>Ga0206814_10318_pt2 | contig 11532 bp, 4 predicted proteins | sample Alteio_BWOrgCont_90_FD_152850 | JGI IMG/M metagenome (GOLD analysis project Ga0206814, IMG submission 152850) | Enriched cells from forest soil in Barre Woods Harvard Forest LTER site, Petersham, Massachusetts, United States -... | ecosystem: Environmental > Terrestrial > Soil > Temperate forest >...
CCGTAATCCTGCGTAACGGATCGGCGGCATCTCGAAATGCCGTATGGCGTTTAACTATCCTCGGCTTAATGCTCATGCCGGTGATGTTCATTCGATTGCCGAAGTGGGAAATCCCGGTCGAACGTATGCCAGTAATCGGCACCGCAGTGCACTATGTCCAACCGGCGTCTGTCGTTATCGACGACCATCACGTTCGCGTTGCAAACTCGCCGTCGACGACCGAGCCACCTCAGACTTCAGCGACTCCTGTCAACGAGCGAAAACAGATCGATTGGGAGAAGGTGTTATCTGTCGCGTGGGTGGCATCGAGTCTGGCCGCCCTTCTTCCTCTGCTGCTGAGTTTGGGCGTGCTGTACCGCACGATTCGGCGCAGCACACCGTTTGAATCGACCGGCGTGCTGGAGCTGTGCCAGGAGTTCGGGATCCGGCGGCAAGTCGCGATTCGCGTGTCGGAAGACATCAAGACGCCCGCCACGGCCGGCTTGCTGAACCCAATCGTGCTGATTCCCAGGGCTGCGGAGACATGGGACGCCAGACGCTTGACGATGGTACTGAGACACGAATTGGCTCACATCCAGAGGGCGGATTGGATTGTCAGCATCTTAGCCCATCTGACCTGCGTGCTTTACGCCCCCAACGCTCTTGTTTGGCTTGGAAGCGCACGTTTACGGGCTGAAAGCGAAGCAGCATGCGACGACCTTGTCATCTCTGGTGGTGTCGATGCCAAAGCATATGCGGGCGAGCTTCTCGCAATCGCGCGAACCGTTCGCCGGTCGAGCCTCGCAATCGCCACTGTCGGAATGGCGCGCCGGTCAAAGGTTGAGAGCCGCCTCCGCGCGATCGTCGACCCTAGACGGCGACGTAGTGCGATCTCACGTCGGGCCTTTACGTGTTTAGCACTGTGCGGCTTGCTGGCGGTCTGTTTCGTTGCGAGCTTTCGCCTCGTGAAAGCCCAGTCGAACGGGGCGAAGGCCGGCAGTGACGCCTCGTCAACATCAGGCTTCGATCTTTTCGGAACGATTCGAGACGACGTCTCCGATCATCCCGCGATCGCGCCGATCAAGCCAGGGGCCAAGTTCACCGTCGAGCCTTACGAGCCCGCTGCCGATGATGTTACGGTGGCTCAAAACGGAGTGGCGCACCTCCCGAATGGTGTCACCGTGACCCTAAACGGTATCGCGCCGTCAGCGACGGACTCACCTATTTGGGATGTATCAGATCGGGATGTCACCAACGTCCCGATGGCTCGAAGTCGAAGTTTCACATCGTACGGCAATGGCGACGGCGAGTACAGCGAAGCGCTCGATCGAAGTATGTTTTTCTCGATTCAATCGCCCGAGGCACAGCGAGCTTCGACCATGGGCTATCTTATCAAGCCAAAACCACCGGAATCTTTCAGGCTTAAGGGCGTCGATTATGCCGGATATGGAACCGACAGTCCCAGCAACAGTTTTCAATTGGGGCCGAATTCACTAGATACTATCCAACTATGGATTCCCGGGCCACCGACGCTCGGCCGCGCCACGTATCGCGTGGGTGTCGGAATTGGCGAATGGCGAAGCGTCATGGACGTACCGAACCCTTATCGGACGTCCACTAGCGCCGAAGCGACTACAAAGCGTAAGGGCAGCGATTTGCCTCAGTCCACGATGCAGAGAGTCTTCGGTGGTGGGGCTGTAGACCTGAACAATACTCCTTGCATTATCGGGCAGCACACGCCAGGCCACTTTCACACGCCAAACGACCTCTTCCTGGGTCAAAAAACCGCATCTAAGTTAGTGGCTCGTCGAGCTTTGATCCTCGACGCAAATGGAGACTTGATCCGTGGCGAACGGTCGTCGCAAGTCGGTTGGTATCCCCTTTCCAGTAAGGATTTCCATCGATTCACGCACATGGTCATTCAAGAAAGGGAGTTGGAATGGGCAGAATTCCGCGACATTCCGCTTCGACCAGATTTGGAAATGGCTGCCAAAAAGGCAGCCGGCGCTCTCATAAAGGGAACTGCTTCGGGGATCGCGCCAGGGTTCAAAAAGAGCGTACCCGGCATCGGTACAGTGGCCATCACCGAAGTAGAAGCCGCGCGAAGACAGGGCGCACGGTGGACCATCGATGGCCAACCTCGCTGGCGCGCCGACGGCAATGTGCTGGCCGAGCCGAGTCCTTCTGAGGGCCCGGGAATGATGTGGGACTTGCGTGAGAAACGTCCGCCAACCTATATTCAGTTGGAGTATCGCGGAAGCGTCTGGCATACGGTCAACAGCCGACTTCGCATCGAAGGCGAACCTAGAATTGCCGATCATGGAGTTCCCGATGGACTGATCGCGGATATACGGTCGAGTCTCACCAGGGAATTCGAACCAAACGTTGACGAGGTCACTGTCGATCTAGATATCGCCCAGGGACCTTGGAAGACCCTTGCGACAAGGCCAATCGACATGGCCGCTTTGCCTGACGTTACCGCGAGTCAGGCGAACGCAGGACGGACTGGACTTATTCTAATGGACACGGACGCACCCGCGATCGTCACGCTTGCCAAGTCAACACCCCTGGACTCTGTTTTCAAGCAAAAGGGGGATCCACTGCCAAAGCCTCCGGCTGACACGGCCCACCGCTTCGTAGTCGTCCTTCGAGATGGAAGGCGGCTACAGGTCCCGTCGAGTTCGGCTGCGTTCATTCCGGGCCGGCGGGGCGAAGATGCAATGCGAGAGCGAATCTCCCAAATAACGCACGAGCCATACTATCTCGCCTCTGACGTCAGAGAGATCCGGTACGAATATCGCCCCGTCAGCCAAACCGTTCGATTCGAGCATGTGGCTATAAAGCCGAAGCAGCCATGACCGGTTGCATCCGGTCACAATGAAGTGACATGGGTGAATCAAAGATGACTCGACGGGGGCTGCTCAAAACGGCCGCCGCTACAAGCGCTGCGGCGGGACTCGGAGGGTTGGCGCCGGCGCTAACGATGACCAAAGAGGGACGGTGGGAAGTCGCGGAACCTGCGGCCGCAGGCAAGTCGATGGTTGGCATGCCGTTTGAACGGCACGAGAAGGTGCGGCTCGGCATTATCGGTGTCGGCGGACGCGGGTCGGGTGTTTGTAGCGAGTTCCTCGCGGTTCCCGGCGTCGAAGTCAAGGCTGTCTGCGACGTGGTGCCGCAGAAAACGGCGCATGCGGCATCGATGGTTGAGAAGGCGGGTCAACCTCGTCCAGCCGAATACAACAAAGGCGACCACGACTACGAGAATCTTTGCAAGCGCGACGACCTCGACCTGATCTACATTGCGACTCCCTGGATCTGGCATGTACGCATGTGCTTAAGCTCGTTAGGGCACGGGCACCACACGGCCACCGAGGTTCCCGCCGCGCGCACGTTGGACGAGTGCTGGGCGCTTGTGAACGCATCCGAAAAGGCGCAGAAGCACTGCATGATGTTCGAGAACTGCTGCTACGGCGAGACGGAGTTGATGGTCCTGCGCATGTGCCGAGAAGGGCTGCTAGGGGAACTGACGCATGGCGTCGGCGCATACGACCACGACCTGCGCGGCGAGCTGTTCAGCAATGGCGGCGAAGGGCTGTGGCGACGGTTCGAGCACCTCGACCGAAACGGCAACCTCTATCCGACGCACGGCCTAGGCCCGGTCGCGAACTATTTGGAATGCAACCGTGGCGACCGCTTCGATTACATGGTGTCGATGAGCAGCCAGTCCGTGGGCCTGCAATCCTGGCGTGCCGCGCATTTGAAGGCAGACGACCCGAGAATGAAGGAGGTCTACCACTGCGGTGATCAGAACAACACGCTAATCAAGACGGCCAAGGGGCGTCTCATAACCGTCGAACACAATGTCAGCGAGCCGCACCCGTACGACCGTATCAACTTGATCGCGGGGACCAAGGGAATGTTTCGCGACTATCCGCCGCGCCTATACATCGACGGGCAGAAGGAGGGGGAACAGTTTGTTGGTCTTGATGCCTATAAAGCCGACTATCAACATCCACTGTGGGCAGCCGAAGGCGACATGGCGCGAAAAAACGGAGGCCACGGAGGCATGGATTACATCATGTGCTGGCGGGTTATTCAGTGCATGCACGAAGGTCATGCGCCAGATTTCGATGTATACGATGCCGCAGCGTGGAGTGCACCAGGTCCCCTCAGCGAGATCTCGATCGCAAAAGGCAGTTCCCCCGTCAAGTTCCCCGACTTCACGCGCGGCAACTGGCACGAGTCGAGGAAGTTTGCCGGCGTCTAGAGAAGCCTGTGAGCTCGATTTTCGTTTTGCTGCAGCATCCAGTGGACGACTTGCTCGCCGCTTAACGGACGGGCGATGAAATATCCTTGAGCGTAGTCACAGCCGATCGATTGGAGATACTCAAGCGTCTCCCGATCTTCGACGCCTTCGGTCACAACCAGCAAATCCAAGCTGTGGCTTAGATCTACCGTGGATTTTATGATCGCCTTCGACTCCTTGGATTTGCTTGCCGTCATGGCGAACGACTTGTCGACTTTGATCTCGGAAAACGGCAGGCGTGCCAAGAGCGCAAGCGAGGAATTTCCTATTCCGAAATCGTCGATAGACACCTGAAAGCCCTTCATCCGAAGTCTGGTGAACATATCAAGCGCGGCCAGTTGGTCATCCATGGCCGCTGTTTCCGTAACTTCAAGAATTACCTGTTCGCAAGGAATGGATGTTCTGCGGCAAATCAGTTCGAGATCGTCGGGGAAATCGCGGCTTCCCAGCGTCCTGGCCGAGATGTTGATCGAAAGTGAAAGGTCCGAGTGGCCGGCAATGCTTGCGACACCGGCAATGCTGGAAAACCACGCTAGAGAAAGATCGACCACTTGGTCGGTGATCGGCCCGATCAACCCAGACCGCTCGGCCAACGGAATGAACCGGTCTGGCATAATGAGCCCTTTTTCGGGATGTTCCCAGCGCGCAAGGGTCTCAAACCCCTTGAGAGACTGAGTGGCACAATCTATTTTCGGCTGATAGACAAGCCGAAACTGTTTGCCGTCGATGGCAGCCTGAACGTCGGCCATAGTGATCGGCTCAAACGCCTTTGGCGTCAATTTTTCCCGCTTGTCCGGGGAGGGAGCAGTTTCATCGTTGTCAGCGAGGAACGACTGCAATGCCGCCAAAGTTAACGGTTTTGGCAAAACCTCTGCGATCCTAAGTCCGTGCTCGCTCGCCGATCGTTGCGCCGCGCTCAACACGCGCTTTCCCACGCTACTCGATAGCGCGATGCTTGCCGTACAGCCCTGCTTCGCAAGAGACTGGAGCACCTCGACGCCGTCCATCCCCGGCATGATCAAGTCCAGAATGATGTGCGTCGGCCTCCAATCGCTTACCGCCTGAAAAAAAGCTTCTGGATTGGTGACCGAAATGGCATCCATGCCAAGGTGCTGAACCATTAACGCGGTGCTTCTCGCGATCGCGATCTCATCGTCAAAAATGAGCACACGACTCCTGCTAGAGCTCATTCATCACCATTACTCTAAGTAATTTATACGCATTCTTAAACAATTTCATTTTAGCGCGGAGACTGTTTCTTTTTGGCGCTGAGGTTCGAAAACTGACATCAGAGCACCCACGAGTTTTTCTTGCGTAAAAGGTTTGTCCAAGAACGTATTGATTCCGATGTTCTTCAAATCCAGAATGCTCTCCGTCATAAAATTTCCGCTTGTAACAATGATCCCAAGTTTCGGATAAAGCTTGACCAATTCCATAACAAATTCAAGGCCATCCATATTTGGCATGTGAAAATCTGTAATTACGGCGCGTAATTCGCCTTGATGTTCCGCCGCAGCTTTCAGCGCATTCACACCATCTTCGGCAGTTACGACTTGAAAGTTTAGGGAGCTTAGAACAGCCGATGCCGCAATACGGATAGCATCCGAATCATCGACGACCAGAACCAACTCGCCGTGTCCGGCAAATGTCTGTGCCTCGTCCGTGGTTGGCCGTTCGCTTGCGGAATCAATTGCCTCAATTGGTAAGTAAACCGCGAAGGTTGAACCTTTGCCTGGGTGCGAGTAGGCGTTCACAAAGCCCTGATGGCCCTTTGCGATTCCCGTAACGATGGATAGGCCCAACCCAGTCCCTTTTCCAAACGCTTTTGTGGTGAAGAACGGCTCAAACACGCGGTCAAGCACTTCTTGAGGCATGCCACAACCGGTATCTGAGACCCGAAGCATCAGGTATTGGCCTGTTCTCGCACCCGGAATCGCACTTGAGTAGCTTTCGTCGACGTCGACCGCTTCTGCCTCGAGGCTCAACTGCCCTCCCGTGGGCATGGCGTCACGAGCATTAACGCAGAGATTTGTGAGAGCCTGGTGGATTTGGGTTCGGTCGCCCAAAATCTCCGGCAGTTCCTCAGGGATTCGGGTTCTCAGTTGAATCCCCTTCGGGAAGGTCCTTTCGATGAATCGAGACAAGTCCTCTAAGATCCCGACCGTGTCGACGGCTTCTGCCTCGATATGGGATCCTCTTGAGAACACCATCAATTGTCTCAACATTTCGGCGCCGTGCTTTGTGCACGACTCAATGGTGTCGAGTAACTCAGGCGCCTCAGGGTATTGCAACTTGATCAGTTCGAGAGACATCAGCACCGGAGCCAGCGCGTTGTTTAAATCGTGGGCGATGTTGCCGGCAAATGCGCCGATACTTTCCAGCCGTTGTGCGCGAGAAAGCTTAGTCTCGAGTTCCTCACGCTGGCGACGGTCGTCAGCCTGCCTGAGGACTCTTTCAATGGCAATCGGCAGCCGGACAAGGCTTTGCTTGAGTACATAGTCCGAAGCCCCCAAATGGAGGCACTCAGCCGCCTCGTATTCGCTGAGACCGCCAGAAATCATGATCACGGGAACCAGCGGGTATATGGCGCGAGCCGCACGCAACGCCGAAACGCCGTCGTATCCGGGAATATTGAAGTCGCAAAGGATCAGGTCGAATGGCTCGCCTTCCAGCGCCCTCTCGAACGACACACGGGTGGGGGCGATCACGACATGGCATGCGACGCCTGCCGACTCAAGGCAATCCTTAATGAGTTCGGCATCCAAAGCGCTGTCTTCCAAGTGAAGAATACGAATTGGGCTGTTCATGCCGGGCCAACCTGCAATACCTTCAATATACAACGACTCCTACGGTGACGCTCATCAGCTTTTTGCGCGTCCTATATGGAAGCGATGGGTGGTTTCATGAAGTACAGCAAGTCTCGGATCGGTAGATTCTCGTTAGCGGCAAGTTTGGCATTTTGTGTTGCAGGACTGTCCGCGGCATTGGCTTGCGGATTTTCACCGAGTCTGCAGCAAGAGAGCACAGCTTCGAAATGGAAGTTTGATGGAGCGCCCGCGTGGGATTACCTTGTAAAACAAGTCAATTTTGGGCCGCGCGTGCCGGGAACACCCCCCCAAGAAAAGTGCCGGGACTACCTCCTTGCAGAGCTCAAGAAGGGCTGCCCTGACGCACACATTCAACAAATAACCCACCGGTGGCTCTTCACCAACAAGGATGTTCCCATCTATAACATCATCGGAACCCAAAACTGGCAAAACGCTAAGGTTCGCGTGGTACTGCTCGCACACTGGGACTCCCGACCCTTCTCGGATGGGCCAAATTCTCCTGCTGCCTTCCGTACAAGACCGTTCCCTTACAAGCCTATTCCAGGCGCCGACGACGGCGCAAGCGGCGCAGCCGTTCTGCTCGAGTTGGCTCAGGCTATCAAGGACCGCCATCCGGACGTCGGCATCTTATATCTTCTCGATGATGGCGAGGATCTCGGCCCGGAGATTGAACAGATGCTGGTTGGGGTCGACTACTTTGCAAAGAACCTCCCGAGCCCCAAACCGGATTACGGAATTCTCCTTGACATGATAGGCAAGAAAGACATGGTAGTTGGAGAGGAACTCGAAAGCCTAAAGTACGCCGAAAAACTCACGAAGGCGTTTTTCGCCAATGCTCAGGAGGTCGGCCTCGGCAAGACCTTCCCCGCAACAGAAGCTCAAGACATCGATGACGACCACTTGCCCCTCATCCAGCACGGCGTTCCAACCTTGGATCTGATCGACTTCAACTACGACCAGTGGCACACCCAAGACGACACCCCAGCCTACTGCTCAAAAGAGTCTTTGGTGGCAACCGGAGTGGCGCTTGAGAGCTTCCTGCTGCGGCAGCCGGCGTTCAAGCCGTAGGAAGTTCTAAGGTAAGAGCTTCTTAACCCCATTTCGACTCTGGGGATCAGCGAAGTGAGCCGTGATATAGTGGTGCTCTTAACACTCGTTGAGGAAGCTACCATGAACTGTCGTACTGTTTTCCATCCCAAGGCCAGAACCGTGAGCATCGTCGCTCTTGCGCTCGGCTCATTGTCACTTGGGTTCGGGCAAGTTGATCCGAATCTTTACTCCGGCCTCGTTTGGCGAAATATCGGTCCGTTCCGCGGTGGGCGCGTCGCCGCCGTTAGCGGGGTGGTTGGCCAACCTGGCGTTTTCTATATGGGTATGCCACTCGGCGGAGTCTGGAAAACTACCAGCGCCGGACAAACTTGGTTCCCTGTGTTCGACTCGATAAAGGAGGCCTCTTCGGTCGGCGCGATTGAGGTTGCGCCCTCAGACCCCAACGTGATCTATGTCGGCATGGGCGATATGGTCACGGGAGGCGGAATCAACGAAGGCAACGGTGTGTATAAGTCCACCGACGCCGGTAAGACCTGGGTTCACCTCGGGCTCGATGAGACCAAGCAGATTCCATCGATCCTCGTTGACCCTCATGACCCGGACATCGTGATGGTTGCCGCACAGGGCAATATCCATGCTCAATCCGACCAGCGTGGTCTCTATCGGAGCACGGACGGCGGCAAGACGTGGAAGAAAACGTTGTATGTGGATAAGGAGACGGGAATCCAGAAGATCGCCTGGGCATACGACAATCCGAAGGTTATGCTCGCGACCACCGTCCACCACTACAACGCCCCCGGCGGGGCCGGCGGTCGAGGTGGCGGAGGTGGTTTTGGTGGCCCGGCTGTAGGCACTGCGCTCTATCGCTCCACAGATGAAGGCATCACCTGGAAGAAAATCGACGACGAAGGTTTGCCAGAAAACCTGGCCGGCCGTACATGTGTCGCTGTGGCGATGAACACGAACGCCAAGCGGATGTTCTTGGTCGGCAACTTCGGCCTCTATCGCTCGGACGACGGCGGCAACACCTGGCGACAGATGGATGAAGCCGATCGACGCGTCGCCAACGGACAGGGCGGCTACAACTGCGGCGTGTACGTGAACTCGAAGAATCCGGACATCGTTTACGTGATCAACACGTCCAGCTACATTTCCAAGGATGGCGGCAAGACGTTCACAGGATTCAAAGGCGCTCCGGGCGGCGACGACCCGCAGCAGATGTGGATCGACCCGACCGACGGCAACCGCCTGTTTCTGGGAACCGATCAGGGCGCGACCATCTCGCTTGATGGTGGAGGAAATTGGAGCTCTTGGTACAACCAGCCAACAGCCCAGGTCTATCACATTTCGACCGACAACCAGTTTCCTTACTGGGTCTATGCAACCCAGCAGGATAGTGGCAGCATCGCGACCCGAAGTCGAGGCAACCTCGGCGCCATCACTCCGATGGACTGGCTGCCCCATCCCGGTTACGAGTTCGGCTCGATCGTCGCGGATCCACGCAACCCGAATATCAGCTACGCAGGCGGCCCGGGCGGCGGCATCATCAAGGTGACGTACCCAAGCGGCCAGTGGATCAACGTGAGCCCGAGCATCGACTCATCGGGCGCCCTCCGAAAGGTTGGCAACCAACCCCTCGGCTTCTCTCCAACCAATCCGAGAGAGCTATTTGCCGGCTTCCAGTACCTCATGGCCACGACCGATGGTGGCCTCCATTGGAAGAAGCTTAGCCCCGACCTCGGCTATCCGAAGGGCGTCAAACCGCCGGCTCCCGGCACACCGAGGCCGCCGACCACAAGGCCAGGAACGCCTCCCACCACACCCCCGGTAACGGGCGGAACGGGTGGTGTTGCCGTAACCGAAGAGAATAGGATGACCGAGGACGACGAAGATGACGATCAGGACCCCGATCAACTCCAGGACGAGCAGGTCGCTCCCGGCGGAGGGGGCTCCATCGAGTCGTTCTCGTCTTCGACGGTAAATGGCGGCACGATTTGGGTCGGCACCAACAACGGCCTACTCAAAGTGACAAAGGATCACGGAGCCACGTGGGAAGACGTTACAATCCCGCATCTTCCCAATCCAAACCGCGCCGATATCTCGTCCGTCGATGCATCCCACCAGGATCCGGCGACGGCCTATGTAACAATCGACTACCACACGACCGGCGACTACAAGCCGTACATTTACCGCACTCACGACTACGGCCAGACCTGGACGAAGATCGTAAACGGGCTTCCGACCGACATGGCAAGCGGCAGCTTTGCCCGGGTTATCCGTGCCGACACTAAGAAACAAGGGCTGCTGTTCGCCGGGACCGAAAGCTTTGTTTACGTTTCGTTCAACGATGGCGACACTTGGCAGTCGTTGGCTCTGAACGCCCCGAACACTTCGTACCGCGATATGGTCGTGCATGACAACGACCTCGTGGTGGGCACCTACGGTCGCAGCTTCTGGGTGCTGGACGATATTTCGCCGTTGCGCCAGATCACACCCGCAATCGCCTCAGAACCCGCTCACCTATTCAAGCCGGGAGATGCGATTCGTGTACGTCGAAACGTCAATGGCGATACGCCCTTCCCGCCCGAAGTGCCGCATGCGCAGAATCCGCCAAACGGCGCGATCATTTACTACTACCTCGGCTCGACTCCTTCGGGTCCGATCACCCTCGACGTAACGGACTCAAAAGGCAAATCTATTCGCCACATGAGTAGCGCGCCGCTGACGCCATCCAACGACCCGCCGCCACCGGTACCCGATTTCTGGCTCGAAAGGCCAAAGCCGATGCCGGCCGGTTCAGGCATGAGTCGTGTCAACTGGAACCTGCGCTACGACAACCCGCCGTCCCTGTCGCACAGCTACGAAATCAACGCCAACCCGGGCGAAACACCCGCCTCACCAGAGGGGCCGCTCGTGCTGCCTGGGGAATATAGGTTGACGCTCACCGTTGACGGCAAGACTTACAAGCAGACGGTTACGGTCAAGAATGACCCCCGATCTCCGGCAAACGATAGCAGCCTCAAGGCGCAAGTCGAGTGCCAAGTTCACCTGTACGACTGCATCAAAGAAGCATGGGATTCCAGCCATGCCGTTACCCTCATGAAAGCGGCAATCGCCGACGCAACCAAAGGAAGCACTTCCGACGAGGTGACCAAAGCGGTTGCCGCACTTAACACCAAGCTGACCGCCATTGGCGGCGCGACCGGCGGCGGTGGCCGACGGGGCCCAGGTGGCGGCGGTGGATTCCGAGGGGGCGGTCCCGCGGGCCCGCCGACGTTCTCGTCGGTTGGAGGCATGCTTGTACGCGAACTGAACACTCTCGACCCCGGTGATATGGCGCCAAGCGAGCCTCAACTGAAGGCATGCAAG
>Ga0206814_10292_pt1 | contig 11516 bp, 9 predicted proteins | sample Alteio_BWOrgCont_90_FD_152850 | JGI IMG/M metagenome (GOLD analysis project Ga0206814, IMG submission 152850) | Enriched cells from forest soil in Barre Woods Harvard Forest LTER site, Petersham, Massachusetts, United States -... | ecosystem: Environmental > Terrestrial > Soil > Temperate forest >...
TGGCGACAATGCCCGGGTGTTTTGCCGCCACTGACCCCGATGATCCGCTAACTCATGGCGTGGGAGATTATAATTCGTTCCAGAATTATTATTTGGAAAAAGATTCGTTCTCCAAAGGCATCTATGTCGGTGAATTTATCGTTCATCCGCAACTCTCTCTTGCCGATACCTATGACAACAACATTTATCGTACCCAGAACAATGCCGAAGGCTCTTCCATTGTTGTTGCCGGGCCCTCTGTTGCCGTAAATTCGGATTGGGGCACAAATGCGCTCAATTTTAGCGCAGCGGATCAGTCTGGCCGTTACCTCCAATACAGCAGCGAAGATTATAATGACTGGAACGCCGGAGCCGATGGACGTTTGGATATTATAAGAGGCCTCTATCTTACCGGGAGTATCCGAGATGCATTCCTCCATGATAACCGGGGGTTGCCCAGTAATGGCATCGGCATCACCCCCGACACCTATAATCAGATGACCAGCCAGATAGCGCTTACGCGTGATATCACGCGTATCACTGCCAGTTTGAGCGGAGAGATCGTCAGAACCACCTATGATAATAACGAGACTCTGGCAAGCACGCCGATTATCAACTCCATGCACGATCAGAATCAGTATAAGGCGGAGTTGCAAACAGGGTACGAAGTAGCGAAAGATTTACAATTGTTTGTCCGCACTTCCGCCAATGAAATCCGCTTCGATAACGCCGCGGAAGCGTCTGCCGATAATTCCTCCGGCTACACCTTGGATGTCGGCGCATCATTTGGGCCCGAAGGAAATCTAAGAGGACAATGGTATGTCGGATATCTCGACCAAACTTCCGATAATAGTAATCTTCACGCAGCGAGCGGGATCGACTATGGCGGTAAGCTGTTGTGGATCTCGTCGGATTTAACCCAAATCGAGGTGATGGGTAGCCGCACTATCCAGCCCACCTTACTGGACGGGGCGTCCGGTATCTTGGAAAGCACCCTCCAATTGACCGTCACACACCAATTGCTGCGCAACGTCATGTTGCTGGCTGGTCCGTCTTACACCAACGATAAATATAACGGCTTAAATCTCAATTATGAGATGCTGGGATTTAATTTTGGCGCGCGCTATTTTCTAAGTGAACACGTAGCCTTCAATGCGGATTATAATTTCACAAAGCAAACCACCAATGCGACTGTCGGAAACTTTAATGATAATCGCTTCACGGTTGGCTTGTTATTGGGGCTATGATTATGAGAATTGATAAATATATACTCATAGCGATAGGATATCTGGTACTGGCAGTACCGGCGAACGCTGATCCGGAACAATATACCGCACCAAAGCCCGTGACGGACACAGACGCGGCAGTTACAGCGCCTCACGTTGCAGAGGAAAATACTGCTGCTCTGCAAACAGATGCCACCCCCAAATTGATACCGGGCACTACAGTAAAAGTTACCGTGTATAACGAACCGGATTTATCAGGCACGCTCGTGGTAGATGCTAACGGTGCGCTACCGCTTCCTCTCATCGGTACCCGGCAGATATCAGATATGGACGCACATGAGCTGGCGTCGGCGCTGACTTCTGCCTACCAATTAAATGGTTATGTGGTCGACCCCAAAATCAATGTCGAAATAATTGCAACCACAAATACGGCGGCTACAGCACCGTACGCTGCAGATTTAAACGCTGTTACCCCGCAAATTACAAACACAGATACGGCAGTTAAAGCACCGCCACACGTTGCAGAGGTGCCCGCTGTTGCCCCTCAGGTTATGATTACAGATACAGGGATTACAACGCTCTCCCCTCCAGAAAAAACCGCTGCTGTCCCGCAAGCTACGAATACAAATACAGTGGGTACAACGCCGCACGTTGCAGAGGAAACCGCCGTTGCCCCGCAAATAGATACTTCTCCCAAATTGACACCGGGCACCAAAGTGAAAATTACCGTGTATAACGAACCTGAATTATCAGGTACGTTCGTAGTGGATGCTAACGGCGCACTGCCGCTTCCCATGATAGGCATTCGGCAGGTATCGGATTTGGATACACATGATCTGGCAGCGGCTTTGACCGCTGGATATATCAATCGCTATGTGGTCAATCCCAGGGTTCATGTCGAGATACTTACAGATACGGCGGGTTCAGCGCCACACGCTGTAGAGATAACTGCTGTTAACCCGCAAGTTAAAACAGATACCGCGGTTACAGTACCGCATGGTGAAGAAAAAGCCGTTACGTCCCCTCATGTTATGAACATTGATACCGTTATTACGTCGTTGTTTGGTGACGATGAAACAACTGCTGTCCCGCAAGTTACGAACACAGATAAAACTATTAAAACCCCGCACGCTTCAGAGGATAACGCCATCTTACACAAACATTCCATCCTCAAATTGATAGCGGGCACTACGGTGAAAATTACCGTGTATAACGAAACGGATTTATCAGGTACGTTCGTGGTGGATGCTACCGGCGCGCTGTCGCTTCCCCTGATTGGCAGCCTGCAAGTATCGGATTGGGACGAACGCGAACTGGAAGCGGTGCTGACCGCTATCTATCGAAAAGAAGGTTATCTGCTCGATCCTAAGATCAATGTCGAAGTGCTGAATTTCAAGCAGTTTTATATTTTAGGCGAGGTGAACAAACCCGGAAGTTATCCGTATGTTCCCGATCTGACCGTATTAAGCGCCGTTGCCGTTGGAGGCGGATTTACTTACCGTGCAGCGACCGATCACATTACCGTTATTCACGAACAGAATGGACAAAAGATTCATATTAACGCTACCGGCGATATGCCGGTATATCCCGGCGATACAGTCTACGTTGAAGAAAGGCTGTTTTAGCTAGTTATGACCTCGCAAACCTCCTCTAGCACATCTGAAAACGAGCAAGAGCAAAACGAATGGTTTCCCGTTGCTCAGCTGATTAGTTTGCGCGAACTTTTATTTATCACGAGACGCAACAAATGGGTCATTGCCTTCATCATGATATTGATGATGGTTATTGGCACGTTATTTATGTACTTCATGCCTCCTTACTATATGGGAAGTAGTTTTGTTGCCGTCAATGCACAAACAGACACGGCCTTGAATTATAAATCGGTAGCCTCTCAGATAGCGCTCTCTACTAGTGCAATTACCAGCGAAACGAACGTACTGCAATCGCTGGAACTCACCGACCGCGTTATCAAAAAATTGGCATTGGATCAGGATCCGGAATTCACCACGCCGCGTTTTTCCATAGTTGCGTTCTTGGCTGGTCTTTTCACGCCGCACACTAACTCTGGTTTAAGCCACGACGAGATAGTGCATAATATCGCCGTTACGAATTTCCAGAGCTTGCTGACGATTACGCCCGTGCCAAGTTCCTATACTTTTGAGATCGATTTTCAGTCAAAGTTTCTACGTAAAGCGGTATTAATCGCCAACACGATCGCTGATGAATATATCGCACTTGGGCTCGATAAAAAATATGCCGCTACCCACGCCGTCAATCAATTTATTCATGGGCAATTGGTTCAACTCGAGAAAAATTTAACTGATTCGCAGTACAAAGTAGAAAAATTCAGGGAAGATAATGGGTTATTAGAATCCATCTACCATGATGTGAAAACAGACCTCACCCAACAAGAACTTTCGGAATTAAATCAACAATTGTCATTGGCCCACGTAGCGCGAGTAGCCGCAGAATCTAAGTACAACAACGCTTTGAGAACCCCGGAAGCGTGCGATGACGTACTTAAATCCTACGTCATTGGGCAACTTCGCACACAGGAAGTGGATTTGAAGGATAAGAGAGCAGAATTAAGTGACGAATATGGCCCTAAAGATCCAAAAATAGTGCTGCTCGATGCCCAGATTACGGATATTCACGAAAAAATTAATACGGAAATAGGTAAAGTCGTCACCAGCGTAACATATGACTATCAGGTCGCCGTTTCGGTAGAACAAGATCTGAAAAAAATGATGAAAAACCTGGAAGCGGGTAACGGCACTATAGCTAAGGAAAACATTGAATTGACGGCTCTGCAACGGGATGTGGCTGCAAATCAAGCCATCTATCAAAGCTTCGTAACGCGTTATAATCAAACCCTAGACAGCACGGATATTGAAGTGCCGGACGCCCGCATTGCGTCGTATTCTTTAGCGCCCCTTTCTCCATATTTTCCGAAAGCCATTATCATCATTCCTCTTGCTTTCTTCCTCGGCATGTTAATTTCCGGGATTACTATCTACATACTTGAAACCATGGATATCACGTTTAAGAACAAGAAGGCGGTTGAAGTGGCAACGAACTTGCCTGTGCTAGGAATGCTGCCGCGGATGCGGTATAAGGACGCCCATCAGGAACATTTCATATTATACTTGGATGCGCTCAAAAACGTCTTTATGTCATTGAACCTGACCTATGGCGTTGCGCCAAAAATACTCATGGTCACTTCTTCTGTCGCCAAGGAAGGTAATACCTTTTTCACCTATTTCTTTGCACAAGCACTGGCAAAAAATGGGAAAAAAGTCCTGCTCATCGATGCCAACCTAAATCATGCCGAACTTACGCAACAAGTGCTTTCGCATGATATCGATCATGGGTTCCACGAAATCACGAATCAACAGGTGAATTACGAAACACTGATCATGAAGGATCTGCACCCCGGCCTTGATTTCATTCCCTGCAAACCGGTGAATATGGATTTGCAGGAGTCCTTTGGTTCCAAAGCAGCAATGGAAGCCTTATTAGCAAGGCTGCGCCCTGTGTATGATCACATTATTATTGATGCACCGCCCATGGTGAATGGCTCCGACCCAATCCTCCTTTCTGAGGTAGTAGATCTATGCCTATTTATTATTAGGTGGGGATATACACCGCGCGATGTCGTTAAGACCAGTATTAATATGCTCAAAGAACATGATGCCCATTTAGTGCTGGTTATCACGGGAGTCGATTTCAAAAAACTCAAAGTATACGATCCAACGGAAGCCGCATTTTATAATAAATAAAGTAGCGCCTAAGGGATCGCCAGTATCCGGCAATACTCCGCAATCGCCTTATCAGCCGAAAAATCATTAGCGCGTGCAGTGAGTTGTTCGTGCGGGATAGTGTTGTGTCCGGCGAGCACATCATAAATCGCATTGGCCATCGCATCTATGTCGCGCATAGGCACCAACGCCCCATACTTGCCACCCTCCAGAATTTCTGCGGGTCCGGAAGGACAATCCGTAGAAACCACCTGGCACCCGCACGCCAGCGCTTCGGCGATAACCAGCGCGAACCCTTCCAGCGTTGAGGGAAGTACGAATACATCCGTCTTACTCATATAGGCGTATTGATTTTCGACAAAACCGGTCAGCATACAAGAATCCTCAAGACCAAGGCTTTTGACCAGATTCTGCAAATGCTGGCGCTCCGGCCCATCGCTTACCATAATCAGCTTGCAATCGATCCGCAGCCTCACCTTTTTGAACGCGTGAATGAGGGTGGGATAATCCTTGTGAGCAATCAGCCGCCCGACGCTGAGAATGATTTTTGAGCTTTTATATTGAATCCAGGGATGGTCAACGGGTGCCATCGCCGCCGTCAATAATTCCTCGGTTACGACCGGGTTATAGATGCGTATTATTTTATGAGCGGGCAATTTAAAATAAGACACGAGCTCGTCGCGCAAACCGTCCGATACTACCACGATCTTGCCAGCAAAACGGTCAAACTGCACGACGATGAAATTCGCTATATCGGCTATCCAGCCCTTGAAGCCACGTACATTGCGCGAACGCGCGAAGTTTTTAAAAGAGCCGTGCTCACACACGATAATATTTTTATTCCACAGCGCGAGTACCGCCAGAAAATTTAGGTAATAATACGACGATACCACCCGGTCGGGCGCAAATTTCCTATACGTTCTGCGGATAGCGGGAATGGCTTGAAGAAAAATGCCTTTCAAGGGATTTTTAAGCGTCGCATGATAGAAGTTAAACGGAACGCCGCAGGACATGACGTTGGGGTTGGGTTCGGTGAATTTGACGGAAATGATGAGAATCCTGGTGTCAATGCCGCGAGCCATGAACCCTTTGGCAAGATTTTCGGTGACTTTCCATATGCCGCCTACGCCGTTGTCATGGGTAATGAAAAGCACTTTCATGAATGCGTAACCCTTGCAATTAATGGGTTGCACGATACACTGATTCCGGCAAACACAACAACCGTAAATATTATGAAAAAATACGTGATGGCTTTTTTATGCAGCGTATCTCTTGCTGTAAGCTCCGTTTATGCCGCACCTGATTCGGCCTCGGGCGTTACTGCCGTCAGCAGCAATAGTTTTCTGAATTCGCTTGGCGTCAATACGCACGTAGCGCAAGGGTACAAACCCGAGTCTTATCTCGAGCCCCTGCAATATCTCGGGGTTCGTAACATCCGCGATGGTGGGACGCCCGACCGCCTGCCCGGGCTGCTCATGCTGCATGGGAAAGCCGGTGTTCAGGTCGATGTAGTGGGCGTTAAGGTACATAACATCATCAGTACTGCAAAAAACCTGGCTGAGGCAGGTGCATTGATGGCGATTGAGGGGCCGAACGAACCGAACAATTTTCCGGTAACCTATCAGGGACAAAAAGGGGGAGGGAAAGATAGCTGGGTTCCGGTCGCCCTTATTCAAAAGGAGCTTTACAGTGCCGTTAAAAACGATCCGGAATTGAGACAATACCCGGTTTTCCATGTGTCCGAAGGCGGAGGCGAATTTGATAATGTAGGGATGCAATTCCTGACTATTCCACAAGGAAGCGGCACCCTAATGCCCGACGGCACGCAATTTGCCGACTATGCGAATACGCATAATTACGTCAGCGGCAATCACGCCGGCTATGTAGACAACCAAGCATGGAAAGCGGCCGATCCAACATTGAAAGACCACTGGGACGGGTTGTATGTTGAGTACGGGGTCACTTGGAGAAAACACTTTTCAGGATATTCCAATGCCCAGCTGGAAACCTTACCGCGCGTAACCACGGAAACCGGATGGGACACCGAAGCCAATCCTGGCGGGGAAAGAGTTCAGGGCATCGTTTTGGTCAACACCCTTCTCGCGCAGTTTAAGCGCGGCTGGAAATATACCTTTATCTATGAGGTGGGAGACGGGGAGGGAAGCAAAGGACACCAAGGCCTTTATCATCCTGATGGGACACCAAAATTAGCAGCGACCTACATTCATAACCTGACATCTATTTTAGCCGATAACCATGCTGTACCTAATCCCGCAAAACTCGCCTATTCCATAGCCAACGAACCCGACACCGTGCATGACCTGCTGCTGCAAAAGAGCAACGGCGCTTTCGAGCTGGTGGTATGGGGCGAACAGGTAAGCGGCTCGAATAATGTGGCAATCCATTTAGGCAGCGCGCATGCGAAGGTGAAGATTTACGACATTACTACGGGAACTCAACCTGTCCAGACACTCGTCAACGTCAGCAGCATTCCTCTGACGGTCAGCGATCATGCGATGATTGTGGAAATTCTGCCGTGAGCGAATAGCCCTAATTATACCCCTTTAGCGCTTCCTTCAAATGGGCCAATTGCTTTTCAGGCTGACTCGCCTCCCACCCGGCTCTGGCGATTTCGGCAAGATAGGCTGGGTCTCGGTAAAAGTGGCGCATCGCAGCGGCGGCAGCTTCGACATCGGGATCTGCCCATGTGATTTCTCCATAAACGCCGCCTTCGTCCCTCGTTGTCTCAAGTTTGCAGGAGATAAGAACGCTGTCCTGCGCGCTCATGAAATCAAGATTGCCCGACCATGCCGTTGCGATGGTCGCCAGGCCAAATAATCGCGCTTCCAGTAGCGGCAGTCCAAACCCCTCACCACGATGGAGGGAGACAAACACATGGGCATTCAGAAATAGCTGATCGACATCCGCGCGAGATAATGTGTCCTGGATGACCCGAATGCGTGGATCGACGGCGATTTCGGAAAAAAGCTTTTCCATTTCGCCGGTCACTCGCCCGGCCTGAAGCTTGATGATAAGTACGACATCGCTTTCGTCGGGGAATGCTTTCCGGAAGGCCGCAACCGCCGCACGCGGATTTTTACGCGCCAGGCTCGACCGCGAATCTGCCATGCTCAGGAAAACCAGCGGCTCTTCGCTTTTTTTCCATGCGCGCGGACTGCCCTGCTTCAGCAACACATGCGGGACGACACGGATGGGGCAGTCATAAAGTTTTGCAAGGCTGCGTGCGGAAAAACTGCTCGGCGTCCAGATTTCATCCCAGAGGTCGTTATATTTTGGCCAGTCTTTCGGCGGATCGGCGAATTCCCAGGCAAAATAACCGACCATTTTACCGCTTCCAAAAACACGCCGCAGCGGCCAGGCGAAACGCAAAAAATCTGGTGCCGCGCAATGAAACACGAAAATGCCGCTTTCTCCGCAGGGAATTTGCTTGAAGGGATTTCTCATTGCCGGGGTGATATTGACCTGCTCTACCTTATATCCCAGAGCTTCAAGCGCAAGACTATTATATATCGCGCCATTGGTGATGCCGCTTTGCCGGCCGTAGCGGGCAACGATCTTGAAAGTATCCGATGCCTGCCCGCTTGGCAAAACACGTTTTTTTCGCCGCAAAACACCATAGGTCAGCTTCGTGAAAATGGACAAATAAAAAAATCTCGTAAACTGGATAAGGCGATGCATCTACTTATTTCTTCCCGAATGGTCAAAGGACATAAGATTTAAATGCTAACCCAGCATGATATAGTAACTGGTTGCCACAGTGCATAATGTCCTATAGTTTAGTTAATTTACAATTAATCAGATGCACACGAGCCACGCATGGAAGAGCGCAAATACCTGGCTGATTTCTCCTTAGCGTTAATCAATCGCACCGGCGCTTACTATATCTCGCGCGATGTTGTAGACTCCCTCAATCGCTATTTTTTTCGCGTTCGATATTGGCGTCTGTATTTCAACCGCACACCCAAGGGTATTTTCCGCAAGATTATGGCCAGATTGATGCTGAAGGAAATTGACTGGTTGGGGTCTACAGACGTACTTTTATGGCCGGACGCATATCAGGATAGGCAGCGGCTTCCCATCTTATTTTTTGATCCGCTCTATGTGCTTCGCTCATCTTTGAGTCGTGAGGATATTGTTTTATGCCATGATGTCGGGCCGGTATCACATCGAGAGTTTTTTGACCCAAGCACGAGCCGAAATTATGATGCCGCTTATGCAAAGATAAAAGCCGCTAAACCGGGGCTTGTGTTCGTGAGCGAAGCGTCCAAACTGGAATTTCAAAAATATTTCGGCCGCGACTTCCGGTTTCTTCATGTCATTCTTCTCTACGTTCGACCGACCGCGCAAAAAGGCATCCTCACCCCGGTTGAAGGTGTTTCGCCTCCTTTTCTTTTGACGGTGGCAGGCCTAGAGCAGCGAAAAAATTACCTGCGCGTAATGGAAGCGTATAGCCGGACTGGACTGAATGAAAAAGGAATCAGTTATGTTTTTTGTGGACCGCGCGGAAATGGGGCGGAAGAAATTCTTGCCGTCGCAGCAAATACGCCGGGAGTTATTGCACATTCCTATGTATCCGAACCGGAATTGCGCTGGCTCTATGCCAATGCCACCGGCTTTGTCTTGCCCAGCCTGCTCGAAGGCTTCGGCGTACCGGCACTGGAAGCTGCCAGCGCCGGCCTTGTTCCGCTCGTCAGCCGGGGCGGTGCGCAAGAGGAAGCAATCGGCGGAAATGGCGTTTTGGTAGATGCGCTTTCTATTGATTCCATTGCTGACGGCCTTATCACCCTTGTTAATATGCAAGACAATGAACGTGCAGCTTTGGTCGCTCGCGCGCGAGCACATGCCGAAACGCTAACGCTTGAGCGTTTTTTACCTAGTTGGGAAGCATTACTGAAAGAAAATAAGCCGTCAAAACAGGAATGCTCTTAAGCCTTCTCGTTATTTTTCTAATACTGTCCCTATACCACCCAACTGCCTGAAAACGGCGAACAACAATAGGATGCGTCCATTTGCCGTACATAAAACGACCCTCTCAGCATCGGCCCATGACACTTGGCTAGCTCAATCAAGCCCATGTCGAGCCTGTAGATTTTTTGCACGCGCTCCAGTTGGGAAGGTGATAGCGTAATCTCCTCACGTTGCGTCTTGTTCAGAACTCTAATTTCGGGAACATTGAGCGCAGAGAGAAGCTCCTCCAATTCTTTATTATGCAATCCAAGAACAAACAGATTTTTAACAATCAAATGACCGGAATTATCCATAAGGTACCACGACTGCGGACGCAGGACGTGATCCATCTGGTAGATGTCGGACATATTCTTCTCAAGAAAATCCAGAATGCTGTCTATGGTCTTTAGGTTTTTCAATATAACAGCGAAACCCGGTTCAATGGTAACCTCACCACCTCCCCCATTCTGAATGAAAGAGAATGCGGATAGGAAGCGATCGACAGGGTTGCGAAGAACCGCAAAGCCTACAGCCTCGGCAAACAGCGTAGCATCAGCCTGACGATAGAAATACGCCGTTTTATGCCCCAGCGAACAGCCATAAATGGCCCGCGAAATAGAGGTTCCGGCGTTTTTTGGCACGTGTATAAACAATATCCGTTTTTCTTGAATAAGCGGTGATATTCTCCTACGAAAAAATACGCCTATATCTTTAAAATATTTGTTTTGACGAATTAGCTTTTCAAAAGCATCGTCGTAATGATGCACACCTGTTAGCGTACAGAGAATATTTATCTTTGCCTTAGTTAGGCTGTTCATGGAAATCCTTCCTAGCATATGACTATCTACAGCCGTCGCTATACATCCCATCTTTCAAGATGGTTGCGTATATACTCTTGCTGCTCGGGACTAAACAATTCTTGAAATTTTGTGTCCGTATTATTGCGGATTGGACCTAGGTTCCCTTGCTTCCACGGTTCGGTTTCACGGATTAGATTTGCAGCCTTTTCTGAATAGTTTTCCACCATTTTTGGATCAAAATCACAACCAAGAAATTCGCACAGCCCTGAAAGCACTTTAACCGGATCCGAAATTAGCTCCTCATAACGAACCAAATAATGTTGCGGGTCTTCCCGATACTGAAGGCTTTCACGGAGAGCAGTATTCCATCGCCAGATTGCATGATCGATTGATAAATTTTTTCCCCACATGGCTGGATATTTTTTTGCCGCATCAAAAAGCGATGCAACATTATCCGGTCCATTGCGTATAATGTGAATAAATTTTGCGTCAGGGATGTATTGTTGAATACGTTTCGCACAAAATAAGTGACCCGGTGTTTTCTCGAGCCAGATCGTCCGCCCAGTTTTAAGGCTCACGGAATCGATAGTCTGGACAAAAGCGTCCACGTTATCCCGTACCCAGAAGGAATCACACCCAGCGGTGGTATTAAAATCCGGCAGAAGCTGCAAGCGCTCCCATGCTCTTGCGCTCCGATTGTAGCCCGCAACCCCAAGCGATATCATGACATTACGTATGAAGACGCGAAACTTACGTATTAATACTCGTGGTCTTAGCCCCACATT
>Ga0206814_10324_pt1 | contig 11512 bp, 6 predicted proteins | sample Alteio_BWOrgCont_90_FD_152850 | JGI IMG/M metagenome (GOLD analysis project Ga0206814, IMG submission 152850) | Enriched cells from forest soil in Barre Woods Harvard Forest LTER site, Petersham, Massachusetts, United States -... | ecosystem: Environmental > Terrestrial > Soil > Temperate forest >...
ACGAGGACTCCCGATTCGTGTCGAGCGTCATCCGACATCAAGGGAACTTGATCGTCGCGAATATTCAAAACGATACGATCTACAAGCTGAGCGGCGAGGGCGCCAACACGTTGGCAAAAGTCAAGGTCGGATATCGACCCTACGGCCTCGCCCCATCGCCCGATGGAAAGACCATCGCCGTATCGAACTGGGGCGACGGCAATGTTTCGTTGCTTGATGCGGAGACGATGGCCGAGCGAACAAGAGTCAAGGTCGGATCTCACCCGAATGCGCTCATCTACCTGCCGGATGGCCGGCTGGTCGTTGCCAATGCTGGGTCAGACACGCTTAGCGTGCTAGTCGGTGATGCCGTCATCGAGACAATCCGCACGTCGATTCTTTCGAAGGATCCGATCGGCGCCGCACCCATCGGTCTCGCCTACTCGGATGCCAAGAAGCAACTTTACGTAGCCAACTCGGATAACAACTCGGTCGCTATTGTTGACATGCATGCCAAGGGCCATTCGAGAGTTCTCGGCTTCATTCCTACCGGTCGATATCCCAGCGCCGTGGCCCTAGCCACAGACGGTAAACGGCTTCTTATCGGCACCGGGAAGGGCCTTACCTCGGCCTTGAATGGCGGGCCGGAGCAGAAGGCAAAGATCACTGTCGTCAATGACGAAAAGAAAGTGCCGAACCGGTATGTCGGAAACATCTTGGCCGGACATGTCGCCGTCGTGGATTTGCCGAACGCCCGCACGCTGGCCGAGTACTCAAAAGAGGTTGCTCAAAATCGCCCGGACGGCAAGGCGCGACTTCGCGCCTCCGCATCTCCCGATTTGATGACCGCGCTCCACGGCATCACGCACATCGTTTACGTGATCAAGGAGAACCGAACCTACGATCAAATCTTGGGCGACGACTCGCGAGGGAACGGCGACAAGGATCTCGTCATGTTTGGCGAACCGGTCACACCCAATGAGCATAGGATCGCAGACCAGTTCGTGCTGTTTGATAATCTTTACTGCGACGGAGAAGTCTCGCAGGTCGGACATCAGTGGACCGACGCGGCGTACGCAGGGGACTATACGGAAAAGCAGTGGACGCTCTCCTACGGTGGCCATGAGGAAGTCGAGAGCGACACCCGACTATCGTCGTCGCCCGGCGGATATATCTGGCAGGACGCAAAGAAGCATGGGAAGACGGCGCGCATCTACGGCGAGTACCTCGAATGGCAAGAGGATCACAACTCGGCCCATGGCGAGGTGAAAGCCGACCCGGAGAAGTTTGGGTGCTCAGCCGCCTTCGAGAAGGTGTTTGCCCGCGGCGGTAGAGACACCGAAAAAGTCGATGTGTTCCTAAACGAGATGCACGAGGCGGAAAAGACCGGTAAGTGGCCAAACCTGATGGTGATGGCCCTCAACGAAGACCACACCAAGGGCTCGAGTGCCGGCGCCTTCACGGCACAGGCGATGGTGGCGTCAAACGATCAAGCGGTCGGCAAGTTGATCGAGGGAATCACCCACAGCCCGTTCTGGGCGTCCACGGCCGTGTTCATCATCGAAGACGACGCCCAGGACGGTGCGGATCACGTCGACTGCCATCGGACGACCGGGTATTTGGTTTGCCCCTTGGTCAAGCGCGGACTTGTCGACCACACGATGTACTCGACCTCGTCGATGATTCGCACGATGGGCCTGATACTTGGGCTTCCCCCATTGACGCAGTACGACGAGAACGCGATGCCGATGCTGCCGTGCCTCTCGGCAAAAGCCGATTTGTCGACGTTCTCAGCGGTTCCTCCGCAGATCGACCTCATGAAAAAGAATCCAGCTAAAGGTGCCCTCGCCGAGCGGTCCGCCAAGCTGGACTTCACCGACGTCGACCGGGCCGACGCCCAAGAGCTGAACGACATCCTCTGGAAATCCATCCACCCCGGAAAACCAACCCCCGCCCCAGTTCACGGCTTCCTCGTAGGGAACTGACCCTCCCCTCGCCCGTGTGGTTCGTCATGGGAGAGGGGCCGGGGGTGAGGGCATCCGGGACCGTTCGGCTTCACCCTATTTTTGGATTTAAGCCGCCCTTCTCCTTTTTTGATGGTTCGTGCGAAAAGGGAGAAGGGTTGGGGATGAGGGTTCCGGGAATGTTTGGCTTCACCCTATTTTTGGAATTAAGCCGCCCTTCTCCTTTTTTGATGGTTCGTGCGAAAAGGGAGAAGGGGAAGGGGATGAGGGTTCCGGGAACGTTCGGAGTTAACCGGTTTTTTGGATTTAGGCTGCTGTGTTATATGTGGGATTGGTTTCATCTGAGAGTTTCCGGAGCCCTCACCCCCTGCCCCCTCTCCCATTACGAACCAAATGGGCGAGGGGAGGTTGGCTACCAATCGCTGAAGGAATAGGGGCGGTGGGAAGTTGGGACGATTGATTCGTTTGGCTTGTCCGACATTTCAAATCGGATCGTTCCTCCATCAGCCAACTCTTGATGAGTAAAGAACAACCGGTCGATTTTGATGCCGTCTAATTGAATCTCGTTGACGTAAACGTCGGACTCACGGCTATTAGTTGCTTCGAATACTAACTTCTTACCGTTAGGCAAATTCACACTCGCGCGATTGAAAATCGGGGAGCCGATTGTCCAACTCGGGTGACCGGGGGTTTGGGGGAAGATGCCTAGGGCGGAGAGGACGTACCAGGCGGACATTTCGCCGTTGTCTTCGTCGCCGGGAAGGTCGGTTGGGGAGTACATTTCGGCCATCACTCGCCGAGCCTCCTTCTGCGTTCGCCAGGGGCGGCCGGCGGCGTTGTATAGATACAGCACGTGGTGAACCGGTTGGTTCGAGTGGGCGTACTGGCCGAAGTTGGCGACGGCCATCTCAGTCATCTCGTGGATCTCCATGCCGTAGGCGCCGGTGGTGAAATGGGGTGGGGTGGTCAAGAGGCGATCGAGCTTGGCGACAAACGCTTCCTCGCCGCCCATAAGGCGAATGAGTCCTGCCGGGTCGTGCTGCACTGCCCAACTGGCTTGCCAGGGGCCCCCCTCGACGTATGGATTGCCCCAATGGAACTCGTCCCATGGCTCAACCCAGCCCCCGTCGGCATGCTTAGCCCTCATGAACCCGACTTCCGGGTCATAGAGATGTTTGTAGCTGAGGGCGCTTTGCTTGAGCGTAGACACGTCAACGCCGTACTTCTCGGCGACCTGTGCGATGCACCAATCGTCGTACGCATAATCCAGTGACCGGGCAACCGACTCGTGGTGATTCGAACTGACGTATCCGAGGTGCTTATAGTCTTCGATGCCGATCCGGCCCCATGCGCCCGATGGATCGCCGACCTTGTCGGCGTGCTTGAGCATTCCCTCAAGCGCGGTTTCAACATCGAAATCGGTCACTCCGCGCGCGATCCCGTCGGCCATCACGGCATCGATATGGGTGCCGACCATACAGGCGCGGTATCCGGGCGAGGCCCATTGCGGGAACCAGCCTCCCTCCTTATAGGCGTTCGTCCACCCTTGCAGGATTTCGGCAAGTTGCGCCGGTTGGATAAGCGCGAATAAAGGATAGATCGTGCGGTACGTATCCCAGAAGCCGTTGTCGGTGTAGAGCGGTCCGTCGTGAATCTCGCCGCTGTACGGGCTGCGATGATAAAGCCCGCCGCCGGGTTTGGGCTCGTGCCAGATACGCGGGAATAGCTGGGTCCGATAGAGACAAGAGTAGAAGGTGCGCACCTTTGTTTCGTCATCGTCCTCGATCTGGATGCGGCCAAGGTTGGCTTCCCACACCGATTGGCTCTCCGCCAGGATATCCTCGAAAGTCCGAGCCCCCACCTCTTGATCGAGGTTGGCCCAAGCTTGTTCGTCGGAGACAAACGAAGTAGCGATACTAAGTGTCACGTCTCCGTCGAATTCGGCAAAAAAGCCCACACGTTCGCCGGTAAACACATCCGTCGAATCCTCGCCTTGGAAGTTTGTGATATAGGTGGGTACCCGATCAAACCGGGCGGCAAAGAAGTGCTTGAACCCATGACTGACTCCGCCCGAGTTGCCGCTGACCCACCCGGTGGCAGCGTCAAGGTCTCCCTCTCTGTTATCAAGTATCACGACCCCGGAAGTGCCTCTTACCGGCTCGAAAATCACGCGTCCGCCCGACGCCGGAAATTTGAATCGAAAGATCGCGCCCCGCTCGGTCGGCGTCATCTCGATAACCGTGCCGTCGTTCAGCAGTTCGGCTCGGAAGAACTCGGGATGAAATTCACCCTTGTAGGCTCTGGCGCGGCGTCGGGCGCCCAGGTGAACCTGCCTGCCCGTGTTGGCCATGATCGTGAAGTGGCCGTAGTCGCCGATCCACGGGGACGGCTGATGCGTACACCGGATCCCCTGCAGCTTCCGCTGATGCGGCGAGAAGAACCAGTTGCTGCTCTCATCGGTCTGCGCGCTCCAATGGTTCATTCCGAACGGCCGGGTGACCAACGGCAGCGTGTTGCCTTTCGAAAGACCGTAGTGAGAATCAGTGCCTTGAAGCGTGTTAACAAACCGAAGAAGGCCCTGAAGCTCGAGCATGTACCGAAGATTATTGACGATTAGCCTTGTGTGAGTTTTCCATAATGTCTAAATGGGTGAGATACGCGTCCGGAAGGCTGTCGTGGAGGATGCGGACCGGATTGGGCAAATCGCAGTGGACGCGTGGCAGTTCGCCTATTCAGGCTTCGTCCCCGCAGACTTCATGGCGGCCAGATGCGACCCTGCTAAACGCGCTCAGCGAACTCGCGAGCGGTGGTCCGCGACCGACCTCCGCCTCGTCGCACTATCGGACTCCGGCGATGTGATCGGCTTCGCATTCGAGGAGCACCCCTGTACGTTAAAGGGCTACGACTCGGAGATCGGCGCCCTCTACGTCGACCCGAAATTCAGCCGCGCCGGAGCGGGCAAGGCATTGGTTGTAGAGATGGTTCGCCGATTTGTAGATCGAGACGCGCGATCCTTGGCGATCCACACGCTGACCGAAAACAAAATCGGCTGCGCGTTCTACCAAAAACTAGGCGGCCAAGAAGGCCCCTACACCACCTGGAACGACATCCCCAGCCGCTGGTTCGTCTGGCCCAATTTAATGGAACTATTGCATCAGGCCTGAAGGGTCGAAACCTCATAGGGAAGCCCCACGGGGCCGGTGGCAGGGGACGCAGTTTCCTCCAATCAACAACGGCCCCCGTGGTCGGCGTCTCTGTGGCGCCGTGCCCAACTCTGGATTTCGTAAGCCGTTTGGTGGCTATATGGACGGGTGCTGCTTCATTTTCGACTCGATTGTCGTTCCGGACGGCGCCACGGAGACACCGCCTACGGGGGCTCCTGTGATCTCAGCAGACGATGACCGGCCTCAGTGCTCAGCGAAGGGGATACCTATTTCGGTCATGTCAGCGGGCCTTGGCTCTGTCCAACTTGCTCATGGCCCATAGGTATGTCTTGTCAACCGGCGTGACGCCGGCCCACTTTGCAAAATGCATGGCTAGGTCGTCGCCACGAATTAGTCCATGCGGGCCCCAATAGATATTGAATCCAGCGAAAGATGGCCCCGTTCGCAATAGCCCTGCCTGTTTGTAGAGGGTCGTCCAGCTACCGTAGGGGCGAATGTTGAACCATGGAGCCTGGCGAATTACGTTAACCCGGAGCGCATGCCGGGGGATTTGAAGGGTCTCACCCAGCCAGACATAGATCACACCGTCACTCTTCAACTCGATCGCATCACCCGAAACCTGCATGCCAAGTTGCCAGAAGGCCCCTGCCAGCACAACGTAAGCACACGCACACACTATCCGCACCGGCAGCTTTCCCATCGGTTTTTGCATAGTCAGGATAACTACCGCTCCTCCCAAACAGGCGCCGGCAATGATCCAAGTCATTGGAATACCGATGACGGCGGCAACGAAAAAATAGGCAATGATTGCGGCTTGCTTCCAGCCAAAGGCCGTTCGGTTCGGGAGCTTTCGCGTCTTCAGCCAATAGACGATTAGCGCCGGCACCGGCATGAACGCGACGATCCACGAGGGGTCCATGCCAACCGGCGTGTAGGTTTCGTTCACCTTGAAAGTACCACCAATTCACAGTGTACGACGATTCAAATCTGTCTCAACAAAACAGATGCGGGACGAAGCTCGATAGCTCGTTCGTTATCCTGCCTGAGGATTCTCGGATGCCTATGCCGCGTGAAACGCCGTCGATCACCCAGCTTCCGATGACGGGGTACTTGCCGTCGTAGCAGGGGAGGTCGTATAGCTGCTGGTAAACGGATCCTTCCATCCCGTAGCCGAAGTCGCGGCCCACTTCCGATTGTTCATCGAAGATCGACACGTTTCCGCCCTCGCGGCCGAGCAGCGGCTTTTCAACGAATGCGGTCAGGTCGCGTGGGCCGTCGGCGTAGCAGGCCAAGAGATTGGGATGATCCGGATACAACTCCCAAAGAATCGGCAGGATCGCTTTGTTGGCCACGATCATCTTCCAGATCGGCTCGATCCAGAGGGTGCGGTCAAAAGACTCCAAGAGCTGCGGCGCGAACTGGTCCTCCAGCAGCCACTCCCATGGATACAGCTTGAAGATGGTCTGGACGGGGCGATTCCGAAGGTCGACGAACACGTTGCGGCTTCGATCCCAGCCGATCTCTTGCATCAGCATCGCTTCCGTCGTCAGGCCCGCCTCGTGGGCGGTGTCCCGCAACACGGCAACGGTCATGAATTCTTCGATGGTGTCGAGGTGGGCGAAGTGTACGATCGGACCACTCAGCGCATGATTCGTTCGCAGCTGGGTCCATTTTTCGACGAGGCCCTCCCAGATCGAGTTGAACTGATCGGAATCCGGCGAGCGCTCCTCAAGCCATTTCCACTGGACGACGGCTGCTTCGAGCAAGGCCGCCGGGGTGTCGGCATTGTATTCAAGAAGCTTCGGGGGGTGGATGCCGTCATACCCCAGGTCGAATCGGCCGAAGATCGATGGCGATTGGGCGGACCAACTGCGCTCGATCCACGGAATTGCCGCGTTTGGAATCTTCATCTCGGCATAGCGGCGGTTGTCGATGACATGCTGTACGGCCGCCAGACACATCTCGTGAAGGTTGTTGGTGGCTTCTTCGAGTTCGTCGACTTCGGCGGGAGTGAATTGGTAATAGGCGGATTCGTCCCAGTAGTCGAGGTTCGCCGGCTGCTGCTCGTCGCGGTTGTCGTGGTAGAGCAAGCCCCACTTCTCGACCTTGGCCTGCCAGTTTTCACGCGGATCGGTCTGGTAGCGCTGCAAAGGGTCCTAACCTACTCCGGCTCCGCCGCGCCCGAAGCCTTCCGCGGTGCCACCGAATCCGCCTCGCGATACCGACCCGTCGCTTACGCCGCCCGAGACAGAACCCCCTCGAGCTCCGCCAACATAACCCCCGCCGCCTCCGCCGTAGTATCCGCCACCACCGGGGACACCGTAATGGCCGATCACAATACCCCGGGAGTTGGCTTGCCGGCACTCGATGTCGGCGATGAGGTTCCCATACTGGTCGACGCACTGGCGAACCGGCGAGCGTCCGCCCGAGCAACCCGCCATAATCGCTGCCGCCAACCCAGCCACAAACGTCGCGGGAACCCGCTTAGACTTTTTCATCGGCCAGAAACAATACGAATGCGAGATTATCGCACGTTGCGCCCTTATTGAGGACTGAACCGTTTCACGATGGCGTAACTTCTTTCCGTTCCGTCCCCGCCGCGCGAAATCATAAATCGAAGCCCTGCTGATATCCCAAGGTAGGGGGACCACGCGGCGGAGCGCAAAGGTAGCGCGGCGAACGCGGCGGCCTGGTCGTAAATGTTCGCTTTACGGTCGAGGGATCGCGATAGCCAAACTGTACGCCCCGCTTGTTGAGGGTTTGAGGATCTTTATCCTGTGTGGTACTCCCGGCAGGAGTTCGAAGTAATTGTCAGAGATTTGGGAGTCGCTTTTCTCAGGTATATGCACTCCCGCGCAAAACGTGTCGCTGGTTAACGTCATGTTGTTGCCTTTCACTTCAACCTTGAGCCCGCCTTTGGCAACACGCAGATCGCGATAGGTCGTCTGCTTCCAAATCGAATGGTCGTCGGCTAGACCTGGGCCGGTCAGCGTGGCAGCGTAGACCCAGTCTTTCGGGTCGTGCCCGACGCCGGCTGCTTTCGTATGGGCTATATCCGCCATGCCGTTCGGGCCAATCCGAAGACGCTTGGTTTTGATCTCGCGCGCCTTCCCGTCGACGCGGTACCAGCCGTAGGCGACTTCGACGTCGTGCGGATCCAGCGTGTCGTTGACCACGCGAGTCATGAGTTCGCCGTTTCGCTGCCGTACGATTACCTTCACCGGCGCGCAGGCTCGCTTGACGGCATAGTAGCTCGGCTTCAGCCGCCCATAGTGGTCGATGACCGACCAGCCGATTTCACCCCAGCAGTCGTTGTACGACCACATCAGCGAGCCGTCGCAAGGATTGTCGGCGTCGTGTTTGCGGAACCGCTGAGCCTCCATCATCTGCTCCTGCATCATCGCCTGATAAAGCCCTCCGTATAAAACGAACTGCTCGACCGGTAGCGGGCCCTCGCCTAAAAAGTGATGCTTCGCCGCCGCCTCGGTAAAGCCGCGATGGTCGCCTTCATAGCTGTTGGTGTGGATCTGCCAGGCCAGACTCTCTGGGTTGAGTTCATCCGGTTTGAGATATTCCTTCATCGAGGCAAGCGGCGGCGGGCCGATGATTCCGTATTCGCTCACAAAGCGGCCAACGCAGGTATCGAGCAGTGTCGGGTCCATCTTCTTGGCGGGGTCGCCGCTCATGAACACCTGGTACCACCAATGCACGTCGCCTGCAGTCTGGCTGTTGATCTCGTCCGCTCCGCCACATGGACTTCCTGGAATATAGGGCCGTAAGGGGTCCAATTCATGAACGACCGCGGGAAGGAGGTTGCAGTAGATTTTTGTGCCGATCGCTTCCGTAGGGGCTGGATTCTTATCTCCGGCATACATCCACAAGCATTCGTTACAACCGCACCAGAGGGCGAGACTGGGGTGATTGGCGATCCGTTTGACGAACGCTTCCGCCTCCTTTCGCGCGCCGGACATGAAGTCGGTCGATGAATCGTCGTAAGTCGAGCAAGAGTAAGCGAACTCCTGCCACAACAGAATTCCGGCTCGGTCGCACGCTTCGTAGAAGTCGTCGCTCTCGTAGTAGCCCACACCATTAACACGCAACATCGTGAAATGAGCGTCCTTTGCCGCTTGGATGAAATGGTCGTATCGAGATTTGGTCATCCGAACCGGAAACTCGTCCGCAGGCGCCCAGTTTCCCCCTTTGCAGAACACCTCTTTGCCGTTGACGAGGAACCGGAAGTTGGATCCGGCCTTGCGAGGACTCTCGTCCAGGTGAACCGTTCGGAGTCCGATGGTTTGGGTTGTCTGGTCCGTCACCGAGCCATCCGAAACCAAAGATGCCGTTAGTTTGTAAAGCGGCTGGCCACCCATTCCGTTCGGCCACCAGAGTTGTGGGTTCGGTACCTGGATGCGACACGGAACGTGGTTGGTTCCGATCATTAGCAGCAAGTTCTGTTTGACAGTTATCGGTTCGCCGTTTGGTCGTGCGAGTTCAAGTTGCAACGTACATGGAGTCCTGCGCCATGCATTGAGGTTTTCGATCGAAACGGTGCCCTCAAGTGTGGCTTTACCCTTGTTAAGCACCGTATCGAGGTGTACGTAGCTGAGCGCTGCCTTGCTGTGGCCCTCAAGGCGCACGCTACGCCAGATGCCGATATTCGGCATCGTATCGTTCCAGTCCCAGCCGGATTGGTACGGCGGCGTGCGCAGGTTTTGGCGCGCGGGGAAGTTTTCGCGATTGGCATACAGCTTCTGCTTGCTGAGATCGGGGTCAACCTCGTTGATAAACTCATAGCCGCTTGTCAGACGCACGATCAAGTCGTTGTTTCCAGGCTTCAGCATTCCGGTCACGTCGAACCGGATTGGAATCAGCCCGTTTTTGCTTGATCCGATGAGCTTTCCGTTTAGGAAAACTTGTGCGTAATAGATCAGCCCATCGAAAACGAGCTCTTGCTTGTCCTGAGTCGTAAACCCCTCGGGTGCTTCGAACGTGGTGTGGTACCACCACGAGAACCGTTCCGGCCATCGGGTTTTACGCGAGTTTGTGCTGACCGACGGATTCTCCATCTCGCCGTTTCGCATCAAGTCGAGATGAATTTCGCCGGGCACTGCGGCCGGGATGGTCTTCACCCTGCCCTTTTGAAGCTGCAGAAAGCCTGTCTGACCGTCGGCTTCCAGGGGAAGCCTCGAGACTTGCCACGTTGCATCAAGGCTCTTGATTTGCATTGCCGGTCTTACCGGTGCGGCTGACGCCATTACGGTGGCAACCAGCATCAGCCCAAACACAGCCAGATGGCGGAGAACGAAATCAACAATAAATGAGTCTGAGGTGTGATTCCACATGGCGGCGCTGCCCTGCGGACCTCAAGGATGTAGGCCAAGGCCAGAAATGAGGCCCTTGCCATCGATTATGAGCGTCATTTTGAGATCCGTCGTGCCGATTGTAACCAAATAGACTCGCGTCGTCAAACCGGCGTTTATTTCGCTCGACGCCAGCTCGAACTTGGAGATTTGGCCGAACGAAGAGAGCTGCTTCTGAGCCCCATGCTCCATCTCGGGTGAGAGCAGCTTGTTGAACTCAGGAGTCAGTGTGGCCCGATCAAACTTTCCGTCCAAGATCGATTGGAGGCTTGCCCGGGCTTTCGCCGTCGCCGCCGGATCGCTGTCTGTGATCGCCTTGGCTTCCGCCACTTTTAACGTCGGATCGACGATTCCCATTGCGGCGATTGCCAAGTCGTTGGCGGGACCGCTCCCGCTGTTCGTCAGTACGATAACGGTCAATCCCTTCTGTGGGGCGCGACGGATGAACGTGATGAAGCCGTGAATTCCACCGCCATGCTCGACCAGTTCGACACCGTTTAACTTGCCCAACGACCAGCCGAACCCGTAGTCTTGAGATTTGCCCTTCGGCAGTTCTGTGCGCGTCCACATCTGCTTGAGAGCGCTCTGTGGCAGGATCTTTTCTCCGTATAGAGCGGCATCCCATTTCGCGAGATCGAGGGTCGTGCTCTCCATCGAGCCGGCTGCGTACGGCCAGTCCATGTTCAGGTAAGCGGCATGTTCGTACCCCTTTTCAATCTGGTTGTAGCCCTGGGCTCGATGCTTGACCAACGTTTTCTCGCTCGTGAAATAGGTCGAAGTCATTCCGAGCCGGTCGAGGATACGTGCGTGCAGGGATGCTGCATAGTTGCGGCCATCGAGTTTCTCGATGATCATGCCAAGGATCTCGAACGCGCTGTTGTTGTAGTGCCATTGGGTTCCCGGCGCGAAATCGAGCGGATATTTCTCGACCGTTTTCAGGATGCCGGCCGGCGTCGTCGGCTTCATCGCTGCATCGTCGAACAGTCCTTTGATTTCGGTGTATGCCTTGATCCCACTGGTGTGATTTAGCAGTTGGCGAACGGTT
>Ga0206814_10325_pt1 | contig 11505 bp, 7 predicted proteins | sample Alteio_BWOrgCont_90_FD_152850 | JGI IMG/M metagenome (GOLD analysis project Ga0206814, IMG submission 152850) | Enriched cells from forest soil in Barre Woods Harvard Forest LTER site, Petersham, Massachusetts, United States -... | ecosystem: Environmental > Terrestrial > Soil > Temperate forest >...
TCTGTGCCGACTCCGCGCGATTGCGTATCTGGCAGGAAGACTCGTCGAGAGCCTGGCGAAGAAGAACGTATCTATAGCGGTCGAATTCGTAGGCGCCAGCATTGGGAAGCTGTTTCGCAATCGCGGCTCCTTTATGCCAAGAGTCATTGGCTGTATATAAGTCTCCCTCGATCCAGTGGAGAGCGGAGTGAGCAAGCCAGTAGCCGCCGTTGAACCTGGCGGGCTTTTTCTCTTCCATCCGCTGCCACCAAGCACGAGCGCCCATGGCGTCGTGCTTGACGTAAGCATTGCCGAAGATGAAGTCGGTGTGTAGTTCGGCGGGAATCTCAGAGGCGTATTGCTCATAGATCGCCTCTGCTTCGGCGAGGGCGAGTGCGGCGTCGGTCAACTGGCCGCAGTCGAAAAAATGATGATGGCGCAACATGCATAGAAGCATGAGTTGCTTGCCTTGCGCTGCGCCGCCTGCCGTGGCGCGCTCCATCAGCTCAACGTTATAGTCTCTTGGTCGCAGCGGTGTGACCAGAGTCGATGCGACTAAAGAGAAGGCCCCGTGAAGAGCAGCGAATGGACCTCCGGCTAGATACTGATAGATCTGTGCGCCGTCTGAGTACTGTTCTCCGGTTCGAAACGGAATCAGATTGGTGGCGCATGCGATGAACGAGTAAATGCCAAAAAGAAAAAGCATTCCTCCGGCTTGCAAAGGAGAATCTGGTTCGATCAGAAAGACGGCACAGAAGGCTATGGTTCCGGTCGCGAGATTGGCCAGCGGTCCGGCCACGATCATGAGGAGATCGCACCAGACGGGCTGGTGGGGATTGGTATGTACCGCGCCGGTCGCGCCATTTGCGGAAAAGGTTTGAGCGAGATTGAATTGGAATCCCCATTTGGCCTCGCGCATACGGAATTGGAATGGCCCCACGACGAACGCACGGATTTTCATCCCCACGCCCCAGGCCCCGAGCGCATGACCCGATTCGTGTATCAGTGTAATCACCAGTAATACGAGCGTGATTTGCGCATAGTAGGAGAGGCCGCGGCTTGTGGGAACACCGCTCGCGTGACACCACTGAACGCACCATATGTAGCCTGCAATGCTGCCGAGGCTCCCGATCAACCAGGGAAGCTTGTTCACAACGACATTGGTGCCGTCGCCGGGAATTGGACGGATTTTCTGACGTCGTGCAACGGGTCCGGTCTGCTCGGGGGGTTCTGAGAACAGAACAATTCCAATGATTCCTGCAATCGGAATCAGCCAGAGCAGAGCTCCAGCTCTCATGTGGATGCGAGTAAGAATGGGAATTATCAGAAGAATGTTGACCAGACTTGCCGCAATCCCCCAGCCCCGGCCGGAGGGCCGGGATGTCTTGTTTGTCCACCAGGCAAAGGCAAAGAATACGCCCAGCAGCGATAAGGCAACTGCGCCGGTGAGGAAACGAGTAACGTTCAGCCGGGGATTGCCATACCCAGTGCGCTGCAAAAAAAAGATCGCTAACGGAAGCATCGGAAGGAGAAAAAACGTCTCAAAGCCGAAGACGGCGCAGACAAACTTTCGGAGCAAGATCCGCATGAAAAGCCATCTTTCTGAGGGAGGACTTAGCCTAACTCAGCGACGGCGAGGCTTCAATGACCTGATGGTAATGGGTTGGTAACACGACCGACGCCCCACGGACAGGATCAGGTCCGCGGGGCGTTGAGAAAATCCACTCTCAAGTCATAGTTAGTACTCCAAACGCTCTAAGTTTGAGGATGCTCTTCCGGCTCTTTCGGACGTGCGGCCGGCGCTGGATGAGTTGCGGGCTTCGCCGCTGGTTTGGGTGCTGGTCTGGGTGCTGGTTTTGGCGCTGGTTTGGGAGCTGCCTCAGTAGCTGGTCTCGCGGCCGGTCTGGGCGCGGCCTCCGTAGCCGGTTTGTGCGTCGTTGCTGGAGCAGATGCCTTCGGTGTGGCGGCGGGGTGCGATGCAGGTTGAGCGGCTCGAGTCTCGGCTGTGGGCCGGGCAGGGGCCGGCGCCGGCTTCGTCGCCGGCTGAGCACGAGTAGCGGGTTCAGTCTTGGCTGCGGGACGGGCCGCTTCTGGAGTCTTGCTCCCCGATTGCGCCGCGGTAGCAGGATGGGTTGTTGCAGCAGGATGGGCGGCAGTCTGCGCGGCAGCCGGATGGGCGGCGACATACGGCTTCACCCCAGGAGCAGCCTTGGCGGCCACGGCGCTGTGCTGGAGCTCGGCGACGTTTGCCGCTGGTTTGGCCACAGCGGCATGAGCGGGAACGCCATGGTTCGCCGAGGCAAAGTTGGCTTTGTCCTGCTTTGCAACTTGCACATGCTGCTGTTGTACCGCGGTCGGCTTCAGGTGAGGCTGGCTCGCGAAGGCCTGCTGTTGCGCTGTCGGCTTCGCAGCTATTCCGTTTGGCCCACCGTTGAAGCTGGTGTGAGTGTTGTTGATGATGGTGGTGTTATTGATGATCGTCTTATTGATGTAGACGTTCCGGATCACGGTGGTGTTCACGCTTACGGCCGCTGTGTTGTAAGCGAAGACGCCGCCGCGCCACTCACCGCCGGCAAAGCCGCCGCCGCCGTAGCCGAATCCGTAGTTCACTCCTCCGTAGTAGCCGACCTGGGTTCCCCAATAGCCTTCGTTGAAGGCGTAAACTCCGTTACTCCAGCCCCAATAGCCTGGGGTCCAGAGATAGCCGGGCTGGGGCGCTTCAACCCAGGTGCCCGGGACCCAATAGTAGTCACCCACGCCGTCCCAGGCCCAATAACCGGGCGTCCACATGTAGTTGGGTTGTGGGCATGGAGGTTGAACGTAGACCGGAAGAGCGGGAGGAGCGATGTTGATGCTGATGCCGATGGAGAACTGTGCGACGGCTATGGCAGGCATTGAGAAGAGCATCCCTGCCAAAAGAACTTTGCTGAGAGAGCAAATCTTGAAAGTCTTCATTTATTACCGCCTATCTTGTGCAATCTTGCGCGACGCTTCGAGAGCTCTCGCCTCCGAGGAGCCAAAGAAACTGGCCACAGGACCGCGAAACCTCCCCACAACGCTATCAGGGAAGCACCCGAGAGTGTGGTCTATTTTGGTCAAGCGGAGGTGCGACTTGGACTCACGCAACTGTTCCCATCCGGTCTGGTATCGCGGTGGTCGGCACGAGGCCGGCAATGCCGCCGGTGGAAAGGATGGACTGGGGATCGAACTGAATTCCCCATTTTCTGTGTCGAAGCCGCCATGCCAGCGGACCCACCTCGATCGCGCGCGGTTTCATTCCCATACCCACGGCGGCGTGGCCCAGTTCCTTGGCCCAGTTCATGGATCAGAGTCTCGGCCGGTCGGATCGCAATAAGCTCAACAACAAATGGCAGACCCAATAGGGATTCCCTGCCTGTGGGTCCAGGCACCCACCACGCGATGTGTGCGAGATGTCCGAGCAACCCTATCAGGCCGATCAGTCTATTGAACACTTTGTTTGTGCCGTCACCATAGAGTCGGGGGACCCGATGGAAGGGTTTCGGATGCTGACAATGGTTCGAGACGGATGGAAAACACGGCTATCCCAGCAATCCCGACGACGACCATGTCAAGAGCCAAAGGTTTGTCTGAGCTGGACCGAAATGGTAGCGATTGAAGCACAATTAGAATGTTCACGACGCTAGCTGCTACTCCCGATACCCTTGCCCAGCGAGAGGCTTCTGAAACATGCCAAATCGCTATTGCGTGGATTGCAAAGATCGTCCCTGCCTGGAGGAAGAAAGGCAGATCCTCGCGAATTTGCAGACTGTCATGACTGGCAATCGCCCTCCATGAGCTGACGGCAAATATTGATGCGATCACAGCGGCAAAACTAGCTTCGAAGTAGAAAAAGGTCTTAAACAGGGCCCGCAACAAGGGCAACGTTGTGTGCTTCTCTCCGAGCGATGGCTTACAGCAACTCAACTCTGACCAAGCTTCCATCACCTAATGGCAAGAGCCAGGTAACATGCTGACTCCGTATTCCCTGACCCAATGGCAAACCCTTCCCGATTGAACCGGTCTGCTTTGCTACCAGCGGTGCTGTGTCTTATGGCGCGGGGGTGAGGCCGTGGCGGCGCATTACATCGCCGATCTTGGCTGGGTCGGGTGGGGCGCCGGGGGTGGCTGCGGCGGCTATGTCGCGGAAGTATTGGGGGCCGAGGATGCCGGGAGTTAGACGGCTGGCCCGGTTGCATCGGCTTCGTAGATGTTCTCGAAGCGGCGGATAACGCCGCGAGGAATAAAGCGGACCTCGCCTGGGCCTACATCGTTCGTTTTGCCTGCGACGGTGAAGGTGAGCACTCCCTTAAGCCCGTAACCGAATTCGTCATAGGCATCGTGGCTGTGTGCTCCGGGGACGCGCGCTCCGGAGGGGACGTCGAATTCGAAGATTGCAGCGGAACCGCCCGATTGGCTGCCCTCGAGCAGGAACCGGACGGCGAGTTGGCCTAGCTTCATTACTTCGGGTGTGGTCATGGGAATCCCTTCGAAGGCGCTGGAAAATTCCTGAATCGAAGAAAGGCAAAACCTCAGGGGCGGAAGTCCGCCGACTTGATTCGCCTTTTTGGCACGAGGGAAGTCGTGCCCTGTTACAAGATTTTTTTGGCAGAGGTTCTTGCTCAGGCGGTGCCGGGGATCAATGGGCGGGTTAAAACCCACCCTTGCCAACCCCGGCCTACTTCACGACAAAGCCTTTCAGCGTCCTCTTTTCTCCTTTGAGGACGTGCTTGGTGAGGATGTGCTTGGTGCGAATTTGATCCGGCTGGAAGGCGGGATCTCACTCTGCTGTCCTGGTTGCTTCGGGCTTCTTTTCGGGTTGGGAGATGGGTGAGGCTGGGGTGTCTTTGCCGGCTACGTAGTGGTCGTACCAGGCTAGCCAGCGTTCGTAGCGATCTTTGATGAAGCTGGGGCGGGTGAAGCCGTGGAACTGGCCGGGGTAGACGACGAGTTCGGTGGGGATGTGGAGGGATTTGAGGGCCTGGTACATCTGTTCGCCGCCGATGATGGGGACGTTGAAGTCGTTGGTGCCGCCCATGTAGAGGGTAGGTGTGTGCATGCGCTTGTCGGCCTCGAGGAGCGGGTAGCTGAGCTTGAGGTAGAGGTCGCGGGCTTTCCAGGGGACGCCGAGCTCGTTGTCGTACTGGAGGATGTACTGATCATTACCGTAAAAAGATAAGGGGGCGGCGGAGCCTGCTCCGCTGATGGCGGCCTTGAAGCGGTTGTCGGAGGCGGTGGTGTAGTCGGTGAGGATGCCGCCGTAGCTCCAGCCGCCGATGCCGAGGCGGGCCGGGTCGGCGATTCCCATTTTGACGACTTCGTCGACGGCGCCGAGCAGGTCCATGACTTCGAGATGGCCCCAGTCGGCGAAGATGGCCTGGGCGTAGGCCTGTCCGCGGCCGGAGCTGCCGCGGTAGTTGACGTTGATTTCAGCGTAGCCGTGGGCGGCAAACCATTGGCGTTCGAAGGCGAAGCTGTGGGCGTCCTGGCCGTTGGGGCCTCCGTGAATGAAGAGGATGGTCGGGACTCTGTCTCCTGCTTTGTAGCCGAGGGGCTTGGTGAGGAGGCCGTGGACTTCGGTGCCGTCTTTGCTGTGGGAAATGAAGTCTTCGGTGGGGACCAGGTTGAGCTCGGCGAGGAGGGTGTCGTTGACTTGGGTTAGCTTGCGGAGCGATGTGCCTTCGAGGGCGTAGATTTCGCCGGTGTGGGTGTCGTCCTGGTGAATGACGGCGATTTTGCCGGCAGTGCAGGTGAGGCCGGAGGTGGTGCCTTCTTCAGGCAGGATGCGGTGGGCGCCGTCGCCTGTTTGCTCGACTTCGGCGGGATACTCGGAGCGGTCGTCGCCGACGAGATAGAGGAGCTTGCCGTCGGGCAGGTAGCAGGGCTGGCTGGCTCCGCGATCGAGCTTGGCGGCCGGATAGGTGACCTTGCCATCGAGGGTGACGACGGCGGGGCGGCGCTGGCTGTAGGCGGCGAGCTCGGGTTTGGCTCCCTGGGTGTAGGCGATGGAGTGGGAGTCGGGCGACCAGGAGAGACGGCCGTCGTCGGAGCCGGTCCAGGAAGTGAGCTTTTGGGCAACGCTGCCGGGTTTGGAGGGCGCGACGTAGATGTCGGTGTTGTCAGTGCGGTCGGGGTCTTCGTCGTGGTTGCTGACGAAGGCGATGAAAGCTCCGTCGGGGGACCAGAGGGCGTTTTCTTCATCGACGTTTTTGTCGGTGGTGAGCTTGTCGAGCTTTTTGGCGGCGATGTCGTAGAGGTAGAGCGAGCCGCGCTCGTCATTCCGCAGGTAGCCCTGGATGTCCTGTTTAAAGTGATAGCGATCGATGACGATGGGCTTGGGCGGAGCGGGCGGTTTGCCTTCTTCGGCTTCGGGCTCGGACTTGGGCTCGACGGTCATGAGCAGGCGCTTGGAGTCGGGCGACCACTCGTAGTCCTGGATTTCCCAGCCGGTGATCTCGGTGAATTGCTCCGGCTCTCCGCCGAGGCGGTTGAGCACCCAGAGCTGCGTGCCTTTGGCTTTGCCGGGACGCGAGGAGAGGAAAGAGATGTACTTGCCGTCGGGGCTGAATTCGGGGTGCGATGCGCCCTCTTTGCCAAAGGTGAGCTGCATGTTCGCGGTGCCGTCCCAGCGCTCCATCCAGAGGTCGGAGTGGTTCTTGTCTTCCTTGGTGTCCATGCGGGAAACGGAGTAGAGGAACCAGGCGCCGTCGGGGGAGAGGATCGGGCTGCCTACGCGGCCGATTTTGGCGAGGTCGTCGACGGAGATGGCGCGCTTGGCGGGCGTGGCCTGGGCGAGAGCGGCGGTGGTGACCAGGAGAGCTACGGAGAACAAGGCAATCGAACGGGCAAATTGGGTAATCAAACGCGCGGCGCGCAGAACACAAGTGGAGTCAGGGGCATGGGAACGCATGGCGGAAGATTACGGCATTTCTCCGGGTCCTGTATACGGAAGTATCAGGGGCTGATGGTTATGCCTGGGGGAGGATCCAGGGCGGTTGCCTCCGTTTTCGCTGGGTGGATCGAGTTCGGCAGGGAGCCTTGGTTTCCTCTGGCTTTTGACGGCATACATCCTGATGCCGCTTTGCGTGGCAATTTTTCAGATTTTCATCGATGGAAACCAATCATGCACACAGGGAAATACGCCCTTGTTTTTTGCGGGCATGCCCTATCTTTCAATCGACTCCACCTGTCCACGCAAGTCTGTATTGGCCTGCGCCCAAATTCTATGTCTGAATGATAGAATTCACTCGTCTTCAGCGTCAAAATACCTGCCATACAGATCGGCAAAAAGACACGCACACGCCAAAATCACAGCTAGCCACGCGTTTTGAAGAATCGCCTGGATCGTAAACAAATTGTTTCAACAGCCGGCATCGAGTCGTCCCACGTCGCACTCGAGCCTGTGGAGTAGCTTATGCCGCATATGAAAAAGCTTTGCGTCTACTGTCCGCCTCATCATCCCAAGCCTCCAGTCCCCGGTGGTCCTCGGGATTGGGAGATGCACCCGTCGTGGATTGCCGGCATGGAATCCTTGAATGCCTACGGCGACTGGGTGAGCTCATTCGTGTTGCCGATAGCCTTCCAATGGATTGAGGAGAACAAGCCGGCGGTTTACGCTTCCGTGCCGGAGGACCTCACGGACGACGTCGGCGTGGTAATTGCTGCCGCCTTCAGGCTGGTAAAGGAACTTCCAGCCTACAAAGACGGGATGGAGAAGCGCACAACTTACGAAGCGGAGATCGCCAGTGGAACTTTCGATCCATCGAAGACCAATCCGGTATGGACCGGTCTTGTGAAAAAGATCCGAACCGACACTGAGCAAGCATTCGCCGAGCAAGCCTCGCTTCTGGGGGACGTACAGGAGTAACGCTGGCACGCGGACCGCGACGCTGCAACCGGTCTCATCCAAACCTGCAGCGCAATCGCAAGGCCAGAGACGTTCTATCCGGAAACCATGACCTCAGGGCAATACCACGATGACCATGCTCCGAAAGGCCTTGTTCAGGGTATTGATTTCTTAAGGAAATCAATACTTTGAGTCTTCGGCCTTGGGTGCATCGATCGTGGTTTTTGCGATGGGCAACCATGGACATGGCACAGCTTCCCTGGTTTTGTCGACGTTGCCCGAGTAGCGGACCCAGGAGCGAAGCCAGGCCCGGATCGCAGCAAGTGGTTAGCCATTGCAAATCGAGGTAGCCATCTCAGCCTGCATGATGCAATTGCGTCCACAGCTCTTGGCCCGGTAGAGAGCCGCATCGACGGCTCGGATTACAGTCTCAGCCTCATTCTGTGACGGAAGAACCGAGGCTACGCCAAAGCTTGCGGTTACCTGCAGCAATGTCTCGCCATCCCTGATGCGCGCCGATTGCACGGCCGCACGCAGTTGTTCGCCGCGCATCAGCGCGCTTTCCATTCCGCAATTTGGCAGGATCAGTAGAAATTCTTCACCACCATACCGGCCCACACAGTCATAGGGACGCAGCGTGCGCGCAAAAACTGTGCCGATCTCTTTCAATACCAGGTCGCCTGCCAGGTGGCCAAAGGTATCGTTGACCATTTTGAAATGGTCGATATCGGCCAGGATCACGCTCAGCGCCGTCCCATCGCGAAGCGAACGGACCATCTCTTCGCCCAACCGCTCAACAATCACACGGTGATTCCACAGGCCGGTCAAACCATCGTGCTCGGCGTGGTGCCGCATCCGATTGCTTTCGTGCAGCAGTTCCATCTTCTCCAGTTCCAGCGCATCCTGGCGGCGCTGATCCTCGCGAACGCTGTTATAGACCGCGTAAACGATCGCGGCGAGCAGCAGTGTTCCGGCGAGAGTGCCCAGCGAGATCCCATTGCCATCAAAGGAAAAAAGGGGCGAGTCGACCTTGTCCGCGATGGACCAACCGGTGAACTGGCGGCCTTGTTTGACTGTATAGCTGAAGACCAGCAACATTTCGTCGAGAAATGCCAGGATGGCTACCAGCCAGCGGGAGGAATTAAACTGCTTGCGATGGAAAAGCGCATAGGCGACCAGGACCAGAGGAAAAACCTCAAACAGGAAAGCGGAGATCGTCAGTACATCATCGGAAACCTGGGCAAGTCCGGTCCACCGCGGATTCCAACTAAACGCAACCAGCACTCCATCCAATATCTCGCTGAGGATATAAATGTAAGCGAAGATCCGTGTAATGCGGCAAATGGCGCGGTTCTCATGGAGAGAAAGAAGCCAGAGAAGGAGATACCAGAGCGATACGTCCTGCATGGCGATCAGGGGTTGTCCAGTTCCCATGGCCAGTGAGTAGGACAGGCCCAGATGAGCATTCACGAGCAGCAGAATGGCTGGTTGAGCTATGGCAAAGCCTGTCATCCAGAACAAGACCCACCGACCAGGCGCCCGCAACCACAGAAGAAAACTTAGGAAGGCAATCACGGCGCAGAGAAGATTGGCGCCAAAATGGAGTTGCCGGCTACGCAACCACTGAAACTCAAACGCGGCCTTAGCAGTCGCAATGGCTTCGGGGCTCCCGATCAATGGCGCAGTATCAAAACCGCCCAGTTCACCGGAATCGTCCGAGAGCAGGGGAGCCTTCCAAACGCGCACGGCCAGAACGCCGTGCTGCACCTGATTCAATCTCACCGCGCCAAGTTCAAAGGTCTGCATGGGCTGCGAAACGTACCAAACCGGGCGAGGTGGCAGCTTGCCATTTCCCCCGACCTGCGAGCCGTTCCAATAAATTTCGTAGGAATCGTGGATATTCGGCATCAGAAGCGAGAACTCCTGAGGTGCGCCGGGGGCACGGACGAGCGCGATCGAACACCGGTACCAGGCAAAACCTATGAGGTGGGCATGGCCCTGCTTACCCCACGGCTGGTCTGCGCTGAGCTGCTCCCAGTTCGAGCTATCGAATGTTGGACTTGCCCAAGCGGGATCGTCCCCAGGGTGGAATTGCCACGGGCCGCTGAGTGTGAAAGTTCCCTTGCCGAGCCCCTCGAGAAGGAGAGGAGCGGTCGCCCAGCTTTTCGCGCCTGCTTGCCAGGCGTGTACCCAAGGGGCGGCGACAGCAAGCAGAACTATGGCAGCTATACGGCGAAAGGCAAAATGGCCGGAAGGCATAATATGTAGCATACAAATTTAATTGGAGCTTTGCGCGGAAATTTGGGCGCCGTCTACATCCCTACCTGATGCGGACTCGATGGAGGCATGGAGATCAAGCCGGATCACAGACCAGCCGGAATGACTTATCGATCCCTGTGGATTCAGAGTGTCCTATTGCTGACAAATCGCCTTATGCCAGCTCCACCTCCGATGCTGCGATAATGGAGGGATGAAAAGGTGGTTTCTTGTGCGTCTGATTTCGGCTCGTTTGGCTTGTTGGTTTGCGATTCTGGTCTTCGCGGCGGCGATTGGTTGCAAGGCCCAGGGGAACGGCTCCTCGATCAAGGATCCGGCTCTTGCGCGGCGGATTGAAGTAATGGTTCGCAGCCAGTTCAATGTGCCGGCCGATTACGAATGCGCGATTGGCGCGCGCAAGCCGAGCAACGTTCCCGGCTACGACACCCTGCAGATCACCTTTACGCATGCGGGACACAGCAAAATCACCGATTTTCTGATCTCGACCGACAACAAATCGCTGGCGCGCCTGGAGACCTTTGACCTGACGAAGATTGCGGCGCTGGATATTCCGGTGGCCCATCGGCCGATTCGCGGCAACCCTGCGGCCAAGGTCACGGTGATCACTTTTGACGATCTGGAGTGTCCTTATTGCGCGAAGATGCATCAGCAACTCTTTCCCGAAACGCTGAGCCGCTACGGGGACAAGGTGCGGTTTGTGTATAAGGACGATCCGCTCACCGAGATCCATCCCTGGGCCTTGCACGCCGCGGTCGACGCCAACTGCATCGCGGACCAGAACGGCGGCGCCTACTGGGGCTACGTGGATTACCTGCACGCCCATGGGCAGGATGTGACTGGGCCGGATCGCGATCCGCAAAAGAGCTATGCCGCGCTCGACAAGATTGCCCGCGAACAGGGCAAGATTTTTGCTCTCGACCCAGCCAAGCTGGACGCCTGCATGCAGAAACAGGATGAGACAGCTGTTCGCGCGTCCATCAAGGAAGCAGACGCTCTGGGAATCGAAGGCACTCCCTATCTTTTCATCGACGGAGAGCATGTGGATGGGGCTCAGCCGGTGGAACAGGTCTGGGCGTTGATCGACCGGGCCCTGCGCGCAGCCGGCGTGGAGCCTCCTCCGGCGCCGGCCGCCGCGCCTGTGCCTACGCTGGGGAAATAGCTTTGCGCGGGCGTTCGCTGGTGGTGCCGGGGGGTTTATCCTGATTGTCTAGGCTGCGTCTAAAGAGAGTGCCAGCCAGGAGATCTTAGGTTGTCCTTAGTACGCAGCTCAAAACCAACCCGCAGTCTGCCCGCAGTGCTTCTGGCTGCGGGAGTGCGTTCTTCCAGCATCATTTTTACCCTCAGCGGCTGCCATCCTCCGCCCTCGCCAGAGGTGCTGGCAACAG
>Ga0206814_10327_pt1 | contig 11453 bp, 11 predicted proteins | sample Alteio_BWOrgCont_90_FD_152850 | JGI IMG/M metagenome (GOLD analysis project Ga0206814, IMG submission 152850) | Enriched cells from forest soil in Barre Woods Harvard Forest LTER site, Petersham, Massachusetts, United States -... | ecosystem: Environmental > Terrestrial > Soil > Temperate forest >...
CTGATCGGAATAATATGGGCGTCGATAAAAGCGTCATCCGTGGATTCGCGCCCGGCGGTTCGAACGTAAACGACGATCGAGACGACCAGGATCACCGAGAGGAGCAGGCCTCCGATGATTAAAGGTTTGCGGTTATTGTTTTCGGCCATGATTGATTTCTCCGATCCTCTTAGTGAAACGTTTCCATCTGTCCCAGGGCCGTGGCTAAATTGACGCGAGCCGTGTCATAGCGGGCCACGGCGTCAACCTGGTCGTCGAGCGCGCGGTCGAGAACGTCCTGCGCGGTCAAGAGCTGGATATTATCTCCGACGCCGGCGCCGTAGCGGTCGCGGGCCATTTTCAGCTCGGTCTGCGCCAGAGTGACGGCTTGATCGGCGGTCTGGGTTTCCTGGATTTCAGCGGTTAAATTTTGCAGAGCGAGGCGGACGTCTTCCTCAATCTGGGCGCGGACGTCGTTGTAGCGGCTCTCGTATTCATCGCGCATCCCTTGAGCCTCGACCGCGCGGCCATGAATTTCTCCCCCTTCGAAAATCGGCAGATCGAGACGGCCGCCGATGCTGCCGGTGCGCGCGGTGCTGTCCGGGGTATTGCCGCTGAATCCGTAATCGGCCATGGCCACGAGCGTGGGGAGATGACCGGCTTCCGCGGAGCGGTAGTTGTAGATGGAAGCTTGGTAAGCCTCGGAAGCCACCTGCATTTCCGCGCGATCATGAGTGGCCTGGCCGATCGCTTTTTTAGGAGCCGGCAGTTCGCTCACGGGCGTGCGCGGCAGATCGGGCAAGCTGACGGGTTGATCCAGCGGCAGGCCCACGACGCGCTTAAGCCGGATATCGGCGTTCTGCGCCGAGACTTGAGCGCGGATGAGGCGCAGATTTTCCTGAGCTTCGCTGGTTTCGGACCGGGCGACGTCGACCCCCGTGGAAACTCCGGCTTGATGTTGGTCCCGAGTGAGTTTTAAAAGACTCTGAGCCAGTTGGAGATCGGCTTGCGCTGCGCTTACGGCTCGCGTGGTTCGCTGAGCTTCAAAATAAGCCAACGCCGCCGCCGTGGCCACCTGTTCGCGAGCCAGGCGTTCCTGGAGTTCGGCGACGTGGCGCGCGGCCGCGCCGGCCTGGGCTTTGAAAATAACGGAGAAGTCCAAAATGTTTTGAACCAGCGAGATCCGAGCATCGAAGACGTCATAGGGACCCAGCACTTCGGGGAACAGGGTGATATTCGACGGAAAACCTTCCGCCGCCAGATTTATTTTAAAAACACGGGATTGGGATACGGTTCCCATGATATGAGGCAGAAGCCCGGCCGCAGATTGGATCGCCGCTCCACGAGCTTGTTCCGTCGACGCTTTAGCCAATTTATCGGTGAGGTTATTTTGAATTGCGAGCTGGATCGCCTGCGTCAACGTCAATGGAGGAGGGGCGGACGTCACAGCTCCGGGCACGGCGGCCTGGCTGCCCAGCGGCAGTTGGGGAATGGCTTGCTCAGGTAAAGCGGGGCCGGCGGCCAGGATCGAGACGGTCAGCGCGGTCATTAAACTTTGCGTATTCATGATAGGCCTCACGAAACCATTTTTTCGCGCGGATGCCGGCACGAACTGCGGCGGATTTTGGTCAATAATTTGATCAAGGTTTGTTTTTCGCCCGCGCTGAGCCCTGAAAAGAGGTGGCCGACTTCTTGGTAATGAATGGGTAGGTAATGGTCCAAAAAGGTTTCTCCGGATTTCGTGATTTTAGCGAGAATGACGCGGCGGTCGCCGGCAAAATCATGTCGCGTGACATATTTATGACGAACCAAGCTGTCGACCAACCCGGTGACGTTGGCGCGGCTGACCAGGAGCATCCGGCTCAGGATGTTCAGCGGACAACCGGCCTGCTCATACTCGCGAAGAATGCACAACACATTGATCCCCGGCAGCGTCATCCGGCGCTCCTGGGCTTTCGCGCTCAAACGCGCGTCTCCCAGAGCCCAAGTCTGCACTAAATTGTAACCCGCCTCCGTGGCTAAAACGTCGAATCCTTTGTAGCGTTTGGCATATTTGGCGCGCAGACCTTCGTAGAACTCTTCGCGGTCTTGCCCGCAATGCGCCGGCGGATTTTCTTTTAGGGTCTTCATGCCATAATCTCTTATCCTTAGTCTAACTATTAAGCACTAAATTGTCAAGTACTTAACAATAAAGTTCGGATCGGCGCTCGCCACAAGGCCTTTCGTGTGCTCTAATAAGGAAGGCGTATGCATTCCTTCTTTATTCTTTTCGGGATTTCGATCGCGGCCGGTTTTGTAGGCGCGATGGCCGGCATGGGCGGTGGGGTCGTGCTGATCCCGGCCTTGACGCTCATGCATATGGACATTAAGAAGGCGATCGCGCTCAGCATCGTCTCGGTCATTGCGACGTCCAGCGGCGCCGCGGCCGCCTACGTGCGGGACCGGCTGACCAATCTGAAGGTGGGCATGTTTTTGGAAATGTTCACCATCATCGGCGCGATTGTCGGTGCGAGCATTACGGTGGCGGTCAATTCCCGCTGGCTTTTTATTTTGTTCGGAGCGGTCCTCTTAACTTCCTGGGGCGCTCTTCTGGCGCGCCGCAACGAAGAATGGAAGCCGGTAGAAAATCCGGACCGCTTCAGCCAATGGCTCGAGCTTGAAGGGAGTTATCCGGATAAGGCGGCTCCGGGCGGCGAATCCGAGATTTCCTATCGCGCGACGCATGCCGCCTGGGGCGGCGGCTTGATGTTCATCGCCGGGTTGATTGCCGGACTCCTGGGCATCGGCGCGGGAGCCCTCAAAGTGATTATTCACGATATGGTCATGGGTCTTCCCCCCAAGGTTTCGACGACGACTAGCAACTTGATTATCGGAGTCACGGCTCTTGCGGGAACCAGCGTCTATCTCGCCCAAGGGTTGATCGATCCCGGCCTTGCGGCCCCGATTATCCTTGGCATACTGACGGGTGCTTTTCTCGGCACCCGCGTGCTGGTGCGTTTACCGAACCAAAAAGTGCGGCAATTTTTCATGATCGTGCTCGCCCTGCTCGGCATAGAGATGATCCTGCGGGGAATCCGGGGAACACTATGAATAGGCGCTAGAAATGGAATTACTAGTAGGTTATATTCTTTCCGGCGGGGTTGTTCTGAGCGTGCTTTGCCTGGTCACCGGCATTGTCTGGCGATGGGTTGCGACGGGAAGCCCCGGTCTTGATTACCAAATTAAAGGAATGAATCTCGCCGGTTTCTGTCTGCAGGTTTTTCGCCAGGCGGCCGCCGGCCATTTTGAAGCGCATCTGTTTGTCAATCTCGGAATCGCGCTCCTGCTTTTGACGCCTTATCTCCGGGTGGTCGCTTCCGTCGTGTATTTTGCCTTTGTGGAGCGAAACATCAAATACACTTTCTTCACAGCCATCGTTTGCGCCGTACTCACCTACAGCCTTCTGCTTCGCTAGCCGTTTTTATTTCGCGACGTCTTTCAGTCGTTCTTCTTGGCCGATGGCCATTTCATGGACGGTGGCGACGAGCGCAAGCCGCTGCATTTCCAGTTTGAGTTGCGCGGGAGTTCCGGTGAGAGCCGGAAAAGTTCCGAAGTGCATGGGAATCACCACGCGCGGCTGGATGGCCCGCACGGCGTAAGCGGCTTCCGACGGCTTCATCGTGTATACCCCGCCGATCGGAAGCAGGGCGATTTGCGGATGGTACAGTTCCGCGATCAGCGCCATGTCGGAGAAAACGCCGGTATCGCCGGCATCATAAATGGTCGGGGCTGCGTCCTGCTGGACGATAAAGCCCAGCGGCGCGCCGCCGTACAAAATCGTATCGCCGTCCTGATAGCCGGAAGAATGAACGGCCTCGACCGCTGTGACGGTGAGGTCCGCGATTTTTTGGGTGCCGGAAGGATTAATCGGCAGAACATTTTTGACGCCTTTTTTCTTGGCGATTTCCGTCAACTCGTAGGATGCCACGATGGGCGCATTGAATTTCTGGGCCAGCTCAAAGGCTTCGCCGACGTGGTCCGAGTGAGCGTGCGTGATGAGGATCGCATCGACATGCGTGAGGGTAATATTTTTAGGCGCTTTCGGGTTCGTCAACCAAGGATCAATCAATATGATTTTTCCCGTTCGGGTCGTTAACTTAAAAGCCGCGTGTCCAAACCAAGTGATCGCGGGTTCCATGGCCTGGCCGGCGGTCACTCCCATAACGGAAACGCCGATGGCGATTCCCAAACTCATGAAGCCGCGTTTAAATTTTTGCATAGGTTTTCCCTCTCACATTCTACTTTAATACTTAAGCCATTGAAGAATCACGCGGGATTGGCTATAAAGTAGAAGTTATTGGTACATGAGACCGACTGGAAGGAGCAATTTCTTGGCGCGCATTTTACTGATTGAGGACGAGAAGGTCATCGTGGATATTATGAAAATGTTGCTGGAATACGGCAACCACGAAGTCCTGATCGCCGTCGACGGCGAGACCGGATTGATGATGGCTCGCCGCGAACAGCCGGATCTTATCCTTCTGGACATCGCGCTTCCGAAGATGGACGGCATCACGTTGAATAATGCGCTGCTCCAAAACGACAGGACCCGGCGCATCCCGGTGATTGTCGTCACGACTCAATCCTCGAAAAGCAATTCTCTAGAGAGCGCGGAAAACGTGAAGCTTTACCTGCAAAAACCATTCGATATGATGACACTGCTGGATAATATACGGAAGGTTTTAAGCCCTGCCGCCGAATAGAGACCCACACCAAAGCGGCACATATCGCCTTGAAATGACGGCGTCAATCCTATAGGGGCTTTAAAACTCGAAAAGGAGGTAAAGCTCGTTTGTCTTTTTATAGCCTTCTCTCATTAATCGATTCCGCCTACGGTGTGTTCATCGCCACTCTCCTGTTGATGAAAGCTCGACGGCAGGCCTGGGTGCTCATTCTACTTTTGTACGTCATTGCCGTTTGGACAAGCCTGCCTTTTATGGCGCATTCCGTTCCATCCGATCACTTGCTGCAAACCATCCACGGCATTTATATGTGCGCCAGCGTCACGGCGGCTCTCTTTTTGCTCTTTGCCCTGACGACCATCGGCAAACCGCTGTCTCACCCATCGTTAAAAATAGCCTTTTTCATTTCGACATTCTTTATTGCCGTTGCAAATCAACCCGCCTTTATTCGAGGCTATCACGAGGTGAATGGCAGCGTCTTTCCCATCCCCGGGCCTCTTTTTGGCCTCTTCAATCTCTATTTTTCCTGTCTCTCGACGTATGTGATCTTTGCCATCTGGCAAGCATACCAGACGGCTTCCGACGCCAGACAAAAAAATAAACTGAAATGGGTCGGGATGGCGTTCATCTGCGCCAACGTTGCCGGCGCGATGCACTTCATCTCCGCCTACACCGGGCAGGAACCCCTGCCGCATGATCTCTTCGCGATGGGTTTCACCTCCCTCTTAGGCTACGCGATTCTCAAGCGCCGGCTCTACGACGTCGAACTTTTGACCCGTGAAACCGCCCAGCGTCTCGGCACACTCGTCTGCATCGCTTTCCCGCTCGTCCTTGGACGGCTGCTCGCGCCGGTCTTCCCTTCGTTCGGCCCGCGAGCTCTCCTGTGGAATCTCGAATTGTTGACGGCGGCGTTTCTGTTTTTCTCCCTCTCGCTGACCTTGGTGCGCGACTACAATCAACTGCGGACGCAGCGATTATGTCACGTCTTTCTATTGACGGCCCTGTGGAATATCGCGTCCATGATCTGGATAGTGCCTCAGTTTCCCTATTCCGTTTTCTCGGCGCGCCTCACGTTTCTGCTGGGCGGCTGGGTTCTCTTGGCCTGGATCGATTACTGGCATGCTTATTTTTCCGAGTCGGCCAGCCGCTATTCGCAGATCTTCCAACTATGGCGCTGGAGCGCTTATGCCGTCATGGGCGCGGCCGTTTTAACGCCTTGGGTGCTCGCCGGAATTTCTTTTGATCCCGCCAACCGCCATCTCTCCGCTCCGGTTCCCGGCCCGGCCTATTCTCTTTATGCCGTCTGGTGGATCGCCACCTTCGCTGGATTGGCCGGCTGGATTTTTCAAAACTTCCGGCGCTCACAACCGCGCCCGTCCCCGTTGTTTAAAGGGCTGCTCGCCGGCTCGCTCGTCTGCGCGATCACCGCCGCGGCCACCTGTTTTCTTTTCGCAAAGGGAATTTTGACGTGGCCTATTTTTGGCTTTTTCGAAATAGCCTTCGGCCTGCTCATGACCGCGGCCTTTTTAAGCGAATCCCGGGGCGGTCGCTCCGCGAACCGTTTCGCCTTAGGCTCGATTTTAGGATCCATGACCGCGCCCTGCTTGGCCGGCTTTATTCTGATCGGCGCCCCATGGATTCAAATCGCGGGGGTTCTCCTCCTGATCATCGCGGGTCCCCGCCTTTTGCATGAAATACGGATCTCCATCCAGGCATGGGTCGACCAATCCCTTTTTCGTGAAAAATATTCCTACCTGGAGGAGATCCATCGTATCGCCGACGATATTTTCCGGTTTACGAATATTCCGGAATTGCTTAAACATCTGGTCAACGATTTGGCCGGGCGGGCCCATCTCGTTTGGGCCGGGGTCTGGTTCTTTGACCTTTCCGAAGGACGATTTGTGCTGCGCCAGGCGTCTGATGCCAAAGGAGCGCCGCCGGCGCAGCCGTTCACGAATTCCAGATGGCCCTTGGAGGGAGACAACGAACTCTTGCTGTGTCTCCAACAAAAGCACGATCTGCTCATTGCCGAAGAGCTGACGGGCGCCGCTGAAATGGGAGCTGCCGCATCGATCATCAACCTCGAGCTAAAAGCGGCGGACCAACTCAAAGTACTTCAACTGGCCGCCGCGTTGCCGGTCTACGCTGAAAAAAGGCTGATTGGATTTATCGGTTTCGGCGCGAAAGAAGAAGGGGGCATGTTTCACCAGGCGGATTACGCCGGCCTGATGGAGCTCGGCCGAAAAGCCGAGCGAGCGATCGGGCAGGCTTACATGCTCTATGAGCAATCCCTGATGCTTTCGAAACTCGCTCACGACACGCTGAACTCCCTGCATGCCCTGGGCATGGTACTCAGCCTTTTGAACAATGAAATAATTGGCCCGATGAATCCAGCCCAGAAAAATCAGTTGGAAATTGCGATTCGCCAAAGGCAGGTCATTGAAGAAGCTCTCACCGACTTGCGCGAGCTCGAACGCCTGATCCAACTGCGAATGCAGGGAAGCTGGCAGATGGAGCCTTACGATTTGGCCGAACTCGCCGGAGATTCCGTCGAGACTTATCAAGGGCGCGCCACCGCCGCCGGGATATCTTTGGAAAGCTCCGAAAGAGCGGCCGCGCAGGCGATCGGCGACCCGCGAGCCGTACGTCGGTTAATCGATAATCTCATTGTGAATGCGCTTAAATTTACGCCCTCCGGAGGGCGGGTTCGCGTCGCCATCCATTCGGAAGTCAACAACTGGCGTTTGGTCGTCGTAGACACCGGCCCGGGCATCCCTCCGGAGGAATTACCGCGCGTGTTTGATCCGTTCTATCAGGGTCCGACCGGCACGAAAATCGCCAAAGGGACGGGACTCGGTTTATCGGTCGTCAAGGAAGTGGCCGCCCTCCACAAGGGGAATGTCCACGTTGAAAGCACCGTAGGGATGGGTACGACATTCAGCGTGCTCTTGCCGGCGATCGATCGACAGAAAGAATTTACCGCTCAAGAAATCCGGTCGACGCCCTGATCCCCCAGGCCACCGAACGGAAGATTACTTAATCCGGTACGTCAGGTTCATCATGACGATGTTGGTAAAGTCCTGGTACGTCCCATCAATGTTGTAGGCCGCCATTCCCGTGGTATTGGCTCCCACGTTATTCGTGATGGTCTCGTTGTGATAAAAGACGGCGGTGTAGGACAGATCCAGCGTGAAGGCTTGCGACAAAGCAATCCCTATGCCGCCGGATAACCCATAGCGGGTCAAATCCAGAGTCGAGGGCGAAAATGTCGAGTCCGGAGTGGCCGAAGGCAGACAGAACGCCCCGCCTCGGAATTGAATCCGGTCACTGTATTTGTGGTTAGCGCCGACAGAAAAACCCCAGGTGTTGTGAAGATTGGTGGGCTGAGGATTGCCTTGATTAAGTATGGCCAACCGCTCGGGGTTCGTTTCCGCATAACGCACATCTAAATTCTGGTTCTCCGTCCAGTCATACCAAGCGGTATCAAACTCAAACATCCATCGATCTGTGGGCTTATAGGCATAACCAAACTGGACGGTCTGCGGAATTTCCAGGTCTGTGTAAGCCGCCGTCGCATAATTGGATCCACCAAAGGCGCCCGCCAGAGGCCCGTCAAGGCCGGTGAGGGCGACGGTTCCCTTGATCGCCAGCAAGACCTCGCTGCGATACGAGATTCCAAAAGAGTTGTGCTCGTTGGGCTCGATGAGAATGCCGCCGTGGTATCCCCAGTTTGCAGCGGTACCGCTGAGCCGAGAATTCCCATCCGGCGCCCCAAAAGAGGCTTGATCAATGTGCCTTTCCAGCTCGGCGTCAAACGTATTGTAATAATCACCCCCCGCGCCAATCGAGACAGACGGATTGATCCGGTAGGCCAAGGCAGGAGAAACAACGACCATGGCGAGGTTTGAATTGGTTGCCACATAGCGCAAAGGGCCATCACCGGGCCAATGGGTTCCCAAACCGTAAGGCGACTCAATCGATAAGCCCGCGGCTAGTCCTCCCTCGCCAAATTGATGAGAAAACGCCGCGTTCGGGACTGCCGCATCTATCGAGCGCATATTACTCTTGTTGCCGGAATCGTCCGTATATTCTCCGTGAAGATTCACCCAGCTCAAACCATAAGTCGCCTGAGTTCCGGACAATAGGGTCAGACCCGCGGGATTAAGGTAGGCCGTAGAGGGATCTTCGTTTTGCGCCGCGACCCCGACCCCTCCGGTTCCCATAGCCCGGGCGCTGAGCAACTCGTCGCCAAATGCCGGCGCGCTGACGGCAAAACAATCCTTCATCGAAAATCCCACGAACAACAAACTTAACCCTACTCCAAGAAGTCGTTTCAAAGGAACCCCCTGTGACAATTATTTTGTATCGGACCGATTTAGCACGAGATGAAGCGCCTTGCAAGAGAAAAATTGTCACGGGGGATCGCCATCTTACGCATATCCCCCCTTGGCTTCTTTTTCTATTACATCTATAATCAGGATATGTCGGGGATGAGCGCGTTTCTAGGCGGTTTTATCGTCGGGGTTATCGGTATGACCGTGATTTATTTTCTGCTGCGGTTTCAGCGCAGCAGGCGCACCGCCGCGCCAAAGTCCGATGGGACCGTTCCGCATACCGATACGGCTTCCGCGTCTAAAATCGGACACGACCGCGGTATTGAAGTATTTGACGATTAACCCGCCGCATGTCCGATCTTCTTCCCGATTTTTCACCCGCTCAAAAATCCTTACTTGAAGGTTATGCCGATGCCGTTTTAAAAGCTCCGGCATCTTTGCATTTGACCTCGGCACATGATCGGGACGAATTCTGGCAGCGACATGTGCTGGATGCCATAGCCCTGATGGGGTTGGTAAGTCCTCATAAAAATGATTCTCGAATACGAGTCATGGATGTAGGTAGCGGCAATGGAGTTCCTGGAATTCCTATAGCTATATGTCATCCGAACTGGATAGTTGTTATGCTTGATTCAGATAACAAAAAATGTGGATTTATAGATATGTTTTGTAAATTAAATGATGTTAATAATGCGCGTGTATTGGCTACAAGAGCTGAAATTGCAGGCCATGAGGAAAATAGGGAAAAATATGAGCTCGTGTTCGCGAGAGCATTGAGCAAATTGCCATCTTCAATAGAGCTTGCTGGTCCGTTTGTAAAAGTTGGAGGTCTTCTCATTGTTCCACATGGAACATCCTGGCAGGGAGAGTTAGACACATCGCAGCGGGCAATCCTTGAGATTGGTCTTAAATACAAAGAATCAAGACCTTACAAGATTCCAAACGGGATAGAATTCTCCGCACTCATTTTTGAAAAAGACCGCCAAACACCAGAACGATATCCCAGAGCGGTAGGAATGCCACAAAAACGTCCTTTATGATCCCTCTGCGAACAAACGTCAAAAAGATCAGTTTTCCGTGGGTTAATTGGTGTATTATTTTAGCTAATTGTTACGTTTTCTATCTGGAATACCTCCTCAGTGATATTCAATTACAACACCTCGTCAACCATTGGGCGGTTATACCAGTACACCTATTTTCAAATATCCGTACGTACGGCTATACTTTGTTTACTGCGACATTTCTTCACGCCGGGTGGCTTCACATCGGATCTAACATGCTTTTTCTGCATATCTTTGGCGGCAATGTAGAGGATAGCCTTGGGCATTTTAAATATCTATTTTTTTATCTTCTTGTGGGAGCGCTGGCAAACGGCACTCAGGCTTTTTTATCTGCGCATAGCAGTCTTCCGTTGATAGGAGCTTCGGGAGCGATAGCCGGTGTTTTGGGATGCTATTTCTTTTTCTATCCTTATGCACGAGTGATGACATTGATACCGATATTCTTTTTTATTACAATCCGAGAGATCCCAGCGTTCTTCTTTTTGGGGCTCTGGTTTATTTTACAGACTATCAATGGAACGCTCACTCTTTCTTCGCAAGTTATTTCAAAACAAAATATGGGCGGGATTGCTTGGTGGGCTCATGCTTCGGGTTTTGTTTCAGGAATGATCTTGGCTCCTGCGCTTGGAAAACGTAAAGGAAAATTTAGCTAAAATGTTCCATGTGAAACATATTCTATGAAGACTCTGGTCGTTGCAAATCAAAAGGGCGGTGTCGCAAAGACGACTACGTCTGTAAATTTGGCAGCCTATTTGGGTGATTCAGATAAGCGCGTTCTTTTAATTGATTTAGACCCTCAAGCCAATGCTACATCGGGAATAGGATTGGACAGAAACAGTATTGAAAAAAGCGTTTACGATATATTAATAGGTAGAGAAGATATTTCTACTGTTTTGAAAGACTCGCCCACCAAAGGTGTTTGGGTCATTCCAGCCAGCCTTTCCCTCGTTGGAGCCGAAATCGAATTAGTAAGCGCGGAACGCCGCGAGTTTCGTCTAGCGGATTCAATATTAAAAAACGATATAAAAAATAGATATGATTTTATAATTATTGATACACCGCCATCGCTGGGTCTATTGACTTTGAATGCCATGACAGCTGCAAATAGCGTTCTCATTCCAATGCAATGTGAATACTATGCTTTGGAAGGTTTAGCTCAACTTTATAAAACCATCCAACTGGTCAAGAAAAAAACAAATCCAGATCTCTCGATTGAAGGACTTTTATTTTCAATGGTTGACCTACGTTCCAATCTGACTTTGCAGGTGATGAATGAGGTCAAAAAGATTTTAAAGGATAAAGTTTATGAAACCGTCATCCCGCGAAATGTGCGGCTTGCGGAAGCGCCAAGTTTTGGA
>Ga0206814_10329_pt1 | contig 11421 bp, 11 predicted proteins | sample Alteio_BWOrgCont_90_FD_152850 | JGI IMG/M metagenome (GOLD analysis project Ga0206814, IMG submission 152850) | Enriched cells from forest soil in Barre Woods Harvard Forest LTER site, Petersham, Massachusetts, United States -... | ecosystem: Environmental > Terrestrial > Soil > Temperate forest >...
CTGCACCAATAAGTTTATCGGCACGCTTTCGGGATGCTTGGGCATATTGGCGAGCGTCCTTAATAATTCGCTACGGTCCGCGACCGCCTCACCCATGCCGACGATGCCGCCGCAGCACACATGCATTCCCGCCTCGCGCGCATGCGAAAGCGTATCCAACCGGTCCTGATAGGTGCGGGTGGTGATGATATTGCCGTAATATTCTTTCGAGGTATCGAGGTTGTGGTTGTAATAATCGAGGCCACAACCTTTCAGACGCTGCGCCTGTTCGCCGGTCAGCATGCCGAGCGTCGCGCAGGTTTCCATGCCGAGCGCTTTCACTTCCTCAATCATCTCGGCCACCTTGTCGAGATCGCGATCCTTGGGCGAGCGCCACGCCGCGCCCATGCAAAAACGGGATGCGCCCGCTTCTTTGGCCTTGCGCGCCTCACTTAGCACGTCTTCCTTATCCATCAATTTGCTGGCCTTAAGGCCGGTGTCGAAATGCGCGCTTTGCGGGCAATAGCCGCAATCCTCGGCGCAGCCGCCGGTTTTGATCGAAAGCAAGGTTGAAATCTGCACCGCATTGGGGTCGAAATGCTGGCGATGCAGGCTATGCGCCTTGAACAGAAGCTCGTTAAACGGCAAATCGAACAAGGCCAAGACCTCGTCTTTGCGCCAATCATGCCTTATATTAGGTTGCATGCTTGCCCACCCTTGTTAATATTTCCCCCTTAATAGCGCAGTAATCAAGAAAATGCCAGCGTTAGACGATACATTGCAGAAAAAATTGCAGCTGCTTGAGGCCAAGCGCCTAAAGCGCTCTTTGAAGGAAACGGCACGCGCCTCCGGCGTCAAGGTCAGGCGCGCGGGCAAAGACCTTATTTCCTTCAGCTGCAATGATTATCTGGGGCTTTCGCGCCATCCGGGGGTGATTGCCGCGGCGCGCGATGCGCTCGAGAAATACGGGGCAGGGGCAGGGGCATCACGGCTGGTCACCGGCAATTATCCGCTCTACGACGAATTGGAAACAGCGCTCGCTAAATATAAAGGCACGGAAGCCGCTTGCATTTTCGGCAGCGGGTATCTCGCCAATATCGGCGCGATTCCGGCGCTGGTCGGCACGGGTGATCTGATGCTCGCCGATAAATTCATCCATGCCTGCATGGTTGATGGCGCGCGGCTTTCCAGCGCGACGATGATGCGTTTCGCCCATAATAATTTGGAACATTGCCGCATGTTGCTTGAGGCCAACCGCGCCGAGCATCACCATTGTCTTATTCTGACCGAAACGGTATTCAGCATGGACGGCGATCTGGCGCCGCTAACTGCGCTTAAAAAACTGGCCAAGGAATTCGATGCCTGGCTGATGACCGATGACGCGCACGGGCTGGGCGTTTTGCCCAAGCACAAATCCGATGCCGATATTCAGATGGGCACGCTCTCCAAAGCGGCGGGCAGTTATGGCGGATATATCTGCGGCTCGAAAACGTTGATTGATTATTTGAAAACTTCAGCGCGCAGCCTGATTTATTCGACGGCTTTGCCACCGGCCAGCATTGCCGCTTCGATTGCCGCCCTAAAAATCATCGCCCATGAGCCAAAACTGGTGGAAAAGCCGCTGGAAAATGCAAAACTTTTTACTTCGCTTATGGATATCAAAGAAGCCGAAAGCGCCATCGTGCCGATCATCCTCAAGGACAATGACAAGGCGTTGGTAGCATCGGCGTTACTGGAAGAAAAAGGATTTCTCGTCGCCGCCATCCGCCCGCCGACCGTGCCGGAACATACCGCGCGGTTGCGCTTTGCTTTTTCGGCATTGCATGAAAAGACGCAGATTGAAGCGGTGGCCGGCATCATCAAAGCACAGGGATGGCTATGCGAACCATCGGCTTAAGCGGCTGGGGACAACCGCACGATGCGCTTTCAGTGATTGCGCCGGAAGCGACGCATATCGAGTACGCGCATCATGATAATGTAGAGGATGCGCTGGCAGAAATCGCCACACAGGCGAAAAACAGCGATACGGTCATCGGCTGGTCATTGGGCGGGCAGCTGGCCATGCGGGCGATTGCCGCGAGGATGTTCAAGCCCAAGCGCCTGGTGTTAATCGCAACACCATTGCAATTTGCCGCAACGCCGGAGCGGCCGCTCGGCATGAAGCGTGATCTCTATGATAAATTCCGCGAGAATTACGCCAAGAACCCGGAGCGTACGCTGCATAAGGCCTGGGAACTGATTCACAAGGACGATACGAACGCCGAGCGAATCCGCCGGCATATGGAAATGCAGGATAAAAGCAAAGTGTTGGAAAAAGAGTGGCTGCGCTGGTTTTTCATGCTTGACGATTTCGCGTTCGACGAATCGCCGCTGGCCGATTTCCCGCCGACATTGCTGCTGCATGGCGATAAGGATCTGGTGGTGGATGTGGCGCAATCGCAGCATCTGGCCAAAGCTATTCCGAAGTCGAAACGAATCGTCTATAAGGGTTGCGGCCACGCGCCGCACTGGCACGATGCCAAAGGCGTAACCGAGGCCATCGAGGCATTTATTCATGTTTAGCACGCACGCCATCAAGCAGGATTTCGGCCGCGCCGCATCCGCGTATGACGCGCAGGCACATCTGCAACGCCAAGTGCGCGGCTATTGCATCGCGCTGGCGGAATCCTATTGGAAAAAAGAGGCGCATATTCTCGATGCCGGGTGCGGCACCGGCGCGCTGGCGCAGGAAATCAATTGGCATGTTACAGGAATCGATCTCGCCTTCGGCATGTGCGTAGAAGCAGACAAAAATATCGTTAATGCCGATGCCGCTTCGATGCCGTTTGCCGATGAAAGTTTCGACGGCATATTTTCCTCGCTGATGCTGCAATGGGCCAATGACCCGCTGGCCATTTTGCGCGAGATGCGCCGCGTGGCAAAGCCCCAGGGACGTTGTGTAATTTCCACCTTGACGCAGGGCACGCTGCAGGAGCTTCGGGATAGTTTTGGCACGTCACATGTCAGCGCATTTCTGCCTGCGCCCGACCTGCTGGACTTTGCCGCGCACGCCGGATTCAAGATTGGCTTAAGCGAACAGGCAACCATCACGGAATATTATCCCGATGCGATGCGCCTGATGCAATCGCTTAAAAATATCGGCGCGGGCAACAAACAAATCTCGCGCTCCAAAGGATTGATGACGCCACAGCAACTTTCGCGAGGAGCGCGGATATATCGCCAGCGTTTCGCCACCGCGCAGGGGCTCCCCGCGACATGGCAGGTGCTTTATATGGTGCTGGGGAAATCCTAAATATTCCCTCCCCATTTTAGGGGGAGGGTAGGGAGGGGGTTAGACTTGACTGCAACGAAGATAACCCCCACCTTAATCCTCCCCCTTAAAGGGGGAGGAGATACTATGAGTTCATTCTTCATCACCGGCACCGGCACCGGCACCGGCAAGACGCTGGTGACGACGACGCTTTGTTGGCAACTGCGCCAGCAAGGGAAAAAAGTGATGGCGCTGAAGCCGGTCGTCAGCGGCTATGACGCAAACGATCCGAATAATGACACGGCATTGATTTTGCAAAGTCTGGGGTTACCTACGACCGATGCGGATCATATCTCACCCTGGCGATTTTCTGCGCCTCTGTCTCCTAATATAGCTTCGGAAAAAGAGGGAAAATCGGTGGATATGGAAAAGCTCATTGAATTTTGCCATCGAGCAACCAGCAACCAGCAACCAGCAACTATTTTAGTCGAAGGCGCGGGCGGTGTCATGTCGCCACTCAATAATCAGCATACCATGCTCGACTGGATGGAGATGCTTGGCTGGCCGGTGATTCTGGTCGCCGGAACTTATCTGGGTTCAATCAGCCATACGCTTTCGGCGCTTGAGGCCTTAAAGGCGCGCAAACTCACGGTTGCCGCGCTCATCGTCAGCGAATCGGAAGAGGGCGTGGCGCTCACGGATACGCTGGCGACGCTTAAAACGTTTTTACCCGCAGCTGTTCCTGTAGTACAATTGCCGAGGATCAAAGGTGCGAGCAAGCTCTGGGAGCAAGCGCTGCCCATCCATGGATTTATGCGATGACAAGCGAAAATGAAAAATTCGATTTTTTAAAAATCACCGGCAGCGGGCGCAAAAAATCCGGGCCGGACAAGAAATACGCCACCTTCAACCGGCGCATGATCGCGGGAACGATTGATTCGATGCTGCTGGCGCTGGGGGCACCGTTGTTTGACGCCCTGATCCCCATCAACACCGGCGCGACGCAGTCCTACGCGCTGGATACCGGCGACCCGGAAGTCGCGCAGCGCATGATGATGGCCATGCTGACCAGCCATGAGTTCGTCATAAGCTGGGTGGTGAATGCGCTGGCGCAGGCGCTGGCATTTTGCGTCTTCAGCGGCGTGTGCTGGCATTTCTGGTCGGCAACGCCCGGCAAAATGATCTGCCGCATTAAAGTGGCCGACGCCGAAACCGAAGGGAAAATTTCCACAAGGCAGATCCTGCTCAGGCTCTGTGGCTACTTCATTTCGACAATATTCCTGATGTTGGGATTCATCTGGATCGGCATCGACAAGCGCCGCCAGGGATGGCACGACAAGCTGGCCGGCACAGTGGTCATCACCATCCCATGGCGCAAGAAAAAGGAGGAATGGGCATGAAGCTGCTGCTCATCGAGGACGACAAGGAATCGGCCAAATACCTGGTCAAAGGCCTGCGCGAGCAGGGGCATGTGATCGATCACGCCGCCTCCGGCAAGGACGGGCTGTTCATGGCCACTTCGGAAAAATACGACGCCATGATCATCGACCGCATGGTGCCGGAAATCGACGGCATCACCATCGTGCAGACGCTGCGCGCCTCGGGCAACGAAACCCCGATGATTATTTTAACCGCGCTCGACAAGGTCGAGGAACGCGTCAAGGGACTGAAGTCCGGCGCCGACGATTACCTGGCCAAGCCGTATTCCTTTACCGAGCTCCTGGCGCGGCTCGACGCCATCACGCGCCGCAAAGCCGGCGAAAAGGCGGTGACGAAACTCACCTGCGGCGAGCTGGAAATGGATTTGCTGACGCGCATGGTCAGGCGCGCCGGGAAGCCGATCGATCTGCAGGCGCGCGAGTTCGCGCTGCTCGAATATCTGATGCGCAACTGCGGCACGGTGGTCACGCGCACGATGCTGCTCGAACATGTCTGGGATTATAATTTCGACCCGCAGACCAACGTCATCGACGTGCACATCTCCCGCCTGCGCCAGAAAATCGACAAGGGGTTTGAGAAGAGCCTTATTCAGACGCTGCGCGGCGCGGGGTATAAATTGGTGGCGTGACCACCCCGCCAAATGGCGGGGTCTGGTTAGCTGAGCTAAGATATTTAAAAACCCATCAATTTCATCAAAGCCAACAAATAGGGGATATAAAAATATTTTATAAGAAAAAATATAATATATTGATATATATATATATATAACCTTATTGTTTTATATTTATAGATGACAAAATGTCCTTTCTGATATAAGGGGGATAAAAGAAAAGGTACATCATGGCCACTCAAAATCCACAAAACCTATTAAATAGGCTCTTAAAAGAACCAACAGAAACCACTTGGTTAGAATTTAAAGAAAATAATGATAATCCTGACAAGATCGGGAAATGGATTTCAGCATGTGCTAACGCGGCTATTCTCGAAGGACAGTCACGTGCATTTTTAATCTATGGTATTGAAAACCAGACGCGACAAAAAGTCGGAACGACTGTTCGATTCAATACAATGAAAAAAGGTGGAGAAAATTTCATCAATTGGATCAATAGAATGATCACTCCATCATTAATGATGGAGTTTTTAGATTTTGAAGAAGCTGACAAACAATTTTCTATACTTGTAATTGAGCCAACCTACGATCGACCCGTTAAGTTTTCTGGCGTGGAATATATACGTGTAGGAGAAAATATTAAAGAACTAGGAGATTTTCCTGATCATGAAAGAGCTATTTGGTTAGCTACTGGCAAAAGGAAATTTGAGAACTCTATTTCCTTGCCCCATCAATCAGTTGAACAGGTTTTTGAAAAACTTGATGTGGATATTTATTACAAACTCTCAGGGGAAGAAAAACCACAGAAAAATGAAGAAGTAATAAGAAGATTATCATTATATGGGCTTATTATCGACGATATGGAAGGAGGGTATGATATTACCAATCTGGGAGCAATTCTTTTTGCTCGTGATATAGGCGCTTTCCCTTCTATAACAACAAAATCAGTACGTGTAATAAAATATACCGGTACGGATAAAAGAGAATCTAGTGGAGAAATTGAAGGGAAAAGAGGATATGCGGTAGGATTTGCGGGATTAATGCAGTATGTAATAAAGGCAGTCCCATCTGAGGAAAAATACATTAAGGGTATCAGAACAATGGTGCCTGTTTATCCAGAAACTGCAATTCGTGAAGTGATTGCAAACGCTCTTATTCACCAGGATTTTTTAGTATCCGGTGCGGGGCCGGTTATTGAAATCTACTCGGATAGAATAGAAGTTACCAATCCAGGAAATTCTCTTATAGAAATTGATAGAATGATCGATGAGAGACGATCAAGAAATGAAAAATTGGCCTCTACTATGCGTTTTTTAGGTTTTTGTGAAGAACGTGGAGGGGGATTAGATAAAGCATTAATTGAGATTGAAGCTAGTAATCTGCCAACCTTTGATTTTGAACCATCAGAGACTTCAATGAGAATAGTGCTATTTGGACCTAAAAAATTTAATAAGCTTTCAAAAGAAGAAAAGCAAAGAGCATGTTTTTATCATTGTGTTTTAAGGTGGATGAAAAAAGATTATATGAGTAATACTACGCTCAGAGAGCGTTTTTCATTGCCATCGGAAGAGTATCAAATTGTTTCGGCAATAATTTCAGAGTCAGTAAAAAAAGAACGAATAGTACCTGCCGACGCTGATCAAGGAAATCGTTACGCTAAATATGTTCCGTATTGGGTAAAATGATCAATTGCTGGTGACACCATGGAATCCCGGCTCGCAAGAATCGTCAAAACCTTCACCTTCCGCCTGGCGCTGGTCTATGTCGGGCTGTTCTCGCTATCGGTCATCCTGCTGTTTGCTTTCATCTACACCTTCGAAACCAACCACCTGCAGTCGCAGATCAGCGACGCTATCCGCCTGCAATACAATTACCTGATCGACGAATACAAGCAAAACGGCTCGTCCGGCGTCGAAGCGCGCATCAAGGAGCTGATCGCCGACGATCCTTCCGGCAACGAAATTTACCTGCTGGTCAACCAAAAATACGAAAAAATGGCGGGCAACCTCAACGAATGGCCGGGCGGCGCGACGCAGGAATCGCGCTTCGAGAAAGAGGGCCACTGGGTGCGCTTCCATATCGAGGGCACGGCGCGCAGCCCCAAAGGCATCGAGGTCAAGGCCATCATGACGCCGATGTCGAAATGGCGCTACCTGCTGGTCGGCCAGAGCCTGCAGGGCAATGAGCGCATCGAGCAGACGATTGTGCAGACCTTCTGGGCGAGCCTGCTGCTCACGCTCATCATGGCGTTCGTCGGCGCCATCGTCATGACGCGGAGCGTCATGGGGCGCATCAACATCATCAACCGCTCGGCCTACACCATCATGCACGGCCATTTGTCGGCGCGCATCCCGTTCACGCAGGGCGGCGACGAGTTTGACGAGCTTTCCTCGAACCTGAACCAGATGCTCGATAAAATCGAAACGCTGTTGCTGTCGCTGTCGCAGTTCGCGGTCAACATCGCGCACGATTTAAGAAGCCCGCTCAATCGCATCATCAACCGGCTCGACGCCGGGCTGCGCGCCATCGGCCAGGACAATCCGGCGCACAAGCTGCTCGCCAAAAATATCCAGGACATGCAGGAGCTGGTCGGCACGTTCAATTCCATTCTCAAAATCTCCGAGCTCGAAGCCAATACGGAATTCCGCGCTTTCGAGCCCTGCGACCTGCGGCAAATCCTCACCAGCCTGATCGAATTCTACGAGCCTTACGCCGCCGAGAAGCATATCGCCCTGGCCAATTACCTGCAGGAGGATGGCGAATTCGTGGTCATGGGAGAGAAGAACCTGCTGACGCAGGCCTTCGCCAACCTGATCGACAACGCGCTCAAATTCACTCCCGAAGGCGGCCACATCATCATCGCCAGCAGAATCACCCAAGAGAGCCTGGACATCGTCATCGCCGACAGCGGCCCCGGCATCCCCGAAGGGTATCGCGACAAGGTATTCGAGAAATTTTTCCGCCTCGAGGAAAGCCGCAACACCAAGGGCAACGGGCTGGGCTTAAGCCTCGTCGCCGCCATCGCCCGCATTCATAACATTACCCTTACGCTCGAAGATAACCACCCGGGATTAAAAGTGATTTTGTCTTTCCCGCAAAGAGGCGCAAGTTAATATTGATTCCTTACGGCAGGAGGAATAGCCTCCACCAAAGTTTCAAAACCAAGGAGGAACGCCATGCTCAAAGGAAAAAACGCTATCGTCACCGGCTCGACCAGCGGCATCGGGCTTGCCATCGCGCATAGCCTCGCCGCCGAGGGTTGCAATATCCTGCTCAACGGATTTGCCGACAAGGCCGCCATCGACGCGCTGGTCAAGGAGCTGCAGCAGACATATTCCGTTCAGGTGGATTATTCGCCGGCAGACATGAGCAAGGCTAAGGACATCGCCGATATGGTCGGCATGTGCGACCGCGTCTTCGGAAGCGCCGATATTCTTGTCAACAACGCCGGCATCCAGTTCACCGCGCCGGTCGAGCAGTTCCCCGACGATAAATGGGATGCCATCATTGCCATCAATCTCTCGGCAGCGTTCCACGCCATCAAGGCAGCGCTGCCAGGCATGCAAAAACGCAATTACGGCCGCATCGTCAACATCGCCTCGGTGCATGGCCTCGTCGCTTCGGTCAACAAGGCGGCCTACGTCGCCGCCAAGCATGGGCTGGTGGGACTGACCAAGGTCGTCGCCATCGAAAACGGCGAGCACGACATCACCTGCAACGCCATCTGCCCCGGCTGGGTGCATACGCCGCTGGTGCAGAAGCAGATCGACGACAACGCCAAAGCCCAAGGCATCAGCCCCGAAGACGCCACGCGCAAGATGCTCGAAAAGCAGGCGATGAAGCGCTTCAACAAGCCCGAGCAGATCGGCGGGCTGGTCGTGTTCCTGTGCAGCGATACGGCGGCCACCATGACCGGCACGCCGGTCATCATCGACGGCGGCTGGACGGCGGAGTAGCCGAGTGAACCGCGAACAGATACTGAACCTGCCGTCGATGCCGTCGGTGGGGTCGAGCTATCCCAAGGGGCCGTACCGCTTCGTCAGCCGCGAATACATGATCGTCACCTACGAATCCGATCCCGATGCCATCCGCGCCATGCTCCCGGAACCACTGCAGCCGGCGGCGGGGAATCTGGTCGCCTATGAATTCATGAAAATGCCCGACAGCTCGGGCTTCGGCGATTATTGCGAGTCCGGCGTGGTGATTCCAGCGATGTTGAACGGCGAAGAGGTCAGTTTCATCTCGCAGATGTATCTTGACGACGAACCGCCCATTTCCTGCGGCCGCGAGGTCTGGGGCTTCCCCAAAAAATACGCCCATCCCAAGCTCGAAATCGTGCATGATACGCTGACCGGCACGCTGGAATATGCCGGGCAACTGGTCGCCATGGGCACGATGACGTATAAACATGAAAACCTGCTTACGCATTTCAATGCCAGCGACCACACCTCCTGCGATCCGAAAATCATCGAGAAAAAACTGGCCAAGAAAAGCTGCAACCTTAAAATCATTCCGCATGTCGATGGCACGCTCGCCATCGCCCAGCTGGTGTCCTATAATATGACCGATATCACGGTCAAAGGCGCATGGGCAGGACCTGCGCGGCTCCACCTCGTTCCGCATGTCAACGCGCCGGTCGCCGATCTGCCGGTAAAGCACGTCCTCGGCGGCAGCCATTTTATCGCCGACATGACGCTGCCGTATGGCAAGGTGGAAGTGGATTATTTGAAGAAAATATAGAAACCGAGCAACCATCTATGAAAACCATCAATCTCGCCCTGCAGGGCGGCGGCGCGCACGGGGCATATACCTGGGGCGTGCTCGACCGACTGCTGGAAGAAACAAGACCTCATCATCGAAGGCATCAGCGGCACCAGCGCCGGGGCGATGAACGCCGCCATGCTGATCAACGGCTATATGAAAAACGGCCGCGACGGCGCCAAGGAATGCCTGGAGAATTTCTGGCGGCGCATCAGCGACGCTGCGGCGTTCAATCCGCTGCACAAAACGCCGGTCGAGCGCATGATATTCGGCTGGAACATGGATTTCTCACCGGCGTATCACTGGTTCGACCTGATGAGCCGCATCTTCTCGCCCTACGAGCTCAACCCGCTCAACCTCAACCCGCTGCACGGCATCCTCGAGGACATCCTCGACAAAGACGCCGTGCAGGCCTGCAGCGTCATCAAGCTGTTCGTCACCGCCACGCACATCGCCAGCGGCCAGGCGCGCGTCTTCGAGTGCCATGAGATTACGCCCGACGTCCTGATGGCCTCGGCCTGTATTCCGTTTTTATTCCAGGCGGTGGAAGTCGGCGGCGAGCATTACTGGGACGGCGGCTACATGGGCAATCCCGCCATCTGGCCGCTGATTTACCATTGCCAATCGGAAGACGTGGTGCTGGTGCAGATCAACCCCATCCACGACAAGATGCTTCCCACCACCGCCAACGAAATCATCAACCGGCTCAATGAAATCGCCTTCAACTCTAGCCTCATCGCCGAGATGCGCGCCATCGAATTCGTCTCCAAGCTGCTCAAAGAAGGCAGCCTCAATCCGGGGCGCTACAAGGACATGCGCATGCACCTGATTTACTCGGCCGATCATATGCATCACCTGAACGCCTCGAGCAAGATGAACGTTGAATGGGATTTTTTTCCTGTTCCTTAAAAACATCGGGCGGCAAACCGCAGAGCACTGGCTGAAAACCGACTGGAAAGACGTCGGGGTAAAATCCACCATCGACATCCATCATAAATTCCTGTGCGGCCCAGGCAGCGAGCCTGGGACGGGCGATTTATCGGAGCGGCATATGCACAATGAGATGTTAAAGAAAAAGCCCAAGCAGGATAACCACAAACAAGTGAAGCAGCGCAAACGCAAATAACGCGCGCTGGATGTCGGCAGGCGAGGGCTTGGGCGTGCCGCTGCCGAGCCAATCGGTTCCCGCATAGGCCGATGCCGGACCGCCCAGCGACACATTAAGAATAACCGCCGCTGAAAACAATGCTACAACCTGCGGCGTTCCGGATGCGATGCCGCTGGCCAGACGCGACGCCGCAGCGGAGAGCTTGACCGAGGGCATAAACACCGACGCCGCCAGCCACAACAGCGCCGCCAGCCGCGATGGAATATAATTGAC
>Ga0206814_10331_pt1 | contig 11415 bp, 8 predicted proteins | sample Alteio_BWOrgCont_90_FD_152850 | JGI IMG/M metagenome (GOLD analysis project Ga0206814, IMG submission 152850) | Enriched cells from forest soil in Barre Woods Harvard Forest LTER site, Petersham, Massachusetts, United States -... | ecosystem: Environmental > Terrestrial > Soil > Temperate forest >...
CGCGTACGCAGTCCGCCGGGAGGACCAATGGCAGAGACGTTCGAAGCATACCGAACTCGAGTCCTAAGCTATCTTGGCGATGAGGAGCCCCTCGGTGTACAACAAGCCACCCCATCACAACTCGATCGGCGTCTGCGCGATGTCGCGCCCGGGGAGTTGACCCGGCGTCCTGCGCCTGAAAAGTGGTCAATCGCCGAGATCGTAGCGCACTTGGCGGACGCGGAGCTGGCGATGGGGTGGCGATTGCGAAACATGCTGGCGAATCCGGGCGTGGCCTTAACGTGGTGGGATCAGGCCGTATGGGCAGAGCGCTTGGGTTACGCGCAGCAAGATGTGAGCCTTTCGGCAGGGGTCTTTCGGGCGCTGCGCGAGAGCAACCTGCGACTGTTGGAGTCGGTCCCGCGCGCACGGTGGGTGGAGTGCTATGGGGTCCACGAGGTACGCGGACGGCAAACGGTCGAGGAGTTCGTCCGCTTGGAAGCGGCACACGACTTGAACCATCTTCGGCAGATCGACCGCATCTTGGGTGGGCGTATGTAGTGGTAGCCGTTTGGCTGCCAACGCCTCGGCGAGCGCACTCAGTCGGTTGAGGTGTTGAAAAGGGGAATAAAAGAGTGTGAACGACGTGTAGAGGTTTTCTTCTATGGCCTCTTCTCATCCAAGGCTAGGTAAAACGTAGCGTTCTGTCATGACAGAGTACTGGTTCAACGAACGCCCACTGCGGTCACGAACAAAAATGCAGCTTTTGATTTCTCCTGGTCATCCAAGTAACGACAAGACAGGCAGTCGCCACGCGTTCGAAGCTTAGCTTGGCAAACACGTCTCGAAAATCTGCGGTGATGTTTTACATTTTTGCCTGAATGGGGGTTCTATGTCTCAGAAAGCCAGTGCCGCAAAGAGTGCTCAGCAAAGCGTAGTCCGGCCTCACCAACTTGGGCAGGGGCTTTTCAAACCCATCCTGCCGGAGGACATCGATTGGAAACCGTTCCCGGCATTCCCACCTTCCGTCCGCATGGCCGTCGTAGTAGGTCAGCCCTCGGAGCCCGGCCCCTACACCATCAGGGTCAAATCGCCCCACGGCGCGAAGCTAATGCCTCATAAGCACCCAGAGGATCGCGTCTACACCGTAATTTCTGGCGTCTTTTATATCGGACTGGGCGATGAATTCGACGCCAATAAGTTGGAAGCCTATCCGCCCGGCGCGGTTGTCATTCTTCCTGGTAGCACGTCCCATTTCCACTGGGCGAAATCCGGCGAGTACGTCACGCAAGTCACCGCGATGGGGCCGCTCGGACTGGAATACGTCAGCGCGAAAGACGATCCGCGAAACAACAACTCGTAAGAGGAGTCTGCCCGACTTTTTGTGAAGGAGAGCGCAACATGACTGAACTTATGAAGGTTTCTTTGGCCCGAGTACAACAAAAGAAAGAAACGCGCCCGGCCATAAAAACTATCGCCGCCCTTACCATCCTCGCAGCCGTGGCTCTGCTTGCCATCCTCGGCGGCGCGGTCCTTAACGCGAAAGGGCAGGACACGGACAAGTACTCTCTGAAATCACCGGATGGAATCGCGTTCTCTGATTTCAGGGGATATGAGGATTGGTCTACGGTTTCTTCCGCCCGCCAGGCAGAAGTTCTTAAGGTAATCGTCGCTAATTTGGCGATGATTAAGGCGTTCAAGGCTGGCGTTCCACTAAACGGCAAGGCATTTCCGGAAGGGTCCATGATCGTGAAGCTCCAGTGGTCACCGAAGAAGGACACGGAAGCGACTTTCGATGTGGAAGTGCCGGACGCTTTTAAGCAGGTATTCGTGATGGAGAAAGACAGCAAGAGATTTCCGAAAACCGGCGGCTGGGGATACGCCGTGTTCAACTACGACGCCGCGTCGAACAAGTTCACCCCCGATCCCACATCCCACGCGGACTGCGGAAACTCATGCCATGTGGCCGTGAAGGCGAAGGACTACATCTTTCACCCGTACGAGAAGCGTTGAACTGCGGACTGGACAGTGAGCACCCTTCGCACAGGATGCCCGAGTGTGAAGGTTCGTTTTTGAGGTGGCCAGCAAGGAAACACACACCGAGCCAGGGAGGTGAAATATGAAAGCGATTGTTGTCCACGAATATGGCGGTCCTGAAGTACTCAAGTATGAAGAATACCCTGATCCAGTCCCTGGCACAGGCGAAGTACTCGTGCGGGTGGCCGCCTCGAGCGTGAATCCGATCGACTACAAGCGACGTGCCGGATTAACGAAAGATTTTTACCCACTCAAGCTTCCGGGGCTTATAGGAGTGGATATCGCGGGCACTGTGGCCAAGATTGAGCCGGGAGTGCAAGGCTTTTCTGTCGGCGACCAGGTGTTCGCTATGGCGGACAATACTTACGCCGAACTTTGTGTCGTGAAAGCTGCGGTTCTGGCGAAAGTTCCCAAGGGGCTCGATTTGATTCAGGCGGCGGCGCTGCCGCTGGTGACGACGACGGGCAACCAGCTCCTCCTGGCTACGGAAATAAAAGCTGGCCAGACAGTTCTGGTCCTTGGTGCTGTTGGAAATGTAGGACGCTCGGCGGTGTTCACCGCGAAGGCACGCGGGGCCACTGTGATCGCGGGAGTTTTGAAGAGGCAGATCGACGAAGCCAAGACGGTCGGCGCGAATCAGGTGATCGCAACCGACGACACGGCGATTGCGGATATTCCGCCGGTGGAGGCCGTGGCGGATGCGGTCGGCGGAAGGACCGCCGAAAAGCTGATCGCCAGGGTCAAGCCGGGGGGAGTCTATGCATCGGTTGTCGCGCCGCCGCAGAACGCCGCGGAGTACCCGTCTGTAAAGGTGGTGAAAGTATTCTCGAAATTCGACAGGAAAACGCTCGAGTTCATGGCCAAAGCTGTGGAAGATGGAAAGCTGGTAATCCCGATTGGTCTGAAACTGCCACTCAGCGAAGCAGCCAGGGCTCACGCAATGGCGGAGAAGGGTGGCGTGGGGAAGATCCTGCTGGTGCCTTGAAACTGTGTTCTGAACAGAGGACGCGTATTTATAGTGAGTACTCTATCGAAAGGAGTCGTCAATGAACGCCGTACAAATCGAACAGAAGAGCTACGAGATGCCGCCGAAGGAAGGGATCAGCGTCGCATACTTTCTCACCGTCGCCGACATCGACCGATCGGTTCGCTACTATGAAAGAGTCTTCGGCGGACGCGTTTTGAGCAAAGGCGACAGCAAAGGCGCGCCTGGGTACATTCAGATCGCGAACATGTGGCTCCTTGTCAACGTCGGAGGCGGGCCAACTCCTGACAAGCCGACAGTAACGCTCAGCGTCACCGACCCGGATCACATCAGCAGTTTTATGAATATTCGCGTGGCGGATATTCACGCGTGCCACAAATTATGGAAAAGCCGGGGAGCCGAGTTCATCACCGAGCCGATTCCCAAGTACGGCGAGATTCGCTGCTACATCCGCGATCCGGACGGTTATATCATCGAGGTCGGACAAAGCACCGAGCTCACGTACGGCTAAACGCCCGACAATGTTTACTCCCGCATGATGGATCATGGCAACTACGACTGCACCGAACGGATGAGGAACAGTTTCGAGTCCTTGCGGGTAAAGGACCACTAAAGAAGTATCAACGTGACGTTATCCACCGGCGATTCCTTGAGGCTGTCCTTTGCTTCGAAATGTCGCCTCTTACCGAGAAAGAGCGGGCGGATTGCGCGGACGATTTCTGTGAAGGCGGTAACAGCCACGATCCCGACGCTCAACGTTGCTATGTTATTGAATACAAAAGCCGATGGAGTTTTGGTGAGGGATAGTCGTAAGCTCTTCGGCGAGGCGCTCGGCTTTGACTCGATCAAATCGACTTTCATCTTTGGCGAGTACGACGCGGCGTTGGTAGATTCAATGATGAGGTCGCTGAGGCCGAGGCTCTCGCAAATTGGGTTGCTCTGTGCAGGCTAAGATTTCGGGAAACAGATTCGATTTCAGAGAGGAGAACAAAATGACAACAAAAGGAAAAGTCTTGGTGCTGGTCTCGAGCGGTCACGGCTTGCCATTGAAAGATGGCAAGGTTTATGCCGGCGCTGGCTACTATCTCAACGAACTGACGGTTCCGGTTCGGGCCTTGATGAAGGATGGCTACGAAATCACTTTTGCCAACCCCAAAGGCAACACGCCGCAAATGGATGTCCATTCAGCTGTCGCCGATTTCTTCGGCGGGGACGAGGCCAGACTTCATGACTATCTAAAATTCCACGACACCCTGACTGGGCTCAAATCCCCAACTCGCATCTCGGAGGTCATCGCATCGGGCCTGGATCAATATGACGCTGTTTTCGTCCCCGGGGGCCATGGCCCGATGATAGATCTTCTCGATGATCCCGACGCTGGCACGGTGATGAGACACTTTCATGAAACATCCAAGCCTACGGCGGTGCTCTGCCATGGCCCGATTTCACTTCTCTCGGCTCTTCCGAATTCGACAGAGGTGGTCGGAGCGCTGGCTGCGGGCGATGCCGCTGGAGCCCGGGCAAAGGCTCAAGGATGGATTTATTCTGGATATAAGATGACCATCTTTTCGACGGCGGAAGAGCAGCAGCGGGAGCCGCTTGAGATTGGTGGCAAGGTTCTCTTCTATCCGGACTTCGCCTTGCGTACGGCGGGGGGTGACGTAAGTGTGGCCGCTCCATGGAAGAGCTACGTCCTTCAAGATCGCGAGTTGATCTCAGGTCAGAACCCTTTCTCGGACGAAGCGCTTCTGGAACTTCTTCTACCGGCACTCAACGGGAGAAGAAGTGAGGCGGCTGGCGCATCCTGAGTCGGATCAAATCTTCGCTATTGAACGAGTGAGGCTCTCAATCCCTGCTTTGGTATGGATCGACACATTCGTCCAATAGACTTGTCGTCGCACTTCTGCGAATATCGCCTTGAGCGGTCACTCGCTCTGACATCGAAAGGACTACCGAATGGACGGCACAATTGGATCGAAAGAGACCATGCGCGTGACCGCCCCTGTCGCCTCGAACGCGCTTGGTGTGAACGTCTTTACCGCCCCGGGAAAGACTATGGTAGGCGAGCGGCCAAGGCCATTTGGCGAGGCGCTCGGCTTCGACCCGATGACGTCGACTTTAATCTTCGGTGAGTACGATGCGGTGCTGGTAGACGCAATGACGACGGTGGCTGAGGCCGAGGCTCTAGCGAATTGGGTTGCTCTGCACAATCGCAACTTGGAGACCATCTACATTACGCACGCGCATTTCGACCACTTCTTCGGCCTGAGCGTTCTTCTTGATCGATTCCCGATGGCTCGGGCGATAGCAACACCTAAGACGGTGAACGCTATGCAGATGTCTTTCACTCCCACCGTGGAGCGGTTAGCTCGTCGGCTCTTTCCCGGTCAATTGGCCACTAAGTTTGTTGCGCCTGAGGCCTACGAGCAAGACACGTTCACTCTCGAGGGGCACGAACTGCGCATCATTGAGCAGGGCCACACCGATAGTCCCGATACGACGTCTCTCCACGTTCCATCAATTGACCTGATCGTCGCCGGCGACGTTGTGTACAACCAATGCCGCATGTATGTCGGCGACACCACCCCCGAGAGCAGAAAGAATTGGATCGCGGCGCTAGACCGGTTAGCGGCGCTGGGCCCAGAGATTGTTGTCGCAGGTCACAAGAAACCGGGTGCGCCCGACTCTCCTTCGGCGATCCAGGACACAAAACGTTACCTGCAAGACTTCGATCGGCTGCAGAAAACCACGACGTCCGACCAGGAACTGTTCAATCAGATGACCGAGCTATACCCGCATTGGGTAGCAAATCAGTCGTGGTTGATGTTCGGATTCCCGCAGCCATAACCCACATCAACCGCCGATGTGAATGCTTCCTCGCGCATGATGGATCGTGGCAACCGCATGGCGTTCGTGGTTTTTGTCATGCTCGCATTGTTTCAACTGCCGGGCCAAGCTCGAGGAAAGGAACGCAAGATCGGATTACGCGCAAGACCGTGCGTTACGAGGCGGACACGCAATCGCCCGCCCCGCCTGAGAGAGACCTCAGAGGGGTGCCGGATCAAAAGTTGATCTTGCCGCCTAACTGAAGAACGCGCCCCGGCAGAGAACCGGTGATCTGTCCAAAAGTAGAGGAGCCAGCGTTGCTCACGTTGGGATTGTTCCAGTTGGCCCGGTTGAAGACGTTGAACGCATCGGCCTGGAACTGGAGGCGGAGACCTTCGCGGAAACGCAAAGCAAATGTTTTTCGGAGCGATAGATCCCACTGATAAAAGTTGGGCCCGATGATATCCCCGATGGGGGCGTCACCCGCGCCGAGCGGGCTCTCGAGAGCAAAAGCGCTCGGATTGACCCAGCATATTGCTTTTGAGTTAGCGCAGGTCCCGGTAAATCCAGTGGATTGGCCGGCAACAATCGTTGCGCGCCGAGCGATACTCGAACCATTAAAGCCCACGGCTTCCGAAGCCGTTGCAGTGAGCGGCGCTCCGGACTGGTAATGCATCAGCGCGCTCAACGACCAGCCTTTTACCAGGCCGCCTTCCAGGCCCGTCATGCTTTTGCCCCAGGGTGATTCGACGGTAAAACTCGAGGCCACGATGTGTGTCGCATCGAAGCTCAATCTGCCATAGTCAAATTGCTTCCAGGTTTCCAGCACGCCACCCACTTGCGTTCCGCCTGCCACAGCAGCAGTTCCACCGTTGACCAAAACTGGGTTAGCGGCCGTGCTGACGAGGCAAGTAAATGGGCATTCCGGTTCGGGATTTTCGTTATAAGCGTCACCCGCGCCACCGCCATCTCCCATGGCCTTCGAATACGTATAGGCGAACGTGGCAGTGATGATCCCAGCGCGCTTGGTCAAGCTGAGTTGCAAAGCATTGTAGTTGGAATCGACGTCGCTCAGCGCCAGGCTAAGGCTGGAGTATCCCAGGTACGGGCGAATCTGGTCCTTCGACAGACCCGCGGGTGCGAAGCCTCCAGCACATTGGAACGCAGCAGAATTTATACCGGAAGGGCAGGCGAGCGTGTTCGGGTTGGGCGACACTGGTATGAATCCCTGCTGTGTCCAAGCGGCATTGTTGATACTAGGAGTGCGTAGGATGTGCCGTCCCAGATTGCCGACGTAAGACACCTGCAGCAACATGCTGTCCGGCAGCTCATGCTGCACGCCCAGGCTATACTGGTAGCTGCGAGCGACTACCAGGTTGGGATCGACCCCACTCACGCTTAGAGTACTTGGAGCTGGCACGGTACCCGCGCCTGGAGCGGAATCGAACTCCGATAATGCCGCGTTGGTCCCTGAGATCGAGGCCGACTGGGCCCACGGCACATAGCCTTGGGAGTTGATGCCATTACCCAGGACGTTGCCTTCCGGCTTATCATAAAAAATACCAAAGCCACCGCGGATCACCGTCTTTTCCCCGAACGGCGCATAGGAGAAGCCAAAGCGCGGTGCGAACAGGTTCTCCGCCTGGAAGAAACCGCGAGAAGCAGTGTCAGGTATGGCAGCCAAGAGCTGCGGATTAGATGCGGTAACAGGAACCGCGTGGGCTTGGTCCGCGGGCACTACACCGGGTCGCTGCAAACCGTTGCACTCGATCGTTAAAACCGGAGTTCCGACAACGTTAAGCAGCGGCCCACTGCAAAGACCTGGTGAAGCAGGGTTAATATTGCTCGTCGCCAGGCCGCCAGTAAAGGTTGGATCGAGAGCTGGATTGAATGTAAACGGGTTGAAATTCGTCATATTGTTGCCCTGCGCATAGGTAGGCGTTGTATAGATGTATCGCAAGCCCAGCACCAAACTGAGTTTGCGCGTCACCCTCCAGGTATCCTGGACGTACGACTCAAAATCGTTGAACCGGAATTGGCCCACGGTTACGGCCGAACTCTGCCCGAGACTGTTGAAGTTCCCAAGGAGAGCGTCTGCGAAGGGGTCGCCCGTCGAGTTTGCACCGGTGGTCGCGCCCGCGGTTGCGCTGAAATTGATAGTGCCGTCGTAATTTGTTCGCGAGTTCTGAGTTTTGCGGTTTCGCGCGAATTCGGCTCCGAACTTTACCGAATGATTGCCCTTCTGCCAGGTGACGTTGTCCGCCGGATTGATATCTGTCGTGGGAGACTCGAGGAAATTCGGCGCTGGACCATTCACGCCGGCTGGGGCGGCCGTTGGAAAATTTGTAACCGCCGTAAAACTTATAGTCGGCAGCCCATTGGGGAACTGTGACGGGTTTCCCAGTGGCGGGATGAACGCGAAACCATATGTGGTCTTCTCCCAGGCGGTGCCTTCGAGTGGAGTCCTTTGCTTATGCCAGTCGGCGTTGAATTTGACTTCGTTGATCAGATTTGGCCTGATCACATCGACCCAGCCGATTTGATAGTTGTATCCGGGACGATCGCGCAGGTCCGGATCCACCGGAAGAGCCCCGGCTGCGCCGAAAGTCGAATAAGGATTGTAGATGTTAACGTTGTCGTGGATATACCGGAAATAAACACTCTGCTTATCATTGACGTGCTCGTCCACGCGAATGATATCCTCGCGGAGGTTTAGGGGGTTCGGGAGGTTGAAAGTCATGTTGCCGGTCGCAGTTGAAGCGGGCAAAGCTCCCAGCACGGACAATTTAGCCGCTGCCGTGTAGAGTGCCGCAATGGCCGCGCCGTCGCCGGTGATGCACGAAGGATTTATTACGTTAGGAGCAGTATAGAGAATGCCTCCGCAACCCGCGGGGATCACCGCGGGTGTTTTGAGTGTGAGCCCACCCGTCGCACCCCCATTGTAAATATCGGTGAAGTTGCCTGCCGCCTCCGCCGCCGTGGGAAAAGTCTCTTGAACCGACGCAGCCGTCAATCCCGGGTAGACCCCACGAAACTTTTTCCACTCCTGCCCGGCAAAGAAAAACAGCTTGCCTTTCCGCTGGATATACGGAACCGGGCCGCCAAGCTCCCATCCAAAGTCGTTGTAATGAAATGGGGGCACGGCCGCGTAGCCTACCGCAGTCGGACTCGTCAACTTGGTACCTGGGTTTTCCGCATTGAATACATTGTTCTGGACAAATTCGAATCCTCCGCCGTGATATTGATTTCCACCACTTCTGGTGATCACGTTGATCGTGGATGAAGCAGAGCGCCCAAACTCGGCGTCATAGTTCGAAGTCTGCACGTCTACTTCCTGAACGAAATCAATACCCACCTGATTGAATGTGCTTGCGTTTGAGCCGGAGTCCAGGTTAAATCCGCCGTCCACGCTCCAGTTTTGCCCGTCCGCGCGCTGTCCGTTGGTAACAGCGACAGTGTTGTTGTAGTTTGACGTCAAGGCAGCGGGGTTGGTGCCGGATCCTTGGAGGGCCGCGCCGGGAACCAGGGTGACGAGCGACTCGTAGTGACGCTGGTTCAACGCCATATCCAGTACTTGCTTCTGTGTGATGGTTGTCGAGATTTCGCCCGAAGTGGTATTCACCGTATCTCCGGTCGCAGTTACGGCTACACTCTCGGTGACCGCGCCCACTTCCAGACTCAGGTCCACCGTCAGACGCCCACCAGCGCTTAATAGGTTGCCCTTCTTTGTAGTTCTCTTAAACCCGGCCCTTTCAGCTATCAAGCTGTATGTGCCGACCGGAAGTTCATCCGCAACGAAGTAACCATTCCGGTCTGTCGTGACATCGCGTCCTGCTTGTGTTGCCTCGTCCACTATGGTCACTTTCACGCCGGCAACGGTCGCGCCAGACGGGTCCGTCACAGTCCCCACGATGCGGCCGAATATGTCTTGCGCCCCAGCGAAGTCAGCCGCCACAGAGAATAGCGACGCAGCGAAGAGGAGCATCAGGGCTTCGGCCGCCACGAGACGAAGACGTTTTGCCGTTCCGCGGTGAATGGCCGAGAAATATCGTTCACGGTGCGCCAGGATCATTTTGGTCACTCCTAGGGCGGCATCAAGATTTTGTTGCTGAACTGCTCCTCTGACCGGCCGCCAGCAGGGCGGTTCAGGAAGCTGCACCGCAAATGGGGTTAAACGAGTTTTATTGATTAGGGAGTAAAACAGTGTTGACACCTGTCTGGGAAGTTAGACAACCGTGAATTCACGGTTAGAGTGCGACCGTTATTTCGATTGAGGAGAGGAAGCCTTCGCCGTTGTGTTTGCCGCTTAAGTCGCTGAAATTGCTGATGTTTTGGTCCAGTGCCATGCGACCTAATTTCGGTTATACTCCCCCCAAAGACGGGGTGGCACGGCTTCGGAACCGTCCTTGGGGGGGTATCCACTTGCAATCGGGGGTCGGCAAGCTTCAGGCGGAGCGGGCTGAGTTAGATGGCATTTTGTCCTCTAGGGCGTTCGGGCGGACGAACAACCATGTCCGGCTTCTAACCTTTGTCTGCGAGAAGTACTTCGAAGGAGCCATCGACGAAATTAAGGAGTACAGCATTGCAGTGCACACCCTCGGGCGTCCGGAATCTTTTGATCCTCAGGTGGATACCATTGTCCGCGTGACTGCGCACGCCTTACGGAGGAGGCTCGAAGATTACTATCGGAGCGCCGGGGCGGAGCATGCCGTTCATATCTGTCTGCCCCCGGGCCACTATGTTCCCAAGTTCATTCATACAAGCGACTCGGAAGCAGCCACATTCGAAACCAAGCCCGGCGAGAATCAAAACAGCCATTCTCTCGACACGGCTGTCCCCCGAGAAAACGGCCAGGCGGGGGGGCGGCAGGTCGGTCCTTCCCTGCCACAGCAGGAGTTAAAACCGGACAGAGCCGCGGAACACCACGATTCCGACGAATTCAGAATAAAACCCAAGTCACGGACTAGACTGGCGACGGTGGTCGCTATTGTTGTGGCTTCCATTCTTGTGCTAACCGTTTTTGTATGGAAGGAATGGAACGGGAAGAACGGGCGTGAACTTCTGCTACAGCCTTTAGTTGCTGCTGCTCCTGGTTTCACTTCCGGGAAGATTCTTCGCGTTATGGTCGGCAATGCTGCCGCACCTTACGTCGACCGAGCAGGTTCCACTTGGGATAGTGATCATTTCTGCGCGGGAGGAAGCGCTTTCTCGGTGAAAGGCCGCGCGATCCAGGGCACGGAAGATCCACAACTTTTCTCTACTGGGCGGCGTGGTGTCTTTCATTGTAACTACCCCGTTCCGCCGGGAACTTACGAGGTTCATCTCCTGTTCGCTGAAACGTCCGGGCTTCAGGAGGCTAGCCGCAACGTGAGTCTCTCGATCAATGGGGCGCCGCCTAACAACCTGGACGTGGTGGACGACGCCGGGGGCGATGACATTGCCACCACGAAGGTATTTATGGATGTCGCGCCCGCGAGCGACGGAACGATCCATTTGGACTCCACCACTCCGGAGGCCTTTGTAAATGCCATTGAGATTCTGCAGGGCACTCCACATCGCATGCTTCCGGTCAGGATCGTCGTGGGGCA
>Ga0206814_10232_pt1 | contig 11414 bp, 10 predicted proteins | sample Alteio_BWOrgCont_90_FD_152850 | JGI IMG/M metagenome (GOLD analysis project Ga0206814, IMG submission 152850) | Enriched cells from forest soil in Barre Woods Harvard Forest LTER site, Petersham, Massachusetts, United States -... | ecosystem: Environmental > Terrestrial > Soil > Temperate forest >...
CACTCCGCTACGACCACAAAAATTGCAGCACGCAGCGATCTAATCCTCAGGCGGTTTGCCAGCCAGCAGGCGGCAAGAGGGAAAGGAAACACCAGGTAAAGCAGATAGGCAAGCAGGTTGGGCTTTATGTGACTAAACCCCGTGAAAACGGAAGGTGGATTGATGGCCAAGTCGCCGTGCTCACGCGTCATTGCAATGATTGCTGCAAGCAAGGCAGAGCCTGCCAGGACAGGGGTCCATAGCCAAAATTTCCGCCGAAGCTGCCCAAGGAACTCTCTTGGATCGGCGTTGTCCAGCAGATAGAAAGCCGCCAGAGGAAGAAGAAGCGCGAGATGTGACCTTGCAAAGCCTGCGAGCCCCAGGGCAATCGCGGCTGCAGCTCCCTGGCTCCACTTCTGGTCGGCCTTCCACGCAGCCAGGCGTTCCATCGCCACCAGCGCAACGGCGGTCGCCAGAATATCGGGCATGGCGGTGCTCGCCATGGGCATAAACGGAGCGATTGCCACCAGCAGCAGCGCACCGGCGATTGCGTGCTGCCGGTTCCACCCGAACCGAAGTGCCAGCGAAGTCATTGCGAGGACTGCAATCCAGGCCAGCGCCAATTGCGTCAAATGCGCTGTCCACTCGTGGGCGCCGCTTAGAACCGTGGGCACGAGTACATAACCCATCAATGCATTCCCGGGCGTCAAAGCGTAGGCTTTCCAGCATCCGGGAGGGGTAATCCAGCAAACTGTGAAATCCATCGGGCGCGTAGGAGCCTTGATGATCTGCTGCGCCATCATGAGGAAATGCGGATCGTCGATAATGAACGGTTTGTTCAAGTAAGGGAGCAGGCAAACAGCGGCGAGAAGCAACGCAGGCCACGCGCACGCCAGCACGGTGACAGCTGAAAATGTCCTGGGTACGGCGCGATCCCTCGCGACTACTGACTTCATCCTTGTCTCCCTGATATTGGTCTTCATGTTTCGCGACCTCATGGAATCGGACGGCGGCTGAACAAAAGGTCGAAATAGCTTGAATCCTTCATATTGGGTGGGAGGCCCGGCGACAGCTTTCCGCGCGGGTGGATCTGGTAAACCTTGAAGTTTCGCTCAAGAAGAATGTCGATCAGATGCGACGGTTCGAAACCCAATTCGCGCATCGCTGAAGGCATGTACTCAAGAACGACGGTGATATCGGGATTTCGCCCCAGCGTATTCTGCATGCCCTGGCAGACTGCCAGTTCATAGCCTTGAACGTCAATTTTTACAAAAGAAATGGGTCCCGGGTTGTTCTCGAGAAAACTGTCGATGCTCACCAGGGATACTCTGACTTCTTTCGATCCTGGATTTGCCGAATGAAACTGTTCCGTGGCGACCCGGTGATCCGCGTGGTGGCGATCGTTAATCCACAGATCGATGGTCCCGCTCACAGCTCCGACAGCCAATTGCAGTGGGATAATTCTGCCCTTGAACTCAGGTTGTCGCGCGGTCTGCTGCAGAATACTGAAGTTGAAGGGCTCTGGCTCGAAGGCATAGACCTTGCGATCTGATTCTGAAGCTCGCGCCAGGACGGCAGCCGTGTAGCCGATGTTCGCGCCGATATCCAGGATATTTCCCTTGCCGACGAGCGCCGGAAAGGAAAGCACCAAGTCCCGTAGATCGTCTTCAATATATCGTTTGTAGAGAAAGTAGGCGGACTTGAATAAGCGGCGGCCGAGCGATGTTTCCAGAAAACCGGAACGCCTCACCAGAGAATACGCCCCTACTAATAAATCTCCCCGTGCGGTTGAAGTGTTCATCCTCCCGCCCCGTGCTGGGCGCTGATCGCAAGCGAGCCGGAAAATTCTCGCGCTCCAGGAGTTGCCTCAAGGAAAGCGCCGATTGATCGAACCGCCCCGATGAATGGTTTTGGGGTGAACGGATGAAGCCAGTCAAACGGCTCTATCGCGATGTCCCGAAAGCCCGCTTGACGCAGTTTTGTCGCCAGTTTCCAACGAACGAATGCTGTCTCATCGGGAGAGGTGTAGGCAAACATTGGTAGATAGTGAAACCTCCTTTCAAGAAAGACCTGCGGATTGAGCATGTTGGGTTCCGCAAAGCCGATCCATCCGGCAGGTTTCAGCAATGCCTTGATTCGCTCGATGGACTGATCGATGTCGAGGTGATGCAGGATTGAAGACCCGATGATTGCGTCGAATGGGCCGTCAACTTCACACTCTTCGAATCGTTTTTCAAGGAAAGTAACCTGAGTGACAGGGAGTTTTTTCAATCTGGCTTTCGCCAACAGTTCGGGCGAAATGTCTACCGCTGTGATTTTGGCTCCCGTGGCGGCAAACATCGCGGTAAAAAGGCCGGTTCCGCAACCAATCTCCAGAACGTGGTTGTTTTGTTGAACGCGCGCCCCGTCGATAATCCGCTGAGCTCGTCGCTGCGCGCGGAGCCGACCGGCAGGTGTATTCCATCCCCAAACCTTTTCCGTATCTTGTTCTGCCAACCAACGCCCATGACTGACCTCGTGTTCGGCGCGAAGGTTCTGATTGGATCCCATGACCTGTCTCCGTGACTCATTATGCATGACGGTCGTCAGCCAATGAGGAAGAAGATTGACGCCCAATCCGCATAGATGGTAGTTTAACTCAACTGAAGACCGGCCCGTTTCCAACGAGACCCCTACTATCGTGTCCCTCAGCCTTGAACAACACAATATCGAAATCCTGGAGAACCGCGAATTCTGGGAGAAGAAGCCTCTGCTGCGCAAGGTATATGCGCAGTTTTATCGTGAGATCGCTCGCAGGCTCAATCCAGCTCTTCCCGGCCTCATCGTCGAACTTGGGTCGGGTATGGGTAACATCAAAGAACACATTCCGCAATCTATTACTACTGACATTTTTCCCAATCCGTGGTTGGATCGCGTTGAGAATGCCTACCATCTTTCTTTCCGCCAGGGAGAGGTTGGCCATCTGATCTTGTTCGATGTGTGGCATCATCTGAGGTATCCCGGGACGGCGCTCAAGGAGTTTCAAAGGGTCCTTGCCCCAGGAGGACGAATCATCGTTTTTGAGCCGGCGATGGGCCTTATCGGCCGGACTGTCTTTGGTCACTTTCACCACGAGCCATTGGCCTTGAAAGAGGAAATCGAATGGAGCGCACCGGACGGTCTTTCGGGCAATGAGGTTGCATATTATGCAGGCGTGGGAAATGCGAGTCGCGTCTTCGGGTCCGAGGCATTCAAAGAGGAGCTTGGGATGTGGCGCATTGCTGAGGTCAAATATTTTTCCAGTCTCGCTTACGTCGCAAGCGGCGGGTTCCGAGGGCCACAGCTGTATCCGGTCGCATTATGGCCCTTCTTCAATCGGATAGACTCTTTATTGTCCGTGTTCCCTTGGCTGGCTTCCAGAATGCTGGTCGTATTGGAACGGAACGATAATCACCGGTAACATGACACCTGAACGAACCTGCGACAGCATCCCCAAGGAGGTTTCACGTGCCAGCTACAGCGGTTGAGAAGAGTGTCTGGGGTTTAGAAGCGTTAAAATCTACCCGCCAGGCACGCCGCGAATTGCAGGACAGCATCGCTCCGAAACGAGATCGATGGATCAAACGCAATCGCTACTACTACGACCGGATCAAACGCCTGCTGTCTTTCATCATTGAGCCCAAAAAGAGAGTGTTGGAAGTGCGCTGCCAGACCGGTGGTCTGCTGGCCGCGACAGATCCTTCGTTCGGCGTAGGCGTTGAGATTAGTCCGAAGATGGTAGACGTCGCTCGCAACGATCATCCGGAGCTCAATTTCGTTTGTGCCGACCCTGAAGACCTGTCTATTGGCGGGAAGTTCGACTACGTCATCTTTAGTTATATCTTCGACACCGTCGATATCCTCGCGGCGCTCAATCGTATTCGCGCTCACTGCACGCAGAATACCCGCTTATTAATCATTAACTACAATCACTTTTGGGAACCTCTACTCGAACTCGCAAGTTCATTGGGATTGCGTTCTCCCTACATTGAGCCGAACTGGGTGAGTTCTGAAGATGTGAACCAATTCCTGGCCCTATCCGGCTTCACGCCACTGCGTACTCATCAAATCCTGCTTTTTCCGAAATACATTCCATTGGTATCCGCTTTCTTGAATGAGTTTGTGGCCAAGCTTCCAGCCCTGCGCCGACTTTGCATGATTCAAATAACTGTGGCGCGCCCAAAACCTATAGCGCACGATGAAAACGGGACCTCTGTGTCCGTCATCGTTCCTTGCCGGAACGAAAAGGGCAATATCCAGCCCGCTGTCGAGCGAATTCCTGACATGGGCAAACATACAGAGATCATTTTTTGCGACGACAAATCCACTGACGGGACAGCCGATGAAGTTCGGCGGATGCAGGAACTGTACCCGGAGCGCGATATCCGGCTCCTGGATGGACCGGGGATCTGCAAAGCTGAAAATGTATGGACTGGTTTCCGCGGCGCCAAGGGCGACGTTCTGATGATCCTCGATGCGGACCTCACTGTGATGCCGGAGGAACTGCCACTCTTTTTCAAGGCGATTGTGGAAAACACTGGAGAGTTTGTCAATGGCAGCCGCCTCGTCTATCCTGTGCCAAAGACGGCGATGAAGTTTTTTAATCAGGCCGGCAACCGTGTGTTCGGTGTTGTTTTTTCCTTTCTGTTGAGTCAGCGCTTTAAAGATACTTTGTGCGGCACGAAGGTGCTCTGGCGGAAAGACTGGCTGAGGATCGATCCTGGACTCGGAGGCTGGGGCATTCGGGACCTTTGGGGCGATTACGAATTGATTTTCGGCGCTTCAAAGCTGCATCTCGAAATTGTTGAGATGCCAGTCCATTATCAGGAGCGTACGTACGGTGTAACAAAAATGACCCGTGTGTTCTCGAACGGAGTACGGATGCTTCGCATCTGCCATAGTGCGTGGCAGAGACTCCATGGATAGACGGCGCAATGGCGTGGTGATTAGAAATTAGTATTGATTTCCCTTAGTCACAGCAATGTTGGGCCCGTTCGGAATCGCGCAATTCATGAACTCCGGCGAGCGAACGTGCCCAACAAGGCTCACGGATTCGGCCAAGACGGTCAGCTGAAGTCACCTGCGACGCAGACGGAGGGCTGCTCCAATCCCTATATAAAATCGATCCATGCAAACGCAGCATCGTACCGGAAACCGGAGCGGCAGGAGTCGAGACAGGTCTAAAAAGCGCAATCTCGATGTTCGCACAGGTCCGCTACCGCACGACGGGCACTTCATAAATAACTGCCTCTCGCTCAAGATAACGGGCCTACCCCAAGGTGGGGCCATCAGACCAGCGAAAGGGGCCAAATCAGAGTAGCGAAATCAGGAGTTGGGATCATTTATCTGCCAATCAGATTTCTGATTGGCGCCGCCGTCTAACAGAAGACCTCCGGACTCCGTCACTTCGAATCGAGATGCCGTCCAAAGAATTGTGGCCGTAAACGTGAGACGACGGTACCGCGAATATTGACTATATATTTTCGAAAGACCGAGTGACGGCATGATACAGCGACAAGAATCCCGACGCGTTATATTTTGCCGCGCAAAGGGCAAACGCCCCCCCCTCACAACTCGAACCTGGCTATTTCAGCCTTCTTGCCGCGCGAACCAAGCGCTTCAATCCATCCCAGCGATTTCCAATTCCATCGCAGTGGAGCACCTTCGCCAACCCAGCAAACAACTCGACATGCTCATCCCCAGTAGCTTCGTATGCGAATGGAATGCGGCCATGCTGCACCTGTACCGTCCGCGGAGTAGTCATGGCCAGCAGCCCCTCCGCGCCGCGCGTCACGCCAAAACCGCTGCGTCCGCGCCCTCCAAACGCGACACGTGGATCGACGGTCGGGATCACAATGTCGTTGATCAGCACATTGCCCACCCGGAGCCTTCCCGCCAGCCTCCGCGCCTCCGCCTCCGGCCCAAAAATCGCCGCCGTCAGCGCATAAGGACAAGCCCCATTGGCCGCAAGAGCCTCGCCCAGATCGCTGGTCCGCATCAAGCTGAGCACAGGGGCAAAAATATCCCCCCGCATCGCCCGCATCGCCGGAGTCGCTCGATAGATCAATGTCGCGCCCGCTTCCCGCGAATCTCCGCAGTCACCCAAACCATCGAGCGCGATCTCAGCTCCCTGACCGCGAGCATCCGCAATGAGTCCTCGCAGTAGCTCTTCGGTCTTTGCCGGCAGCGGAACCGGCGCAAGCTCCCGTGCCATCGCAGCCAGTCGAGCCTCAATCTGGGCAGCCTCATCCTCACGCAACCCAACCAGAAAAACCCGCCGCGGAGCCATGCAGGTGAACGATCCATTGAAGCGCAACCCAAAGCCAATCGCGCGCACCATGTGCTCCAGCTCCGCGCCCGGAAGCACAAAAACCGCGTCGCATCCCGAAAGCTCCATCGTCGCCGGAGTCAGCGTCTCGGCAAGCTGCCGCATCACCGCCTTCCCTGTCTGCGCCGATCCAGTCAACACCACATGATCCACCCCCGCGGCAATCGCATCCGAGACAGACTCCACTTCGGGCGAGAGCAAAGTAAGCAGGTCGGGATTCAACCCGCACTCTAGCAGCAACGCGCGCAGTGCAACAGCTGCTGCCGCGGTCCCCGGCGCAGGCTTCCAAAGCACGGCATTCCCCGCCGTCAGTGCCTGAATCGTCTGCACCCCCGCCAGCAGCAGCGGATAGTTTCCTGCACCCACCACCAGCACCACGCCAAGAGCCGCGCGCTCGACCTCGGTCTGAACGCCGGTCAGCCAAAGCGGACGGCCTCTGCGTCCCAGCCTCCTGGTTTTCAGGATTCGCCCAGCTTCCCGCACCACAAACTGGCAAGCCGCTATCAGCGGCACAATCTCCGAACCAAGCGTATCCGCCACCGTCCGATGCAGCAGGCCGGGCAGATTTGTCGGCACCGTCTCAGCCAGCTCGCGCGCCCCCACAGCCATGCTCTGCCGCAGCCTGGCAATCACAGAAATACGCGCGCGCAAGGACATCGCCTCCCACGCCCTCTGGGCCAGCACGATAGCTTCCCGGCGATCGAGATTTTCGCTGCGCATAGTTCGCTCGACCTGCTGCATTCGATTCTCTCGCAAGATTTGCCATGATCAGGAGATTTGTCGTCCTGAACGCTCGTTCACCCCACCGACAGGTCTTCGTCGGTGGGGTGAACGAGCAAAGGATCTGCTTTTCGGCGATGCGTCCCTACCGCACAGCCTCATACGCTGCCCTGCTCTTCATCCGCGCCGCCGCATTCCACCCCGGCTCCAACTCCATATCCTCAAGCAACAGCCGCGTCGTGATGCGCGCCGACTCAAAGATCACCGGCAAACCGCTCCCCGGGTGCGTTCCCCCACCCACTAGGTACACACCATCCAGATCTTCAAACCGGTTATGAGGCCTCAAATGGAGCATCTGCCGCAGCGAGTGCGTCATGCTGAACGTCGACCCCAGATGCAGCCGAAACTCCGTATTCCACCCCGCAGGCGTCAGCCTTCGCTCCACGCGAATCCGCCTCTCCACATCCATAATCCCAATCTTCTCCAACTGCCGCATCGCCACCTTGCGAAAACCCGCTTCCTCCCGCGCCCAATCCACCGGCGCGCACTCATGCGTCACCGGCGTCAGCACATACAGCGTGCTCATCCCCTCAGGAGCCAGCGTCGCATCCGTCACGCAAGCATTCTGCACATAACAGCTGGGATCTTCCGTGGTGAGTCGATGATCTCGCTCTATATCGCGAAGGTTCTGCTCATACTCTTTCGAAAGATAGATCGTGTGATGCTTCACCTCGTCATAACAGCCCTCGATGCCCAGGTACATCATGAAGGTCGAGCAGGAAAACTGCTTCTTCGCGATCCGCGCATCTGTCCATCGTCGCCGCAGCCGGTCTGGAATCAACCTCAGCATAGCCTGCGCAAAGTCCGCATTCACCACCACCGCATCCGCCGCCAGAGTCTCAACAGCCGTGCGCACGCCGGTTACCCTGCGCCGGTCAAAAAGCAACTCCTCCACCGGCGTATCGAGCAGAATCCTGACCCCCATCGCCTCGGCAATCCGGGCCATCGCCTGGGTCACCGCGCCGCACCCGCCCACCGGATGAAAAACCCCGTGCTCATACTCCAGAAAGGAAAGAATGCTGAACAAACTCGGGCAGGAGAAGGGCGACATGCCCAGATACTTCGACTGAAAACTGAACCCCAGCCGGATGCGCTCATCCTCAAAATACTTCCGCAGATCCGAGTCCAGCGAACGCCACGGCCGCACCAGCGGCAGCATTCCTAAAATCTCCGGCCGCAGCAAATCCCTCCAGCTCTCAAAAGCCGTCTGCAAGATCGGAGCGAACCGCTTTAGCTTCTCCCGGTTATCGCGGAAATAGTCGTCCAGCCGAGCTGCGTCCGCCGGGGCAATCGCCGCAATCTCCCGCTTCATCCGCTCGATGTCCGAAGTAGCGTCAACCTTTCCGCAGCCGCCAAAGACAAGCCTGTAATGCGGGTCCAGCCGCACCATCGGAGCTTCTTTTTCGAGAGAATATCCGCAGGCCGCAAAGATCTCCCGCAGTACCTGCGGAAACAAAAAGAAAGTCGGCCCCACATCGAAGCGGAAACCGTCCACCGCCATCGTCGAAGTGCGCCCGCCTACTGTCCCTCGCTTCTCGACCACTGTAACGTCGAGTCCTGCCTTGGCCAGCAGCATCGCCGAAGCCAGTCCACCCGGCCCCGCACCCACAATCACAACCCGATCCGTCCGCCGCTTTCCGCTCATGGTCACTGGCCACTCAGAGAGTAGTACGCGTCAGAACCCGCGACGGTTGCACTCCTCCACGCAGAATCGAGTCGTTCTCGCGAATCACGGCCTCGCCGCCCCCACCTCGCAAAGCCCAAATCTCAAAGATGCCCCTGATTTTCTTAATTCTTCGGAGCGTCCGATCCCGTGTAATTCGGAATAGGGTGAACCGTGCTCTTCGCCGGCTCTGTCCCAAAACTCCCTGCATTCAGAAGCGTCGGCGTGAGCTCATCCTTGTAAACCTTCCCGCCCTTCATCACGAAGTTCACATGCTCCAGCACCTCGATGTTGTCCAGCGGATTCGCCGTCACCGCGATCAAATCCGCATACTTCCCCGCTTCCAGCGTCCCCACATCCTTGCTGCGGTCGATCAAATCCGCCGCGCTCGAAGTCGCCGCATGAATCGCCCCCGCCGGCGTCAGCCCAAACTTCACCATGTAATGAAACTGCTTCGCATTGTCCCCATGCGGATACACCCCCGCATCGGTCCCAAACGCAATCTTCACCCCCGCTGACACCGCCTTGGCAAAGTTCTCCCGCTGCAAGCGTCCCACCGTCCGCTCCTTGTCGACCATCTCCTTGGGCAGCCCAAACTTTCCCGCCTCCCCAAGAATGTAATCATCGTTGTAAATATCCGCATCCAGATACGTCCCGTGCTCCTTCATCAACTCAATCCCCTCGGCATCGATCAGGCTTCCATGCTCGATCGAGTCGATCCCCGCCCGCACCGCATCCTTGATTCCCTGCGTCCCATGCGCATGAGCCGCAATCTTCCGCCCCGCCCGGTGCGCCTCATCCGCCGCCACCTTCAGCTCCTCATAAGAAAACTGCTCCGCGCCCGGCTTATCCCCCGCCGACAACACCCCGCCCGTCGCCAGAATCTTGATCACATCCACGCCATACTTCACCTGTTCGCGCACCACCCGCCGCACCTCCTCCGGCCCATCGGCAATTGCAAAGTCCTTCTCCGCCGGATACATCATGTTGCTCACCGCCGGCGCAAACCCATTCATATCGCCATGCCCGCCGGTAATCGAAATAGCCGGCCCGCTAGCCACCACCCGTGGCCCCGGAATATACCCGGAGTTAATCGCATTGCGCAAATCCACCGCAAAAAACGGCTGCGAGCCCACATCCCGAACGCTCGTAAACCCCGCCAGCAGCGTCTTGTTGGCATTCACCACGCCGTTAAACCCGCCCATGAACGGGGTCTCCTTCACCTCATTGATCGGGTCGTACTTATCCGCCCGCGCCTCCAGATGCGTATGGCAGTCGATCAGCCCCGGCAGCACCCAATCTTTCGACAAATCGACCACCGTCGCCGCCGCAGGAATCGTAACCTCCGCCGCAGGCGCCACCTTGGTAATCCGCTCCCCTTCCACCACCAGCACCAAATTTTCGCGCAGGTTATCCGAAGTAGCGTCAAACAAATGCCCAGCCTTCACATAAACCACCGGCGCCGCAGCAGGCGCCGCCGTCTGTGCCCAAACAGCAACCGAAGCAAAAGAGGCGAAAGCCACAGCGCAAAGCAAGCGCACAACGACAGAACGGCGAGACAATCCAGCGAAAGACAGCACAAGCAACTCCAGCACGAACAAAAATGGGGAAAGCAATTCCAAGAATTATAGAGAACCGCCGCCAGAAGCTTGCCGCTGAATCTCAATCTGCAGCACCCGGGCATCCAGCAGCATATCGGCGACTGATGTATCCTCGCTCAGTGCAATTTGATTCGCAAATCATTGAAGCAAGGTTCGCGCCTGGTTTGATCGGCCCGGAAGAGACGCCAGCTCTCGCCTGGACGCATTCGAAGCAGGTCTCGATGGCCCATCCATCCGCAGGCTTGCCGCACTGATTAAGCCGTCTGGCTGGGAAGTCGACCAAATAATTCCGGCATTGATGGCGGAAGCAGGCATGAAGAACATTTCGCGCCGAGAAGCATCGACACGCATCGCCGTGCAACTCGCTCGTCGAATCCTGCATGAAGAACTTGATCCTCGGGCCTATTCGAGAGATCTTGAAGCCCGCTGCATGCAAGCTGATTACCCTACTGAGATCCGGGAGGTCGGGTCGCTCGAAGACCAAAAAGCTATTTCTGAATTTATTGGCCAATCAGAGGCCGAATTTCAACCATACGCACGAGATGTACTGGTCGCGCGAATTGCTGCGGACGGGTCCAGACTCTAACCTGGTCGCCAATTGCGAGCAGACTGCATCCGGCTACCCCGCCAGCCTTGCCAACCCCTCACCCGCCAGCTTCGCCAGCGCCCGCGTCAACATCGGCGAATCATTCAGCGACTCAGGCCTCTCCAGCCGAATCCCCACCTTCGCCGCATACCCCTTGAACGCTATATCGATGTCGTAAAGAACCTCCACATGGTCGCAAAGAAACCCAATCGGCTGCACGACCACCGCCTTCACGCCCTCGCCGGCAAGCCCATCTAGCGTCTCCTCCACCGTAGGCCCAATCCAGGGCCCGCCATTCGCCCCCTGACTCTGAAAAGCGAACCGCCAATCGACAACCTCCGGCACCCGCCCCGCCACCAGACGCGCCGTCAACCGCGCCTCCTCCGCATAAGGGTCTGCAGTAGCCTCCGAACCCGGCCACAGCTTCGGCCCTGCCTGCCCACTCTCCTGAGTTTGCAC
>Ga0206814_10333_pt1 | contig 11344 bp, 8 predicted proteins | sample Alteio_BWOrgCont_90_FD_152850 | JGI IMG/M metagenome (GOLD analysis project Ga0206814, IMG submission 152850) | Enriched cells from forest soil in Barre Woods Harvard Forest LTER site, Petersham, Massachusetts, United States -... | ecosystem: Environmental > Terrestrial > Soil > Temperate forest >...
GAGACATTGTGGGTTTATTTTCGCCGTTTATTATTAGGTATTATTGTGAAAAACATAATTCAAAGTCAATTTCCGTCAATACGTATGCGGCGTAGCCGGCGTACCCCTTGGATTCGTAGTTTATTATCAGAAACTATGATTTCGCCATCAGATTTAATTTTGCCCATCTTTATTCAAGAGGGTAGAGAATCTAAAACTGCTATAAAATCCATGCCTGGTGTTTATCGCTTATCTATTGACTTAGCTATAAAAACAGCAAATGAGGCAGCAAATCTTGGTATACCTGCTATTGCTTTATTTCCAGTGGTAAATAGCAAATTAAAATCAAAAAATGCTGAAGAAGCATATAATGAAGACAATCTTATCTGCCAGGCAATTAAAGCAATAAAGGGTAAAAATAAAAAAATCGGCGTAATATGCGATGTAGCACTTGATCCTTATACTACAGATGGCCATGATGGTGTGGTAATTTCTGGTGAAGTTGTAAATGATGATACAGTTAAAATATTATGTCAACAGGCTATCACTTTAGCAAAGGCAGGCTGTGATATAGTGGCTCCCTCAGATATGATGGATGGGCGTGTCGGAGCTATACGTCAGGCCTTAGATAATGAATATATGCAACATGTCAGCATCTTATCTTATGCAGCAAAATATGCTTCATGTTTTTATGGTCCATTCAGGGAGGCGGTTGGTTCTAAAGCTAACCTTGGCAAAGCCAATAAAAAAACTTATCAAATGGATATTGCTAATAGTGATGAAGCATTACGTGAGGTGGCCATAGATATTGCTGAGGGATCTGATATGATAATGGTAAAGCCAGGTTTACCATATCTGGATATTATAAGGCGTATAAAGGATAATTTTTCTATACCGGTATTTGCCTATCAAGTAAGCGGTGAATATGCAATGATAAAATTTGCTTCTGAAAATAATGCCCTGGACGAAAATGCTGCTTTTCTAGAAAGTATAATTGCATTTAAAAGGGCAGGGGCGCGTGGTGTGTTTACTTATGCAGCGATTGAAATTGCTAAACTAATAAATAAATCAAATTTAGTTTAAGTGAAAATCTAATAATTAAGAGTGCATATGGTTAGTTTTAAAAATACGATAAAAAGCTTGGTAATTCCTGCTATAGCTATAGTTATAGCAGTATTGATAACCAAGCATATTGATTCTCTATTGCCTAAAGATATTGCTACCCAGAATCAAATTGGTGGTAATTTTACCCTGCTAAATCAGGATGGTAAAACTGTTCGAGGTACAGATTATCGCGATAGGTTAATGTTAGTTTATTTTGGTTTTACCCATTGTCCTGATGAATGTCCAACTGACTTGGCATTGATGGCAAATATTTTAAAAAAATTAGGTAATGATTCTAAAAAAATCTATCCAATTTTTATTACTACTGATCCAGAACGTGATAATCCCGAAGTAATGAAAAAATATTTGAACAATTTTAGCCCTGAAATAATCGGTTTAACTGGCACTAGAGAACAAATTGCTAGCGCAGCCAATATGTATAAAGTATTTTATAAGAAAGAAAAAACTAATGATATGCCTGAATATACTATAAATCATTCCGCTTATATGTATCTGATTGGTATAGATGGGAAATATATAACTATATTTAATCATGACACTGACGAAGATAAAATCATTAAGGAAATTAAGAAATATTTATAACGCGAAAATTAGTTAGTTAACTAATTACTTAGTAGCGTGGCGTGTTGAAAATTTTGGTATTATATCAGTGTGACTATTTTTTATATTAAAACTTCTATGTTTGATAAAAGTCATATGAACAAGAAGCGTTTTCATTTAGCTTATCTTATCCATTATTCGCGTTTATAATTTTTTTTCGATTACCCATTATCTTTAAAATGATTTACTTATACAGGTTGCAAAAAATGTGATTATGTTTCAATTTCTACAACTTTTTCTACTTTTAGTTTATATATATCTTGACATGGGTGTATGCAATATTTCATAGTACTAAATGTTTATTGTGCATTAGCACGGTAAATTTAAGTAATGTATCATCTAGCGCCAAAAAGGAGAATGAAGATGGCATCAGGTACAGTTAAGTGGTTTAATAATCGTGTTGGTTACGGTTTTGTTGAACCAGATGAATCTGGTAAGGATATTTTTGTCCATATTACTGCTGTAAAAGAATCTGGTTTTAAAACATTAAGGGAAAATCAAAGAATAAAATTTGATATTGGCGACCATAATGGCAAAAGAACCGCTATAAATATTACTTTAATCAATGATGGTAAAAGTAGTATTAATGATAATAGTTACCAAGAATATGATGATGAAGAGGATCAAATCGCTACTGGATAAGGGGTTGTATATAAATAAAGCCTAAAGCCAAATTTATTTCATACAGTGAATATTAACAATAAAACTATTGGCTAGTTCTTCTGCTTGCTGAGGTTTTTTGCTTTTATTAGAAATATTTTCAGTATAAAAAATATTATATTTTTCTAAAAGTTGTTTTAAAGCATCAATACCCACGGCTACGCTTTCTATTTTTACTGGCTTTTTATCTATTATATGACCAGTATCTGGGTCAGCTAAATAATAATTTATTCGGCCGGAAATTACTCCGATAACGCTACCACTTTTATCTAATAAAGGCCCACCGCTATTGCCTTTATCTACTGAGTCAGTGAATTCAATGCGCTTAATGCCATGATCTAGGCCGTAATTTAATACTTGAGCTTTTTTTACTAATGATTTGCCACTTATGCCGTATTCACGAGGATAGCCAATAACTGTTACTTCTTCACCTATATCAACCATACTGTCTTTACGAAGAGAGGCAAATTGTAGCCGCGATGCTGAAGTTTTAATTATAGCTAAGTCATTTTTATAGTCATTGCCGATAATTTCTGCATTTTCGCTATCTGATGCATTCCCACGTACTTTTATATTTCGACAGCTATTGACTACATGTTGATTGGTAATAATATGAGTGTTATCAATATAAAAACCAGTGCCACTTGTATAGATTATCTTACCACTATCCTCTTTACTATAAGATACTTCTTCTTCTGCTAACGCGTTGATTTTAAGAAAAAAATACGTAATAGATATTAATATTATATTGCTTAGAACTTTATATAAAGAATTTTTTTTTATGGTATCTTGCTGACCATTTACTATTGAGCTACTACCTGTATCTCTTGTCTTATTTCTTTTCATAATCTCAATTTAATCATAAAAAGATTAATATTGAGTTAATCGGGAATGTAGTGTTTATTTAGTATTAACACGAATAATGGATAAGGTTACCGAGCTGATGGTAGTGGTAAAACACCCCACAATGTCCCCGCCTTGTGCGGGGATCTCAGGCAAAGTACTGTAACATTGCTGTTTAGCAATACTGCTTGGCTCTAGATCCCCGCATAAAGCGGGGATGACATGCTCATGGTTTGTTTTACCAATACCATCAGCTCAGTAACCTTATCCATTATTCGTGTTAATAGATTTTTAGAAAAAATATTAAAGTAATAGTTGCACATATTAAAAATAAAGATTAAAAATTAGACACTAAAGATAGCTTTTAGATAAAAGGCTATTTTACAGGTAGTTGGGTTTAAAAAATATGCTTGCTTTTCATAATGATTATTTATATACGCTTGTTGAATTAAGCAGATTCTATATGGAGCCATATAGAAAAGTAGCTATAGCTAAGCAAGAGTTTTATGACACGTTTTTTTCACAAAACATGGTGGGCCGTTCAGTAGCCGCTTTTTATGAGTTGTTCGAACGCATGACTCGCCATTATCCTAAGCCTGAATTTGAGATTACAGAAACAATTATTAATGATCAAAAGGTTAAAGTTCATCAGGAAATAGTAATTAGTAAAACTTTTTGTAAATTGTTACATTTTAAAAAATCAGGTAAGTTAAACCAAGAAAAAATGCTGATAGTTGCGCCAATGTCTGGCCATAATGCAACTTTATGTCGTGGCACTGTCGAAGGGCTTTTACCTTTTTATGATGTATACATAACAGATTGGACAAATGCAAGGGATGTTGCAGTAGAAGAGGGGTATTTTCACTTTGATGATTTTGTTGATTATGTAATAGAGTTTCTACATGTTATCGGCAAATCTACAAACATAATGGCAGTGTGCCAACCTTCAGTACCTGTATTGGCTGCCATTTCTCTTATGTCGGCAGATGCTGACCCATATGTACCAAAAGCTGCTATTCTAATAGGCGGGCCAATCGATACCAGAAAAAATCCAACTGGAGTTAATGATTATGCCGCTGAGAAAACTATACAATGGCTAGAAAGTAATGTGATTACTAAAGTGCCTTGGAGTTATCCTGGTTTTATGAGAGATGTCTACCCTGGTTTTACACAGCTTTCAGGCTTTATGGCTATGAATATGCAAACTCACTTGAAAGCCCATACTGATTTATTTCAGCATTTAGTTACAGGTGATGGTGAAAGCGCGACTGCGCATAAAAAATTTTACAATGAATATTTGGCAGTAATGGATTTACCGGCTGAATTTTACTTAGAAACAGTTAATATAGTATTTAAAAAACATTCCCTTCCCCGCGGTAAATTAGTCTGTAATGCCCAAATAGTTGATCCAGGAAAAATTACTAAAACTGCATTACTATGTATTGAAGGTGAACGTGATGACATTTCCGGCCGTGGCCAAACTAAAGCGGCTATAGATTTATGCAAAAATTTACCTGATAACATGAAAAAATACCATCTACAAAAAGATGTAGGTCATTATGGCCTCTTCAATGGCCGCAAATATCGCGAGGCTGTAGTGCCACTGATTTGTGACTTTATTAATAAAATTCCCCCGCTTAAGGAATAAAGAGCCAGTAGTTCATAAAATGTCATCCCCGCATAAAGCGGGGATGACATCGTGGGTACTCTTTTTCTACAGATACCAACACTTTACTTCCCTTTACTGTAGCTACACTCCTGTTGGGGCTATATCAGGGCGATTAAAAAGTCAGCGAATAAAGAAGGAAAAACAATAGAATAAGTAAGTAAATTTTTAGAAAACGGAGATCAGAGAAATTTAAAAATATTATTATGATTATGCGTCTAAGTTATTGATATAATTGTGCAATATAGTATAATGCTACCTGTATGTAACCGATCAAAGCAACAACAGGTAGCAACATGAAAATACTAAATATTTTGCGTAAAGTTAAGGATAATCGTAAAGGAAGAGGAAAACGCTATCCATTAGCATCATTATTAGCGTTAATAATATTATCAAGGTTATGTGGCTATAAAGATGTAAAATCAGCATGGCATTTATGTAATCAGTTAAGTAAAAAACAATTACATAAATTAGGCTTTAAACATTTTAGTACACCAAGTCATCCAACATTATTAAGTGCCCTACAAAATGCAGACATCACGAGTATGGAAGAATCATTTAGTGAAGTTGTTATGTATTTAAATAAAGATGGCTATCAATTTAGTATAGATGGAAAAACTTTATCTGGCCGTAAAAATGAAGAAGGCAATGTTTACCATTTAGTAAGCGCATTTTGTTCGGAGCTCGGTGGCGTTGTAATGCAAAATTTTTCTAAACCTGGTGGTGGAGAAATTGATGCCGCACTTTCATTATTAGAAAAAATCAATATCAAAAATAATATAATTACTGGTGATGCATTGTACGCACAATCTTCTTTATGTGAAAAAATAGTTTCTAAAGAAGGAAATTATGTTTTTACCGTAAAAGATAATCAAGCCCAATTACGTCATGAACTGCTTCAAATATTCAGAACAAATCCTTGGCCAGAAAAATTACGTTGTTATTCTGAGGATGTAGAGAAAGCTCATGGCCGTATTGAGAAACGAGAGATTCAAGTTATGAATTGGCCTTATGTTCATCGTAAAGATGGTTTCAGTACCATTAAGCAAGCTGCCATTATAACAAGATATAGAGAGGACCTACATAATAAAAAAGGGGTAGCTTCTCCAGAAAGGGTATTCCTTATTACCAGCCTTTCTGAAAAGCAAGCAGGTCCTAAAGAATTATTACAATATAATAGAAACCATTGGGCTGTTGAAAACCAACTTCACTGGCACCGCGATACACTTTTTGGTGAAGATCAACAGACCATTAGATGTTTTGACTCCCCTCATGCTAGTGCTGCTATATCTAATCTATCTTTATTTCTTATTAAAAGGGCTAAAAATAAATCAACTAAAACTTTAAAGAATTTAAGCTTCTCCGCTATTACTAAGCATTTTGCTAGGAATATATCTATTCCTTATAAAATCTTATTTTCTTGTTTAGCTTAGTTATAATTTAATCTTAATACTTACATTACCTATGTGAATCTAGATAAGCCTTGCCTGCTTTCTGCTCTGTTCTTTATTTTTTGAATCTATTTTATTTTTCTAATCATTTTATGACATAGCATACTATTAACTTTATCAGCTTAAATTTTCACTTAGGGCTACGGATTCTTTATTTTTTCTACTTTTTAATCGCCCTGGGGGCTATATAAAAAATTTTGTTTTGTAATAATACTTACACATTTCTATGATATAAAACCTCCTTGTTAAAAATAAATTAAGGATTTTTTGATATGGCAAGACAAAACAATGATGATCTACGTAGGGATGCGGCTGATGAAGTAAAGCTTATAAATTATACAAAACAAATAGTACGGGATATGGCCTTTAAAACATGTTATAATATTTTGCCTATAGCACTCACTGCATCCTTACTACTAACAACAGAAGATACAGCAACAGGGGTAGATTATACTCTACAACAAGGCAATCTTAGAACACCTTTAAAATACTCATTATTAGGAAGCGCGTTTGGTGGTTTTATAGAGGCAGCAGGAGAATATGTATATTATCAAGCTTTAGATAGTAATAGCCCTTTTAGGCAAAGTGTTGGAAAAGGTTTATCAACAATAGGAAACGTTATTGGCGTTGCATCAAAAGCTGCCAATACTGTCTTAGGGGCAATAATGAGTAGTAGAGTTAAAGATGCTCTTAGTTTTTACCACAGCGAGGGGAGGAACGGGCCTTCTTCGTTAAATACAGAATATTATCTAGGTATATTTAGCAGTGTCACTAACGGCGTAGGTTGTATTGCGGATTCTTTTGGTACATATTATTCCTCAAAATTACCAGTACAAGAAAGAAGAGGTTATGGTTTTCATAATGCTGTGGTACAAGAGCTAAAAGAAGCACATGAGCAAAAAGCTAATAATATTGAAAATAGCATTGAACGGTTAGAAGCCGAATTAGCTAGAAGACACCGAGAATTAGCTAGAGAACAAACAGCAGCCCAGAACTATGAAGCAAAAATTCGTATTGATCTTGATGATACACCACCTGCTTCACCACGAGATAGCAGCGCATTGCCAAGTGATGAAAATGAAGCAAGGAGATTACCGTATACACCTAGAGCAACTATAGCAGAGCTTCCTTTTGGAATGTCGCTTACTACCTTGAGTCCAAGGAATACAAATGAAGTAAAAATAGAGCTCAGTGCATTAGGTGCAAATAATAGGGATTCCAACACTCCTTCACCTGAATTACGATACGTATTCAGAGAACCTGCGATATGTCCCAGGGCTGGTGTAGCTAGTTCTGCTAGAAGTAGTAGTAGTTAAGCTAGATTTGGGGGGCTATAAGTCGTTAACTATAAGCCGCAGCCTTCTTAAGCCTGTGCTGCAGCCAGAGCCGCGCTATTGGCACCAGGTAAGGGGCCCAGTGTTATGGTTTGTGCAACAGTGAAAACTATCAAATGATACTTCGTTGCACAAACCGTAACACTGGGCCTTAATATAAAATTTTCCTAGAAATGTTTAGTTAAAGTAACATCCAATGCTTGTCCTTGATAGTCACCAGAGCCATCAGAAACGCTTCTAAAACTATCTACTTTAAAGGCAGACCAATTATATCTATACTCTAGACCCAAACCATAATTTTGAGGTAAATTATATTCCCCACCTAATTTAAAATCTGCACCCCAAGTAATTGGGTGTTGGTTAACTTCAGGTCCATCAACACCGGTTGCACCAAATTCAGGTATGATACCAGAAAGGCCAGTACCTTTTATTTGCCAAAAATATACAGCAGGTCCTGCTCCTATGTAAGGTGTAAATGATTTCCAGCCTTGGTAACGGTATAATCCATTGAAGTCTAATACATATAAATCAGCATTAGCAGGTTGCTGGTCTTCAGTAATTTGTGCAGGGCCCGTGGTTGTTGAAAGGGCTGCACCTGTGAATGAACGGAGTCCATTGCTTGTTATAGTTACATTTTGCCTTTTAAAATTAGGCTTACTATATGAGAATTCAGATTCTAAACCAAAAGCTGGTAATTGATCAAAATAATGACCATATTTTATTCCAATATTGCCAGAAGAACCTAATTTCAATGATGAATATTTTGCATCTGGTATTAAAGATGTTATAGGGCTTGAACCATCCGGTGCCGATGGATAATTTAAATTTTCATTCCCCTTTATATTGCTTATATTTTGTCCAAAACTATAGCCACCAAACACGCCCAGGTAGTCCTCCGCATGAGCTGTAGTACAAAAACCAATTATAGAAAATGCTATAAGATTATAAAATTTCTTCATATTTACTTCCTTCATAATTAAATAAATGATCGAATATTTGGTTAGAATATTCGTGTGCTATTTATCAAATAAGATTTGTATCTTCAAGCATTAAACATACAGAAATATAAATATAAGCAATTGTAAGATAATAATTTTTATAGCAGAAACAACCTGTGGTTAGTAATTGACAACTAGATTTCTATGTAATACTAAAGTTACATTTTATTTTAAGCCAATAGAAAATACAGGATTTTTTATGAATGGAAAACATCAAGCAAGTTCTCAGCCAAAATATGTAAGGAATAAAAAAACAGGTATGTTTCGAGCGGAAGAGTACGAATATAATTTCCTAGTGCCGGCAGTAAATGGTGAACGTAACCTGCTACCGATAGAATCTGAGACGGGCAAAGAAAAGATTATTATATATAAGGACAAGGATACGCGTAAAATTTTTTGCGTAACAAGCGGTAGGGAACCTAAAGAAATAACAGAGGAAAATATTGGTAGTAAAATATTTGAAAATATTCAGAAAAAACTTAGAAACCAATATGTAAATAAAAAAAAATGGAATGATGGCTTTAAGCAAGCCATATTCGGAATATTATCTGATATCCAAATTACTAAAGAAAACAAAGATAATAAAATAGACCCACACCAGAGAAAGAAAATAATGCAAGTACAAAATACCAGTGAACAGGAAGCTAAGTTAACGGAAAAATTAAACAGTACAAAAATTTCTAGAATATCCCCTTGGGGTATACTATTGAGGCTTTTATCTCTGGATGGTAGCGCTGCCAGCCAACCTAAACGTTTTGATAATGCCCAAGACACTATATTGGGGGAAACCCAAGGGCTACTTGCAGAACTGCAAACCCGACGGAAAAGTAACCAAATAAGTATAGATGATTATAACTTTTTATCTATACCTATGATCAAGGCCTATATTGAGGCTAAGGAAAATAACGGATGTATGATATCTTTTGAAACTGAAAATAGTGGTGGTTCACAATATTCTCCACAGGTAAAAGGCTGTGCAGCACATAAAATAAATCAAGATGGTTCTGTTACTGCTGTATCTGCCAATAAGGCTGAGGTGTGTATAACTAAGGTAAACCCAAAGGGTGCCTTGCCCTTAAATGTTACATCTAAACAACCTAACACAGCTTGTGATTTATTGAGGACGAAAAAAGAAGAGAAGGAAAAGCGTCAAGTTTCATATTTTGCTACTCAACCTGATTACAAAAGAGAACCAGCAAAGGAACCTATAAAGGGTTGGTTTGAGCAGCTAAAACAATTTTTTACTGATAATCCATTGCTTTATACAATTTCTAGATTTTTTCTTCCAAGTTATGTTTCTGCACCAATAGGTACACTAATGACTGGGGCTAAAGTGGTCGAATTATCAGAGAATTTTTATCCCAAACCTTCCAATGTGGAAGATAGTGATTTCTGTACAGTTAAGTTTAATAACGGTCAACAAAGTACAAATTGCAGTTCTGCACTGAATGCAGGAGATGGTAAAATCGTTACTCATGTAAACCAAAAACTTGAAGTATGTTCAGCGAGTGTAAAAGCAAATGTTGAAAATTTATATAAATATACACGAGTGAAATGTGATGTAGATCTGATAAGCGAAGGTGAGTATAAAATCCATGTACCTAATAATAAAGATAGTGGAAAAAATGAGACACTTAAGTCAAAAGTAGTGGATTTTAATAATCCAAATCCTGTAATTACAGGTGCTACATCTCAAAGAACTGAGAAACCAATAAAACAATCCGTAAAAAATGAATTATAAGTTGATAGAATTATGATTAATCAGGGTGTTATAATATTTTGTATTTTTGTGTTATATAGCAAACATTAATAAAATCAAAACTTTAGATGAAAATTTTGCGAATAGAGTAGTATCAGATAACCACAACAGTAGAATTACTTCCCTGATCCAGGGCTCGGAAGTATATCAAATATATTGCGTAAAAATCCAGGTGTCAGGATGGATAATGGATTTACTGAAGTCTCAAGGTTATCATAAGGGCCATAAATGCTATAACGGGTAGCGATGATACCCTGGTCTTGGCCACCAGTTATAATTTTACCAACTAAAGGAATTTTACCAACAATATTATTAATCGCTTGCGCAGGAATAATTACCCCTTTTAAATCCACTTTACCAGTTATAGTATCAATAGTACCTTGCGCAGTTATACCTACAGAAGAGCCAGAGGTTTTAGCATCCTTTACAGTAATAACGCCATTGGCCATAGTAAATGGTGCTTCGAATTTTTTAAATGAGATACCTTGTTGATTAAGCAAGTCAGTAATACCTCGTAGGGAGGCAAGGGTAAGAATTTTAGCTAGTATAGGCGTCCTTACTGCATTAAAATTTTCCATATGAACAAAACCCTGGGCAATTATTTTTTTGCTGCCACTAGCTAAAGCTGCCTGGAGATTAAGCGAACCACCTTTTATTTGGGTTGACAAGCCAAGGCCATTTATTACTTTGCCTACATTATCTGATTCAATTATTAAAGCAGATCTATCTTTGATTGGTTTTAAACTAGCAACTATATAACTATCATTATCAAATTTTCCATATAGATTAACTTTGCTACATATTTGTGGATCACAAATCATTTCTGCAGAAAATTCTTTTAATGTTTCGTCATTCTTTAAATATATTTTATCAATTTGTATTTTGAAATTTAAACTATTTTCACTATTTTCATCGTTTTTAAGAAAGCG
>Ga0206814_10335_pt1 | contig 11314 bp, 18 predicted proteins | sample Alteio_BWOrgCont_90_FD_152850 | JGI IMG/M metagenome (GOLD analysis project Ga0206814, IMG submission 152850) | Enriched cells from forest soil in Barre Woods Harvard Forest LTER site, Petersham, Massachusetts, United States -... | ecosystem: Environmental > Terrestrial > Soil > Temperate forest >...
GCAAGCCAGAAAATTCGGTTTGGCGAGAGTCTCGCGAGCCGCCTTAAAACCGCGAACTACGCCAACTACGCGAACGGATTTGTTTCAAAGACAAGGACTCGCCCCTTTATCCATCCAACGGACTTCTGACCCCAATCCCCGGCTTCTGCATGACATGCGTGTAAATTTGCGTGGTCGTCACATCCTTGTGTCCCAATAAATCTTGGAGTGTGCGAATGTCATAGCCATTCTCCAAAAGATGCGTGGCAAAGGAATGGCGGAACGTGTGCGGCGTCACCGGCTTATTTATCTTCGCCGCCGTTGCCGCTGCTTTTACCGCTCTTTGGATGTTCACTTCATGCACATGATGTCTTTGCAATTTTGGGCGGGTTTCGCTACGAGCCGCATTGGAAAGACTTGCCGCCGGAAACACATATTGCCAATGCCACTCTTTTGGCGCATTGGGATATTTTCGCGCCAGCGCAAATGGCAAATGCACACGGCCAAAGCCTTGTTTCAAATCCGTTTGATGAATTGTCCGCACCCGTTCCAAATGTGATTCCAAAACCGGTTTAATCTTTTCGGGCAATACCGTCACGCGGTCTTTGAATCCCTTGCCATCGTGAATCAAAATTTCATTGCGGCCAAAATCCACGTCTTTGACTCGCAGCCGCAAACACTCAAGCAATCGCATTCCGGTTCCATATAACATTTGGCAAACCAATTGGTGTTCCGGTGAAACCATTGCCAACACCCGCCTCACTTCATCCTTCGTCAGCACCGTCGGCAATTTCGGCCCGCGCGTCGGACGCTCAATCTTTCCGATTGCGCCCAATTCAATTCCCAAAATCTCCCGATACAAAAATACAATCGCATTCAACGCCTGATTTTGGGTCGCAGCCGCAACATTTCTTCTCGCTGCCAGATGCGAAAGATAAGCCTGCACTTCAGCCGCGTGCATCTCCCGTGGATGCCGCTTGCCGTGAAAAAGAATAAATCCCTTCATCCAATGCCAGTATGCCGACTCCGTTCGATGCGACAATTGCTTGAACCGCATCACCTCATGCAATTGCTCTTTAAGCTTCAACTTTGGATTTGGCAGGAACTTGTCCATATTTTCACGCCGAAGCCCGGCGTAGGCGGATGTCGCTTTTCCCATTCCAATAATAACAGCCAGATTTTCAGAAAACCCTTGCTTGACAAGCCAAAACCTCCAAATTAAGGTCGAAATCAATGAAAGTGATATGCGACAATCCCGTCGCTCAATATATCTGTTAGGCCACTATGAACGCGCCACAGACAAGACATAACGATTATCTGGGAGTTCGGTCGCTGGCCGGCATCACGATAGCTATTTGTTTGCTCAGCGGTTTAGCTTGTTGGCTCGCATTCCGAGTTCGGATTGAGCTTGGTGTCTGGTGTGGTGCGATAGCTTTTTGCGGAACGCTTGGATGTTTATTTTTAGCTGGGATGGTCGTGGTGGCATTTTTTCGCGAAGGCAGACGCCATCCACTTGCACTTGCGCTTGGTGTCGCGTTCGGACTCGCACCTTTTGCCATTTATTGTTTTTATGTTGGTATTCATTGAGCCGTGGCCTAACAAGTCGCCGGAGCCAACCGGCATTGGCGCTTGCGATTATTCGCAAGAGTCGTCGGCTCGCCACATTGCAGTTTGCCGGTGGCTCAGCTTTCTACGTTAGGCGGATTCAGCGCGTTGGCTGATATGACGATTACTTTTTGGCATTGGTCGAGGTTTAGTTCTTTGCCATCTCTGAATTTTGCAGAGGCGATTTTTAGCGAGTCGGCATCCTCGGCTATGATGAGGACAGATTTTCCGTCGTTGTTGTCGAAGTGTGCGCCGACACCTTTGTATCCAGTTATTTTTTTGTCAGTTATCATAAATTTATGTAAGTGAGCCATCCGCCTAACCAGTCGCCGGAGCCAACCGTGGTTGGCGGCTTCCGTTTGGCGACAAGTCGCAGGCAGTTGTTTGGTTTAGTTCCACGGTGGCTCAGCTTTTTTCGTTAGGCATCATTGAACGTTTTACGCGAGATACACGTCAACTACACCATGAAAATATTCCCACTACTTCTTTGTGCGACAGCGACATTGTTGACAGCTTGCAATCACGGCAGAGATGCGGCTGTTCGGAAGACACTCCCCGGCGATTGGCACGTTGAGATGGCTGACGGTGGCAAGAGCGAGTCCACATATTCACCCAACGGCGATTTCAAGTGTCATGTGACTTTTGCGGACGGCAAGGATATGACTATGAGCGGCAGATATGAGGTCAAGGGCGGATTTTTGATTGAGACGGTGACGAGTGCCAAGCCAGCAGTTGTCATGCGATTCCAGATTATTCAGTCAGATGACAGAGAGTTGGTCGTCGAGAAGGACGGAGTGAAGACCACCATAAAAAAGACATGAGCCTGATGCCTAACAAGTCGCCGGAGCCAACCGCCGTTGGCGCTGGCCGTTCCGCTGTCGCGGTTCACGTCGTGAGTCGGCGGTGGCTCAGCTTTTTTCGTTAGGCATCGTATGCTCACTCGCAACCATAACGCGATTTCGCTCATTCGAGTCGCCAATTTGTTACTGGCGTCGTTCAGTGTTGTTGCCTCGTTGTTAGCTGCGGCACATGCTGGTTATCATTTTTCTACTCGGAATATCGTCTTGGGTTCGATTGACCTTGTTTGGTTTTTCGGAGCATTGGGTTTGTTTTTCCGCTGGCGGTTAGCTTGGATAGCTAGTCTAGTCGGGGCAGGCACGTCCGCATTTGTGTTTGGTTCCATTTTATTCGACCCGTCTGGTTGGCCTACGCTTGGACAAATGCGTCAGCAGCACAGTCTTATTATCTTCATATTTGCCTTCGTATTTGCTGTCGGCTTGTTTTTGGCTTTCGCCGCAGTCTATTTGGGATTATTCATTGGTTTAGTCAGGAAGCGGAAAGAGCTGATATGACGACGATGCCTAACAAATCGCTGCAGGCAACAGCCATGGGCCGTTGAGTTTTGACGATGAGAGAGAACAAGATTATCATTATTCCAGTTCAAGCACGGCTGTCGTGGCTGTGCCTGAGCTCTGGACGTTAGGCGCACTAGCGTATGCTTTCACGAATCGCCCAGATTATTTTGAGATTGCATATCCTCAAGAAGACAGCACGGCTGCCTGTGCCAGCAAGACTTCGGTATTTGCAGCTTTGTCGGCGTGTTCACGGCTTTATGATTCCCTTTTGCGCTTTTTTCGCCGTCGCATCGGTATTCATTGCGATTTGTGCATTTGTTCCGAGCTTTGCCGTCATGGTTCATTTGGATACTCCAGATACTGTTGGCAGCAGCGATGTATTCGCGTTTGCGATGTTTCTGTTGGCCGCTGCCTTTTTTGGCATTATGTTTTCAGCGTTGTTTGTGACGCGAGAGTTGCTGGCGATGTATTGGCTGCTGATTTTCACCACACATTATGTTCGACAGGAGACGTGCGCCTAACCAGTCGCCGGAGCCAACCGCCGTTGGCGCTTTCAGTTCCGCTGTCGCGGTTCACGTCGCGAGTCGGCGGTGGCTCAGCTTTTTTCGTTAGACCACACTACATCACACGACAATTCGACAACACAAAACCATGAAAACTACCAACACGTTATTGTCCATCATCGCGGCCTGCTTGATTTTTCAGGTTGCTCATTCATTCACCCAGACTCCGATTCCCGTGACAGTTCAAACACAAGAGAGGTCTGCGGCATCGCCCACCGGAATATTGAAAGTGGACATTACAAGTGTTGGCGGCACGACTTTAGATGAGGTTGATGGCAGGACAGTTCTTCCGGTTGGAGTTCGTAATACCGTGGAGACGGACATCAAGGGAGTTGATGGGCATTTGATAGATGGATTGCCTTGCGATGCGTTGCCAGTGGGCATGGTTCATTGATATTGGATTTATGGAAGCATCATTCTTACCATATGCGGTGCTCATCTTCGGAGCGTTAGCCACTTTGTTGTGTTTCAGGATTTTGAAACACCACGACAAGTATTGGATGGCAGAGGCCATCGTTATCCTCAGTCTCCCGATTGCGATTACATTTATTGTGTTTTTACTCGTGTCGAAGGTTGTCCCAGATAACACCAAAGAGCTGATTGCTATTTTATCCGCGATTGTTGGATATGTATTCGGTTTTGTTTCAAACAAGAAGCAATCGTGATATTATGACCGTGTGGTCTAACAAGTCGCCGGAGCCAACCGCCGTTGGCGCTGTCAGTTCCGCTATCGCGGTTCACGTCGCAGGTCGGCGGTGGCTCAGCTTTTTTCGTTAGGCATCATCGCGCACGCAATGAATATGAGAGTTCTATTATATTTTGTGGCCGCCGGAACGATAGGTCTTGTGATTCTTATTGTGTCATATTTTTCTTTTGGGCCAGTCAGTAATTCACGCCTACAAAAACTTGAGGTTGGTATGACCACGAACGAAATTGTGGCAATACTCGGCAAGCCACAGCAGGTCTTTTACTTCAACGAAAAGCCGAAGGAAACAAACGACGGATTTCCAGACATGTCTCTGGAGTGGATGTATGAGTCACCTTATCACTTCTTTGCTGAAGAGGTGTTTTTTGATCGTCAAGGGCGTTACACTATCCATTGGAAAGATTGAGATAATGATGATGCCTAACCAGTCGCCGGAGCCAACCCAATGAAGGCAAAAGGCAAAATGATGAATGAAAAAGTAAAATGTCGGCGGTGGCTCCGTCTTCGCTTCCGTCTCCACTTTGTTTCGACGCGGCAAGTCGCTTCGCCGCGACAAGTCAGCTTTTTTCGTTAGGCATCATTACAAGTATGGACTCAATTCAATCAAATGATTCACCAAGTGTAGAGAGTCGCCGTCCGCTTATTCTGACGTTAATTTGTCTCTTGAACATTATCGGCGCGATAGGGTTTCTTTGCCGAGTTTATTTCGGTCCGCCCAGCCCTCTCGGCTCATGGTATCTGCCGTTTCTTACCGTCAATGCCATTTTCACGATTGTCACTATGGTCGGCCTATGGCTGATGCGCCGCTGGGCAGTTTACGTTTTCATTGCACTTTGTGTAATCAGCCGGATTGCCTTGACGGTTATGTTTGGCCATTTCAACTGGGCAGGCCTTTTTATGCAGTGCGTTGTGGTTGCTATATTACTTGCATACTTTCGGAGGATGAGATGACCATGATGCCTAACACCGCGCTGGAACCAACGGCGGCTACGCCGGCCGTTGGCGGTCACACACCAATTCACGCTTGCGGTTTTCCGCGCCGTGGCTCAGCTTTAAATCGTTAGGCGGCAGACCACACCACAAACAACACAACAAAACAAAATGAAAAAACAACTAACACGTATCGCACCATTGAGAGCCGGAATTGTTCTCGGCGTTTTATACGGCATTTTATCACTGGTTTTTGTGCCATTCTTTCTGATTTTTGCCATGCTTGGCAGCAAGTCTGGCACTCCTGCGCCTGCGATTTTCGGCGTGGGTTTTGCGATTATGATGCCAGTGATTTATGCCGTCATGGGATTTATCGGTGGCATCATAGCGGCAGCCATTTACAATTTAGTCACCAAATGGACAGGCGGTTTAGAATTTGAGGTTAGAGATGTTCCGCCAGCCGCCTAACAAGTCGCCGGAGCCAACGGGCGTTACCGCTTTCTTTTTTCCGAGAAGTCGTGGGTGGTTTCATATCGTGGTTCGCCCGTGGTTCAGCTTTTTTCGTTAGGCCACTTACCACGCTATGAAATGTTATACACATCACACAGTTGACGCAGTTGCGATTTGTCGCTCTTGTAGTCGCGCACTTTGCCCAGATTGCGTTGTCGAGGTTGGCATGGCTTGCGCGTGTAAGAATCGTTGTGAGGAGCAGGTTGCCACCTTGAACGCGATGATTGTTCGCAATCGAGCCGTCCAGAGGCGGCTTCCATTTGTTTCCATTTTTCCCGGCATACTTGGCCTTGTTTTTTTATTTTGGGGCATCGCGTTTCGTTCTGACGCATTTCTTGTGAGTATGGGCAGCGTTTTTCTAATTTGGAGCATCGTCAGTTTTATATTATACAGGAGCCGTAAATGACGTGGCCTAACCAGTCGCCGGAGCCAACCGCCGTTGGCGCTGGCCGTTCCGCTATCGCGGGCGTAAAGCCCCGTCGGGCCACGCCCCTTTACGGGGTTCACGCCGCGAGTCGGCGGTGGCTCAACTTTTTTCGTTAGGCCGCTTCGCGTATGTTGTATAATCAACCGCCAGATTTTGAAGCCGAGGTTCGTTTCTTAGCGCCAGAGGAAGGCGGACGCAGTGGGCGCTGGGGACCCGTGAAGCAAGGTTATCGTTGTGACGTTCATTGGGATGATGAGCCATCTGATTTGCTTTGCATGATATGGCCTAGCTTTCTTGATGAGAGTGGTCACGAGTTACCAAAGGGCACAGTGATTCCGCAGATTTCCAAAGCGCACTTTTATATCGGTAGCGTTAAGGCACGGCAGACCATCTTTGACCGCTGGCTTCACGAAGGAGCAGGCTTTGATTTAAGAGAGGGCAGACAAAGCGTTGCAGTGTGTCGAGTGACGAAAGTTTTGAGTTTGCCGGAGACAGCGGCCTAACACCGCGCTGGAGCCAACGCCGACTGCCCCTTGAGTTTATGGATGGTTTGAGTTATACAACGATTATCGAGTTTGCGGAGCCGCTCGCCGGTCGGCGTGGCTCAGCTTTGGATCGTTAGGCGGCAGCACACGTTCACGAAATGAACAAGCGCAAAGAAAAGTTACAAGCCAAGATTGGAGCATTTATGCAGCAGTATGCTCGCAAGTCGCAGCGAGGCCAGGAGCCAAACGACCGAAGTTATAGTCGGGCGATTGAGGCCAAAATCAAGCGGATGAAGCCAGAAGAGGTTGATGAGTTGCTAAACGGAGAGCAGGACGATGTTAGCACGCCACCACGCCAGAAGATTGATCCCATGTCTGGTCAGGGAGTGCCACGAGCAGGATTTTGATTGAGTATGAGAGATTTGCCGCCTAACCAGTCGCCGGAGCCAACCGCCGTTGGCGCTTGCAGTTCCGCTGTCGCGGTTCACGTCGTGAGTCGGCGGTGGCTCCATCTTCACTTCATTTCGCCGCGACAAGTCAGCTTTTTTCGTTAGGCACACTTGAGCGCACCACGTAAAAGGGTGAGTCCTTGGTTTTGGTAAATCCGCGTCATCAACTGGTCAAAATTAGCCAAACTGCGGTTTTATTGGGTTTTTTAGGGAATTGAAGGGAACATTCGTCAAAAGATATTATCTTTCGTGAAAAGATATTATCTTTTGTCAAAAGAACTCTTCTTTTATGAAAAGATAACTTCTTTTGGCGTATGAACTCTTCTTTTGTGAAAAGATATTATCTTACGTCAAAAGAACTCTTCTTTTGCCAAATGATATTATCTTTTGGCGTATGAACTCTTCTTTCGTCAGGAATTGTTAATTTTCGTCGGGAATTATTATCTCCGGCCATCATCCACCCCCATTTTTTGTCCGTTTTTTCTTTGCAAACGGACAAGCCAAAGTTGGAAGGGTTGTGATAAAACTGCAGCCAATCGTCCGGCACGTTGTCGGACAAGAAAATGAAAAACATTGGCTGGATATGTTCGTTAACTATGACACGCCGGGTCTGACGTATGACAGCGGTTTGTTTTATGATGACGCCAATCCGCCGCAACCGAGAAAGAAGAAAATTATGGCACAGGTCATATTAAATATCAGCAGGTTAAACATCGCCGCGCTGTTGCAGACGGCGAACAACATCAAGACGTCCATGACGGGCAACGCGAATTTCACAACGCCGAACCCGGCGTTGACGGAAATCACGGCGCGCATCACGGCGTTGACCAGTGCAAACAATGCCTACGAACTGGGCATTTTGGCCAACAGCGAAAATCTTACGACGCGCGACGACGCGGCGCAGGCGTTGATCGACGACCTGACCTTGCTGGCGGGTTATGTCCAAACGACCAGCGGCGGGGATGTGGCTAAAATCCAAAGCGCGGGCATGAGCGTGCGTGCCGCGCGCGTTCCGGCGACGATTCCCGGACAAGTCGGCAATCTCTCGGTCTTCCCCAGCGACGGCGCGGGCGGATTGGATCTGCAATGGGACCCGATGCCCGGCACAAAGTCTTACGAGATTCAAACCAGCGTGGACCCGATCACGCCAACAAGCTGGGCGGGCCAGCCGAGCGTGACGAAATCCAAAACATCGCTGACTGGATTTGTGAGCGGCTCAAAAATCTGGTCGCGCGTGCGCGCGGTGAATCCGGCCGGAACCGGCGCGTGGAGCAGTGAGATCGCCAAGTTTGTTCCTTAACCCGCAACCAATGAAACATGAGACAGGATTAACAGAATTGTTCAGAATTACTTCGGCAGAAAAATTCGGTTCATTTTGTTAATTCTGTCTCGTTTCAAAGAAAGAAATTTATGCCCTTTGACCCGACATTACCCGCGAACAACTCCCCTATCGTCTCGGCGGAATTACGAAATCAATTCAACGGATTGAAAGCGTTGATTGATGCGTTGCAACCCACGCTGCCCACACCAACCCTGGATTTTGATACGGACAACGATGCCGACCGGTTGACGTTGTCCAAGGCGTTGCTGCCCAATGAGCCGGACGAATGGCTGGGTTGGAAATCGAACACCGGCATCGGCACGCCGGACACCAATCCGGCGGAATGGACCGGCCCGTTGGGCTATGATGCGGATTTTAGCGACAGCGCGAACTGGGTCATCGAGTGGAATGGATTTGAGAGCAACAATTATTTCATCACGGCTTATCGCGTCGGCTCTAACCGTTCGCCCTATTCCAACGTGATTCATCCGTAGCTGCTTTCGTCAGAAAGCGGGTGATGGAAATTCAATTCTTTGGAATTGCGGCGCTCTGACGAGTCGCCGCTACGTCATCGGGAAGGCCTTGCGGTGAGCCACCATTGTTTTGCTCAATGCGTAAAGTCCGCCAACGGCCAGCATGCCGGAATTGCCCATGCTCTTATGGAGCAGGCACGGTGATGGTGCTGGACTGAACGGTGACCGCTCCCGATCCATCTCCCCCTGCCCCGGCAAACAATCTGCCGTTCACCGCGCAACCGTTGTTCACGCTGACGCTGACAAAAGCCAGTATGTTTCCCTTGAAGACGGTGGTGGTTCCCAACGTTGCCGAGCTGCCCACCTGCCAAAAGATATTTTTCGCCTGTGCGCCGCCGCTCAAGACGACGCTGGTGCCCGGGCCGGTGGTCAGCGTGGACGCCATCTTGAAGATGAAGACGGCATTCGCATTGCCCTGCGCATCGAGTGTCAGGACTGCATTCGCTCCCGTTCCAGTTATTCCGGTTGAACTTCCGTTGACATAGAGGCCGGGAGCAAGCGTTAGCCCGCCCAAATTTCCCGGCAACGATTGAGATTTGGTTGATTGGGCCACGAGCTGGTTATATGCGGCCAGCAAACTGTTTTGAGCATTCACCACGGCTTGATCATCCACGTGGATTGTCCCGTTGATTTCGGACGGGTTGATTCCTTGTGAAGAACCCGGCTGCAAGCCGACGTCTCCGTTGATCTGGTCGCCGGCGCCGCTGATTGCGGCCGTCGCGAGAATCGCAAAAGTGGAGGCTGCTCCAAGATCAATTGTCTTTGAGTTCACGTTTGTATCTATTTGTGATCCTGTCGTGAAGCTCCATACAAAGTTGGTTGCCAGCGGATTGTCTGACAAATCCCGCGCGCCCGTGGTAATGGTGGCCGTATAGAGGGTGTTGGACTTGAGATTGGACTGGGGATTAAAAACTGCAGTCACGCCGGCATAAGCCACTGTGCCCTTCACAGATGTCGTCCCTTGCTTCAACGTAAATGAAGTTTTGTCAATCGTTGACGAATCCATCATCTCGCTGAAGGTGGCGGCGATGTTGTCGTTGACCGCAACACCCGTGGCCGTATTCGTAGGGATTGTATAAATCACAGTGGCAAGCGATGGACCGGCCATGGTGCAGGGAATTCCCAATCCACCGGTTATCAGGATGACATTGGTGCCGGTGACATCTGTCAATTCCACCACCTGAATGTCGAGCACGTCCGGCGAATTTGGCGGCAGACTCGTCAAAATCAATTTGCCTGCGCTATTGGCGGAATTTGTTTGAACGGCGACTCCATTTATCGCGAGCACATAATTTGTGTTTTGAGTCAGACCCGACGCCTGTAACCGGAACTTCACGGTGTCTTGATTGGCGTTGATTCGAAGATTCCCGACTGCAGCGGGAAGGAATCCGGTGTTGTTCATGGAACGATCGACCAGATATTGCCCGCGGTCCGGGCTGGCCAAAACCGCTCGCAGCACTGTTTGCATATCACCATTAACAATGTCTATCTCACGAATGTCGCACATGGGATCCAGCACATCGAAGGGAGACGGTGCATGCTCCGAACCCTTTTTTGCATATTTGATTTCGAAGTCGCCATTCTGATCCGTGGTCAGTTCCGCTATGACCGTCGCGTTGGTGTCATCACCAATCAAGACCGACCACAGATACGTGGTGTTGGGCTGCAGGTCGGCCAGCTTGATGTCGAGGCTTTGTGTGTCGTTATTTCCATCGCGGTTCAGCATCACCTTTACTTCACCGCTGGCATCAACAACTCCGAATTGGTCATTAGACTCCACGCCGGTGTTCATCATGTCCGTTTGTGAAGTGAAGCGCAGAATGTCAGTCCCGTTGGCAACGGCGTTGTGAGTCAGGAGTGTCGCGGCAAGTATGAGGCCAAAGGTTAATCTCCAGGCATTTAAAGTTTTGTTTTTATTTAAAGTTATATTTTTCATTTAAGTTCCTTCGTTTGTTTCCAACTGTGGTTTTTCGTGAGGCTATAATGATGGATGCACTATCATCCGGCTATCAGGTGTAACCAGAACGTGCCAATTATTTAGTCCGGACATTTAAAACTAAAACGGAGTCCGATGCCCGGTGGATTAGAATCATCCGGCAGAAATGCAGTTGAGTTCGCGTTTGAAACTCAAAGCTTTGTCGAGGCAGTTAGCTGCCGATTGTCTCAAGCTATTTTTGAGCCGGCACTTCCCTGACTTCTTCTACGAGGTAGCGTTCGATGTGGCGGTCCAGATCGGACGCACTGCCGGCGCACGTCGCGGTTTGAACGCGTTCCACCATTTCCGTGGACCAATTTTCCTCTTCAACCTGCTCGTTGATGAACCATTGCATGAGCACTTGCGCAGGATAATCTTTGGCTGCCACCGCCGCCTCATAGGCGGCATTGACGCCGAGCGTGTTGGCGTGTTCCTGCGCTTGTGCCTGCTGGGCGACTTCGAGCAACGTCTTGAAT
>Ga0206814_10336_pt1 | contig 11313 bp, 8 predicted proteins | sample Alteio_BWOrgCont_90_FD_152850 | JGI IMG/M metagenome (GOLD analysis project Ga0206814, IMG submission 152850) | Enriched cells from forest soil in Barre Woods Harvard Forest LTER site, Petersham, Massachusetts, United States -... | ecosystem: Environmental > Terrestrial > Soil > Temperate forest >...
TTTATCTTAATAGTAATGGTCAAGCAGATAAAAATAAAATAGTAAACTTAGTAGAACAGTCAGTTTCGTTCAGTAAAAGAAATGAAATGGTATCCATACTATTAACTTAAGGTATGATTCACTATCACTATAATTTTTTTTGTTCCTTCATAAAACATCCCAATATTTATCATTTCGGATTTAATTCATTAAACACTGATTTTATTCCATCCCTGGTTTTTGTTTGTTTAATGTCTTTAGTGATATCTGCGAAATTTTGTTTCCAATCAGCTATATTGATTGGCTTACCTGCATATAGAGCACCATCTAGTGAATTAAATAACTCCTGGATTGATTCTGAATCAATCCCTGGGTTATATTTTACAAATGCATAGGCTAAAGTATCCATTGCTGCATTTTTTGGCAAATCCCAATGTAAGTGGCTGTAATTAACTAAAAATTCTTTTATTGTATTAATATCATCTATTTGTTCTAATTCTTTTAGTTTTGGTAATTTTATTTTTTCCTTTTTATCAGCTTTTGCATCGTCTTTAGCTTTTAAAGGTTCAACATTTTTGTTACGATTTAAGTTGCTACCCCATAATATTAATGATGATAAAGCAAAAAAACCAAACAATATACCAGCTATAATCTTCCAATTATCCTGAATCATTTTTATTGCAGACTGCGTATTTTTTTCTTTATCAGCTAAATTATTTTTAGGTTCTGGATTACTAGATGCTGATGCTGTTGGCTTAGCTGCTTGATTATTATTGGGCTGCTGAACTTGCTCATTAGCACCAGGCGTAACTTCAACCTCCCTTTCTGGTATAGTTGAATAAGCAATTTTATTATTTTTTATATCCCACCAAGGAATTTTAATTTCTGGCATAACCAGCTTACCGCCATGGGTTGGGATAAGCGTAAATGATTCAGAGCGCCAACCATAAATTTTTTGGCTCTTAATTTCCCTGCCAGTTTCAGGCTTATCTGCATAAACCCTAAAATCATCATGATTCTGCATTGGTTCTAAATCAGGTAATTGTGTACCACCTACACCATAGGCTTCTATTCTTAATTTTCGGGTTAATGGCTCACCGGTTTTAGCTTTTTGGCTATTATCAAATTCTTCTATAATTTTAAGCGATATAACTGGCAGCCACGGGTCCATTTTTACCGGCTGGGGTTTTACATTTACAATAATTTTTTGGCTAGAAATATTAAATGGCTCATATTCTGGGAAACTAAATCCCTGGAAAAAATTTCTATTCATACCAAAAGGATCAAAAAAGTTACCTTGTTGTGTACCTGGTTGTTGCTGTTGATCTAATTCCATTTTACCAGATACCACCGATGGCGGAATTTCAAGCTGGCCTGCATCAACCGGCGTTACCAGATATTTAATCTCAGTAACTTGTTGCATTTTACCGTTAACTATTTCCTGTGTAGTTTTACCTTCACCTAAACGTTCAAATAAAACACCCTTTATTTCAGGGGTAGCAAGATTGGTCTCTAATATACTGCGGTTATTAACAACTTTGATAGTATAGATTATGCTTTCACCAACATAAGGGTTTTTGTTACTTACTTCATCAACTACAAAAATATTACCAGTTTCGGTTTTGGCAGGTAGCGACGAAGCTTCACCAACATGAATATTAATTGCAGAACTGGTTAATCCACCATTATCAGTGTCTATAGTTACTGGCGGAATTACCAAATCACCTGAATGATTTGGCGTCAAAGTAAGTGTCCACGAGGTACTGGAGGTCATCTGCCCATTAATAACACTAACGTTAGATGCACGACCTTCTGACTCTATTTTAAAATCTTTTTTTAGCACCGAAATATCAGGAGAACTATTAGATGAAGCCTGACCATTAAGGCGTAATTCCAGCCTGATATTCTCACCCATTGATATATTATCATTATCCACCATTGCATCAAGCGATGCCGCCATTACTTGTAGGGGCAATAATAACATTGCCATGATTGGTAAAAGTCTAATGTGATTGATAATGCGAATGCAGAAGCAACCTTTAGACTTACTTCTTTTAGAATACATCATTACCACGGTTTCAAACTCCTGGATTTATTTGGGTTATTATTTTCTTCTACAGAAAATTGGTTCTTTAGTAAATCCTTTGGATCACTTTCTATATGATTTAATAACTGGTCAGCCTGAATATCTAAATCTGATCTTGGTCCTTGATCATTATCATTTTGATTCATTAACTGGTTATCACTACCATTAGAACCTTGCGTAGGATCTTTTTGTTTATTTAGCTGACCATTATTATCTGGTTGATTTTTATTATTACTACCCTGTTGGCTAGCATTTTTATTCTGATCGTTTTTGTCTTGATTATTATTTTTATCCTGTTGGCCCTGACCGGATTTGTTATCAGTCTTATCCGGCTTACTATTTTTATTTTTGTCCTGCTGATTTTTATCCTGTGGATTATTTTGTTGGTTGTCCTGCTTACCCTGGCTATTGTCTTTATTTTTCTCCTTGTTCTGGTTGTTGTCCTGCCCAGATTGACCTTTTTGCTGGTCTTGTTTTTTTTGTTGGTTATCACCATTTTTGTCTTTGTTATCTTTGTTATCTTTGTTATCTTTGTTATCTTTGTTATCCTGCTTGTTTTGGTCCTGCTGTAGTTTTTTTAACACCTCAATATTATGTTTGGCGTCTTTATTATCTGGCTGGGTTTTTAGGACAGATTCATATTGTTTAAGAGCATCATCATATTTGCCTTGTAAAGCCAAGGCATTACCTAAATTATATGATGCATCTATATTTTGATTATTTTTTGTCTGGGCTTGCCGGAAGAATTCCTCAGCTTTTTGGTAATCACCAGACTTATACGCGGCAATCCCATTATTATAAGGGTTACTGAATTTATCTTCAGCCTTTTTATAATCACCAGAATCTATAGACTTTTTCGCCTGCTGGTCATTATTCATTATCAGATTATTCAGATCAAAAGCATAGCTGTCATTACCTGGCCATAATACCATAAGAACAACAATAATGGGAAACATCTGTCCGCGTCTAAACCAGGGAAAAATTATTATCAGCATAATAGTTACTAATAGGTAAAACCGTTCATTCCAGTTTCGGTATTTTTCCTTGGTGGTTTTGTTAGAATTATTTTCTGCGGCAAGTTGTTTTAGGATCTGCTTGGAATCATCGTCTAAATAGCTAGCCCTTAAATAAATGCCACCGCCAATTTCAGCTAATTTTTTTAAGCTATCTTCTTCAATTTTAACTATTACTGGCTGACCATTTTCCTTATAGAAATTACCCTGACCATCTGGTACAGGAGCGCCAGTTTCTGTGCCTACGCCAATGACATCAATTTTTACTTTATCTCCAATAATATTTTTTACTTCATTTACAAAATCGTCATCTTCAAAACCGCCATCACTAATTACCAATATATGCTTGACTAAACCAGGTTCTGACTTTAGCACCTGTGTCGCCATTTTTACTGCCGGCACGATCAAAGTACCCGGCGCATTAACCAGATCTGTTGATAAAGACGGCAGGAAATATAATATCGTCTTCAAATCGTCAGTAATTGGTGCAACCATATATGGCACACTGGCAAAAGCTATTAACCCCATTTTTACACCATGGGACTTTTTGATCAAATCCTGAATTTCACCCGTAGCCCGAGCAAGACGGGAAGGCTTTACATCACCAGCATCCATTGAATGGGAAAGATCCAGTAATATTACTACACTAGTACCAGGGCTGAAACTATTAACTTCAGTATAATCCCAGCGTGGGCCTGATATAGCAATACAACCTAAAATCCATAATAGGGACCATAAAATAATTGATAACCATCGCCCTACCCGCCCACGGCCTTTATTCCGGATTAAATGTGGTAATAATTTACGATCAGCAAATTTCTCTAATTTGCTATAAGAAGCAATACTTGATAATAATAGTAAATATAATAACCAGACCAGAGGTACGGCCGCTATAAATAATAAATAACTAGGCCGTGCAAAATTAAAATCATGCCAATTAATTAAGTCCATAAACCCTGCGCCTGATAATTGGTAACACAATGATCGCCGCCAAAAAAGCTAAAGCAAAACCAAGTGGGATATAATACAGCGAATCAATAATCATATATTCCTTTGCTTCAACTTTAGTTTTTTCCATTTTATCAATTCTACTATAAATATTTTTCAAACCTTGCTGATCAGTAGCCCGAAAATAAGCGCCACCAGTCATATTGGCAATTGCTTTAAGTGCATCCTCATCGAAATCAAAACGCACCATTTGGATTCTGCCATACTGGTCAGGATATGGTACCACACCGTCAGTACCAACCCCAACCGTGTAAATTCTTATACCATATTTTTGTGCCAGCTTGGCTGCAACCATCGGCGGTAAACTACCAGAATTATTAGCGCCATCTGTAAGCAAAATAATTACTCTTGATCCTTCCGGCCTTAAGCGCAAAGTTTTAACCGCCAAACCGATAGCATCACCAATATCAGTTGCATCACCTCCAGCCATACCGATTTCCATGTTATTTAATATTTTACTGATGGATTGTGTATCCAATGTCAGTGGCACCTGCAAATATGCACTACTGCCAAAAGTAACCAGACCAACCCTGTCACCCTGACGCTCCATAACAAATTGGCCTACTACACGTTTAATTACATCCAGCCGGCTCAGGCGATGCTCCTCATCGGCAAAATCGAGTGATCTCATTGAACCTGATAAATCAACTGCCAGCATAATATCATAACCACGGGTTTCAACATTAGTAAATTTATTGACATCACGCGGCTGCATGAGTGCCACTACCAAAAATATCCAGGTGAGCCAAATTAAAAATCTATGTAACATAGAAAATTGGCTGACCGTGCCAGCTTTAACGTTGAATGCCTCTTTAAGGCGATCAAATTGCGAATGATATACTTCATATGAAGGCGTGCGTTCCCTTTTACCCGATGCAGGCAATAATTTGGCCAGCAATGGAATAAATACAAGTAAAAATAATTCTGGATGTGCGAATGAAAACATAATTTAAACTATCAAATATTTCATAAAACCAATAATAAATTTTAAATTTAAAAACATATGTAATGCGCTGATAATAGATGGAAAAGTCAGCCAAGAATGGTCCCTTCCCCCTAGAGGGGGGAAGGTTAGGATGGGGGTGATCAACTAAGAAATTCTTTGCAATTTATTTTATTATTTTAGAGAACAAATTGTAAAAAAATTATTAGTTGATCACCCCCACCCTAACCCTCCCCCCTCAAGGGGGAGGGGAACATTGTGGCTACTCTTTTATTAATTTATAAAATCCACCCCCGCACCGCCTCAATCACTGGCAATATCTCAGCTTTTGAATATTTCTTACCAGGTGGTGCATAAATTTCCTCGCCCAGTATAGTACCTAGCTGGCCCCATTTAAACTTTTTTGGGTCATTTTGTTCAAGCCAGTTTATCCAATCATAGCCAACTAAAGAAGCACATTTATCACGTGGGTTATCCATTAGGACAATGCGTTTGAGCAGCTCAGATAATTGGCTGACTACTTGCTTATCATTGTCATCCACTAAATTTATTTCAATTTGGTTAAGCTGGTTGAGTGCCTCTTGCCGCCAGCTGGCACGTCTAATTTTCCTAGATATATGCTTATATATAATAAAACTTACGATACCGACAAACAATGCTATTATAATCCACCAAATCAGTGCCAGCGGCCAAATTGAAATAGAGTATAGCCCATGTATATCGTGTAATTGTTTAAGCAATTCATTCATAAAAACAGCTATCCCCGCACCTTAGAGGCTTTCATCTTATTAAGCCCAGCAACCAAACATTCATAGACGTCCTGGTTAGTATATAACCATATTACCGGCACATTAAATTTTACTGTAATGTCGCTAAATAACTTCTGCCAATTTTGCCAACTGGCTAAATAGGCGCGCCGGCCTTTGGCATTTGAGGTATCTAATATCACCTTATCCTGCTCATCATTGATAAACACCAGACTACCCAATGCTTCTATATTACCATCAGCAGGATCGCAAACCGGCAATAAAACCACTTTGCATTTCCTAGATAATGCAGACAGGTTCTTTTCAAATTCGCTACCTATATGGTTGAAATCAGCAATAATAAAAATAAGCGAGCCAGTAGTTACAGTTTTTACCATAGCTTTTACCGCATCATCTAATCTGGAATTATCTGTTTTTGTGGTTTTATAAGTATCTTCTTCACTCAATAATTTTAGCATTTGAAAAAATGCATGGCGTGAGTTAGATGGCTTATAAAATTTCATACCATTTTTTACATTACCTACAACTAGACCACCAACCTTATCATTATTATGAGCTGCCCCCCACCCCAATAAAGCCACTGCCCTGGCTGCCTGTACGGCTTTAAACGTACCACGCGTACCAAATTGCATATGGGCGCTGGCATCAACACAGATTATTACTGAACGCTCACGCTCTTCCTTAAAGACCTTTAAATGTGGAATATTGGTCCTGGCTGTTACCCGCCAATCAATATTACGCACATCATCACCTGCAACATATTGGCGCACTTCATCAAACTCCATACCGCGGCCACGAAATACTGAAGCATAATTACCCGCCAGTTTTGATTTTGTCTTGCTATTGCTAGCAAACTGCAAAACTTTTGCCTGCCGTTGTAATGCCAACAACTCCTCAATATCCGGACAAATCATAAATCCTATATCCCATTCTGATTTCTGATTACGGTACCGCGACTACTTCTATTATATGCTCAATAATCTTTTGCCGGCTTATACCTTCTGCCTCTGCTTCAAATGAAGGGATAATCCTATGCCGCATTATATTGGGCAGCACTTTCTGGATATGTTTTGGTGATACATATTCATCTCCATTAAGCCATGCCAACGCTTTAGCACATTTAGATAATGATAATGTAGCCCTGGGTGATGCACCAGCCAATAGCCATTTGGCCAAATCTTTGCTATATGAACCGGGGCGTCTTGTGCACTCTACCAAAAATACAATATATTCCTTCAGTTTCTGATCTATGTAGATATCCTTAGTTTCTTCCCTGGCTGCAAAAACCTCTTTCTGGCTGGTGATATTTTTTAGTGCCCTTAGTTCTTTTTTAGATTTCTTATTATCCAATTCTAATATTTCAAGTTCATCAGCATGAGTAGGATATTCCACCGGTATATGCATTAGAAACCTATCAAGCTGCGCTTCAGGTAAATTATAAGTACCTTCATGCTCAATCGGGTTTTGGGTTGCCAGTACAATAAATAACTCTGGCAGCTTGTAGGTATTTTGCCCTACAGTCACTTGTTTTTCTTCCATCGCCTCAAGCAGGGCCGATTGCACTTTGGCTGGAGCGCGGTTAATTTCATCCGCCAGGACGATATTATGGAATATCGGTCCCTGCCGGAAAGAAAAGTCTTTTTTATCATGGACATAGATATCTGTACCGATCAGATCCGACGGCAATAAATCCGGCGTAAATTGTACCCGGTGGAAATCAGCCTCAATCCCAGCTGCCAATGCTTTTGCCGCTGTAGTCTTAGCCAAACCCGGCATACCCTCTATCAGTGCGTGACCATCACAGAGCAAACACAACAGCATACTCTCTACCAAACTTCTTTGGCCGATAACCTGCTGTTCTATCGCCTGCTTTAGATTGGCCAACTTCTGCCAACCACTTGATTTATCTGGATTTTTATCTAGCTTAGCTACGGGCATAACTTATGACCTCTAAAATAGTTTAAACCTTATACGAGTCTATATATAACACTCTCCTCCCGACTTTGTCATCCCGGAAAATTTGCAAAGCAAATTTATCCAGGATCCATTCCTCAAAGTAACGGATTTAAAATTGCTATTGACGTAAGTACAATGTTGATTTAGCTTGCGGGCACTTTTTTAAGATGGCGGGCATAGCTCAGTTGGTTAGAGCACCAGTTTGTGGCACTGGGGGTCGCGGGTTCGAATCTCGTTGCTCGCCCCATTTTATAAGTTCAACTTCTCTAGTAGAGCCAGAGCCAATATCAACCATTTTGGAATCCACACTTCAATATGGATAAAAACGGAATTTTACAGCTCCCTTAAAATTTATTGTGAAAAGTAGATGACGATAAAAGATAAAGAACAGGAATTAATTATCTATACTGGTGACGATGGGCAGACAAGAGTGGAAGTGCGCATGACAGGGGATAGTGTTTGGCTATCGCAGGCGCAGATGGCAGATCTTTTTCAAACAACAAAACAAAATATCAGCAGCCACATACAGAACATTCTTGATGAAGGTGAGTTGGATAATTCAGTTGTAAAGGATTTCTTGACAACTGCATCAGATGGCAAAAATTACAATGTGTTATATTATAACCTTGAAATGATTATCGCAGTCGGATACCGCGTAAAATCCCGCACAGGAACGCAGTTCCGCCGCTGGGCAACTGAAATCTTATCAGAATATGCCCGCAAAGGCTTTGCCATGAACGACCAGCTATTAAAGGAAGCTGGCGGGGGTGGATATTGGAAAGAATTGCTTGCCCGCATCCGCGATATAAGAAGCAGCGAAAGGGTATTTTACCGTCAGGTTCTTGAGATTTATGCAACTTCAATGGATTATGCCCCTAATGCCGCCGAAACATTGGAATTCTTTAAAATTGTCCAGAATAAAATGCATTTTGCCGTGCATGGACATACGGCAGCGGAGGTGCAATACATGCGTGCAGATGCAACTCAACCATTTATGGGTTTAACCCAATGGAAAGGCTCACGGCCGCATAAGGAGGATGTTACTGTTGCCAAGAACTATCTAATGGCTTTAGATATTTTACCATAGCACAAAATGTTAAAAGCAAAGAGGAAGTCGCTCAAATATTGAATATTGCAAAGTCTGCTGGTGGAAAGATTATTAAAGATGCTCAAGATGTATCTTGGGGCGGTCATAGTGGTTATTTTTCTGATCCAGATGGTAACCTTTGGGAGATCGCCTGGAATCCACACTTCAATATGGATAAAAACGGAATTTTGCAGCTTCCTTAAAATTTATATTGTAGTACTTGTCTGGTGCTGATTTATGGAAAGAAGATAAAAAAATACCTATGAAAAAGAAAACAAAAAAAACAAAATATACCAATGAGCCAATGAAGCTTGGTAAGAGAGTTAAGGATTTTCTTCCACCTCCATCACAATTGGTTGCAAAATAACATAATGTTTGTTTAACAATATTATTAAACCGCGCAGGATACAAAACACAGGAATCATATAGGACAGTATAACGAGTCATTAATAGCCCAGATCTAAACGCAGTTAGTTCATCAAGAGTTTGATGACGTGAAATAAATCCGTGATTCAAATTTAATTTCCATGGAAGTCTATTTTTCTTTACTTTTAGGGTCACCAAGTATAAAGTAATTTTGATAATTGCAAAATGTAGTTGATGCAATAATTGAAGTGCTGGTAGTTATAGAAAATAACAACCCACAATGTCATCCCCGCCTTGTGCCTACCTATTACCAACATCTTTTTTATAAAATTATAATGAGCAGTAAAATGCTGATAGTTATAGGAAAGAGTACCAGCAATGTCGTCCCCGCCCTTGTGCGGGGATCTCATGCAAAGGGCTACAACGTTGCTATTTTGCACTACTGTGTAGCTTTAGATCCCCGCACAAGGCGAGGATGACATCGTGGGGTACTCTTTCCTATAACTATCAGCGCTTTACTGCTCCTATAAATCTATAAAAAAAATGTGGGTAATAGCGGGGGCATTGTGCTGATTGTTTTTCTTTTAATTATCAGCTCATTATTTATGTTCAGGATTAATAGTTGCTCTGTAACAAATTCGTCTTCCCACTTCTTCCCGGTCTATTCCCAGTAAAAAATAGCTATGGGAAGAAAAATAACTATTTAATATCAATGCATTATGTGTTTATTCCCACTCTTCCCAGTAAAAAACCGTGTTTTTTGAAAATTTATATATAATCAGGTTATGATATTCCGCAGTTTGAATAAGGATACATGTACGATAAATAATGCAGGCAATAATATAGTGGTTATTTTATATGGACAAGAAGCGCTTTCATTTTTGCTTATCTTATCCATTATTCACGTTAGTAATAATTCTTGAGAAAGAATATTTAAAGATCAAAGGACATATATTACACCAAAGGTTGTATCATAATGGGTATTTTTTGTATCAAAATGGTACCTCGTTCGTTGACTTTAAGACAAAATTAATATATCATCGCTTTTCATAGGGCAATTAGTTAATAAATCAATAATTTCTACCGCAGGCAGTGGGAGGTAGTTATACACCCCTCTTTGTAGTACTTATTTGTTTTTCTACAAAACGGTATTTATATCAGTTTTTATAATTAGCCCTATCGAAAATGAAGAAGATAGGAGCTAAATATGCCTAAAAACTCTAATCATGCCATGGAAAAACAAGCTAGGCTTAATGCAAAGCATCAGCAGCAACATATTGATAACTCAAATATAAAACGCCAACGCCATAGAAAAAATTATAAGGCAGCTCCATTAATACCTGCTGATGATATACCTTTTGATTTGCTAAGTCGCACGAGCCTTGAAGAAAAAATAAAAGCCAAGGCTGAAGCTCAGTATAGAGGGCCAAGTAGTGAAGGGTCTTCTGTGCCAATAATGTTCAAGTTGGCTTTTTGTATTGTTGCTCTAGGAGCGTTCCTTCCTACGGCAGGAGCAGAAAAAAGTCCTATAAGAAGCAGAAAACCTTCTACACAAGACACAAAACCTAATAGTTCCTCTTTATCAAGAATTGATTCATCAACTAATAATAACCTAAAATCAAATATTTTGCCGCCTAAACCGCATTTACCCCCTGCACCACAACAATCAGGTTTTCGCAAGCCAGTATCTAGGCAAGATTTAGATTCTAATATAAGATCATCACTCAAAAACACTAAAAAGATTGGGACAGGAAGTGGATCTCGTGCGCCAGTATCAAGACAACAAAATCCACAGAAAGAAAACAATAACCAGCCACAATTACAAGATGCGTCGCCCTCTTTATTTAGAGGCCTTTTCACAAATCAAATTGAACTCATACGTGGTAGGATAGCAAGCACTTACGCAAGTAGCGGCCTAGGTACAGGGGCTACCCCAACTCAAATGTGGAATTATTATGAAATAGCCCTGAATAACTTATTTAATCCTGCTGGCAGTAATACTTATACACTTCCTCAGATCCAATCTTACATTACAACCGGCACAAACCCACTTAATGGTGAAGTAGACGCACCACAAGATCCATCATTTGCCGAGCCAGTTGCACTGT
>Ga0206814_10337_pt1 | contig 11293 bp, 9 predicted proteins | sample Alteio_BWOrgCont_90_FD_152850 | JGI IMG/M metagenome (GOLD analysis project Ga0206814, IMG submission 152850) | Enriched cells from forest soil in Barre Woods Harvard Forest LTER site, Petersham, Massachusetts, United States -... | ecosystem: Environmental > Terrestrial > Soil > Temperate forest >...
GGGCTGAGTAGTAGCTTTCGAGAATGTCCTCACGCGCGTAGTGAAACGTCCATCGCCGAGTAGGAAAGCACGTCCACCGAGGGCGAAATACTCCTGCTGGTCGCGCTTAATAGCGTTGGATACGCTGACGAGTAGAACCCATGTACTGCGGGCAGAAACAATGAAGCACTGGAGCAGGTGGTCGTTCGGCTTTCGATTGAAGACCAGGTCTCCAACCTGAGTTGGTCCATCGTTCAATCTTCAATGGAATAAGTGGTCGATGAAGCATCTTCTTTTGAAGACGGGCTCTTACCCTTTCCTCAAAACGGGTGACAACTTATTGCATGGATACAAGCCAGACACCGGGGCAGATGGTCCAGCGGATTGACGATCCGTCGTGACTTCTGAACCGTACGGCTTTTCCCGTCCGTTCAGAACGGTCCTCGATCAGGGGCAAACCCGCGACTGCATGGGGAAACTCAGAAAACCTATCTCCGTCTGAATCTGAGAATTAAACAACGATTGATCTTTGTTACGGCTCTGTCAATTATCCTCCAAAAGGCTACCTTCATTTCCCTTCGGAGGCTGGATGCAATTCAGATCAATCCATACCGTACTACGGTATATGAACAGCCGCGAACGGAGCGCAGAAGTCTCCAACGAATTTGGCTGCGGGGTTGCCGCCCCCAGCCTCAGACAAGCTTGTCTCGCGAAGGCGTTCGAGGTCGCACGATCCATCGCACTCGTGGTTATATTTTTGGGACTCACATCGACCTTTGCAGGCGCCCAAAATGGCACTCCTGCGCCTCGCCCGGAGGATGAAGGTAGCCTTATGCAAATGATGGCCGACAAGGGCCTGCACGATATCGAGAACGAAAGCTGGAACGCCTATGGTCAATTTACGTATATCTCAAGCTGGAAGCCTTCCTTCTATGCCCCCTATACCAACCTGAACGGCAGCATCAATTCGCTCCTTCCCACAGCCGAAAGGAGCTTCACAGGGACAGCCACAATCTATCTCGGCCTGCGGCTTTGGAAGGGCGGGGAAGCTTATTTGGTTCCAGAATTGATTTCAGAGCAGCCGTTTTCACAACTGCGAGGGCTGGGCAGCGCAATTCAGAATTTTGAACTGCAAAAGGGCGGGGCAACTGTACCTCAGATCTATAAATCCCGGCTTTTCCTCAAGCAGACAATTGGGCTCGGCGGTAAGAGCGAAGTGGAAGAATCAGGGCCCCTCCAATTGGGAACCCATTACGACAGCAGAAGACTAGTCTTTGTCGCAGGCAATTTTACGATCCTGGATTTCTTCGACACGAACGCTTTTGACGTCGATCCCCGCCAGGGCTTTCTCGGTCTGGGATTCATGACCTACGGCGCCTATGACTTTGCATCCGACGCGCGCGGATACTCCTACGGAGGCATTGGGGAATTCCATTGGGATGACTGGGCGGTGCGCTACGGCCGCATCACTCCCCCGAAGCAGCCCAACCAGCTCCCTGTGGACTTCCGGCTCCTCAAATATTACGGGGACCAGATAGAAGTAGAGCACAAGCACACAATCCATGAGCAGGAAGGTATGGTTCGCCTGCTCGCATATCGCAACCGCGAAAATATGGCTCGATTCAGTGACGCGATAGCCGCGTTTGAAGCGAACCCTCAAGAGAACGCTACTACCTGCACGGGATTCAATTACGGATCGCAAAACGCCAGTGCCCCAGATCTCTGCTGGGCGCGAAAACCAAACGTGAAGGAGGGCATTGGTGTGTTTGCGGAACAGTATATCGGACACGACATTGGCGTCTTCGGCCGCGGAATGTACTCCGATGGAAAGACCGAGGTATACGCCTACACATCGACAGATCGCTCTGCAACCATAGGCGTCCTGGCAAAGGGTTCCGCATGGAAACGGTCGAAGGATGTGACGGGTATTGGCGGCAACTTCGGATGGATCTCAGATATTCATGCTAAATACCTGGGCATGGGCGGCGTGGATGGATTTGTAGGTGACGGCGCTATCACGGCTGCCTCGGAAAGATCCCTCGATCTGTTCTACAGTGCCAACTTGGGCAAAGTGTATTGGCTGACCGGTGATTACCAGCACATCACGAATCCTGGCTTTAATGCCGCTCGCGGCCCCGTCAATGTCTTTACGGTGAGAGTCCATGGCGAGTTCTAAACCACATCTTGGTTGTGTCTACGCGTTGCTGGCTGGTCTGGCTCTGCTCAGCCTCTGGCCTTCGTTTGCGGATGCGGAGCAACAACCGTCCGGCTTTGCAGTCGAGCGCTTCTATCAGTCTGCATCCGGCGCCGGATGGTTCATAATGGATGACCTCAACATGACTGGCCGCCTTGGGGGCGCGATCTCAGTCACATCCGGCTACGCGCGAAACCCGTTGGTCATCACAGGTCCGGATGGCAAGCAGACGCTCGCGGTTGTGTCTCAGGAGGCATTCGTCGACATTGGCGGCGCCCTTACCCATGATCGCTTTCGGGCTTACATCGACTTTCCCATGCCCCTTCTAGTCACGGGAACGAGCGGAACGCTTGGTGAGTATCAATTCACCGCCCCCTCGGTGAGCTTGGGGACGAATCCTGACTCTATCGCCGATCCTCGCATCGGGCTCGACGCTCGGTTGTTTGGACAGCCGGGCAGTTTGCTTCGTCTGGGAGCGGGTGCGCAAGTCATCATTCCTTCCGGAAGCCGCGCCGACTACGTGACCGATGCCAGATACCGCGCGATGTTTCGGTTCCTCGCTGCCGGGGATGCTGGACCCTACAGCTATGCCGGGCAGCTCGGCGTTCACGTTCGTCTCCTGAATGATGCGCCCGACCCCGGGAGTCCAAGCGGAAACGAGTTCCTCTATGGCATCAGCGGTGGCCGCCGGTTTGCCGGGCCGAATGGTTGGGCAGTGATTGCAGGACCTGAGATTTTCGGTGAGACAGCGTTTCACCAGTTTTTAAGTGGTGAGACAGGCACGGAGGCTCTTTTGACCGGGCGCTTAGAACAGACCGGGACGGAGCGGAATTTGCGGATCAAGCTTGGAGTCGGCCATGCTCTCGTTCAAAACTTCGGAGCAGCGCAATGGCGAGTCGTAATCGGAGTAGAGTTGTTCGGGCACAAGTAGATCGCACCGGTTCCCATTGAGTTGGAGGATAATCCTTGCCATGAACGTTTCCCGGTTCCGGATGATCGCGTGTTTTGCGTTCTGCTGCTCGATATTTGGGTCCGCACTGGTTGCGCAGTCGGCCCCCGCTGAGCACAGCACACGCCGGATTTATGTTGAGCCGTTTGTTACCAAAGAAGGTTCTGAGAAATTTCGTGAAGATGTGATGGCAGAACTGCGCAAGATCAATTCGATATCACTGGCTGAAGACGAGTCGAGCGCAGACGCAATATTGGGTGGCGGCGGCGAGATCTGGACCAAAGGATACCGCAGTCACAACCCCCAATTGGGCAATGTCGCGCCCAACGGGACACCCATCTATACCGGCTTCCTTTCGATTGAGTTGAGAGATAGGGGTGGCCAGACTCTGTGGTCATACCTGGCAACACCTCCAGCATCTTCGAGAGACGTATCGAAAGATCTTTCGACCCTGATTGTGAAGAAACTGGCAGAGGCCCTGCAGCAAGGCGAAGCGCCGTCCCGCACCGCATCTCAGTTTCAACCCACGACTATTCTCAAAGGCGCGGGCGCTACCTTTCCTTTTCCCGTTTATCAGAAATGGTTCACCAACTACCGGCGCGAAAATCCAGTTCTCGAGATCACATACCAACCGATCGGATCAACGGCTGGAGTGCAGAGCCTACTTTCCAACAATGCTGATTTCGGAGCCTCAGATAGCCCGGAAGTGATTCGCGAACTCTCGCCAGGCGACGAGGAGAAGTATCTGTTCTTTCCATCGGTCGTAGGCGCGGTCGTACCTGTCGTGAATTTGCCCGGACTGTCCGGCGATATCGCATTCACTCCTGAGGCGCTGGCTGGCATTTATTTGGGAAAGATCAAGAAATGGAACGACCCGATTCTTACCCGCGCCAATCGGGGCCTCCGACTTCCAAATCTCGACATCGTCGTCGTTCACCGCGCGGAAGGTAGTGGCACCAGCTATGCCTGGACGGACTATCTCTCCAAGACCAACTCTGAATGGAAGGCTCAGGTGGGTACAAGCCTGACCCCCAAATGGCCGATAGGACGAGAGGCAAACGGGAACGACGGGGTATCCAAACTGGTGAAGGAACAGGGCGGCTCAATTGGATATGTTGAATTCATTTACGCCCTACAAAATCACCTCAGCTATGGTCGAGTGCGAAATCGAAATGGCGAGTTTGTCCAGGCCAGCCTGGAAAGTATCGCCGCAGCTGTAAACCACTCCCTAAAAATCGATCGTGATTTCAAATTCTCTATCGTGGATGCCCCAGGTCCGGGTGTCTACCCCATCAGCACCTTTACCTGGATTGTTGTTCATGCGCATATTGTGGACGAAGCCAAGCGGAACGCACTTGTCGGTTTTCTGCGATGGATGGTGGGCCCAGCGCAGCGGCAGGCCGCCGCGTTGGGCTATCTCCCTATCCCGAAGGATGTGGCCACGAAAGAAGTGGCCGCAATCGCTAGGATTCACTAGCAAAAAATGATTCGCGTCTAGCGGAATCTCAACTCGAAGTCTTCTCAAATATCCGTAAGTGCCGCCGTAGTCTCTGAAGAGCAATCGTGCGATTGGCCGATATGTTCAGGTCCGTACAATTGATCATGGCAGAGATTCCCAAGCAAACTGGCAGAAAGTATTGCCAAAAGGAGAAAGGTAGTGCCTACCCATAATCGGGAAAAATTGAAGCTGTTGCAACGCGTGCGCCGGCTTCGCGGCCAAATGGATGCGGTCGAGCGCGCGCTGGAGGCCGACGAGGATTGCGGCGGCCAGCTTATGTTGCTTGCTGCGGTGCGAGGCGGCGTCAACAGTCTTATGGGCGAGGTACTGGAGGATCATATACGCTTGCATCTCACCTTAGGGTCCAAAGAGCAGATTGCTCCTGAGCTAGCGGAAGACTTGATTGATTTGGTCCGTGCCTACCTGAAATGAAGGCATAACCTCGGCGATACGGCGGCCTGGGGCGGCCGGCAGCTGTCCTTTGGCCGCTGGCCCATCAAAAATCTCAAAAACAACGTCCTGGCGGATGGTCCCGGGCCTCCATCAGAACCACCTTGCGCACAAAGCAACGGGATGAGTTGTAGCCTTGTTGGAGGCGGTTTCGATTAGGAGGCAAGAAGGAAGCCGCAGGTGATTGCCGCGGACGCTACAGATATATATGGCGTTTCATGAGGCTTTTTCTCGATAGGGCTGAACACAAGTTGCGAGTTCGCCGAATTCATAGCGATTTGTCATGGCTGCTTCAGCATACGCCCGTTTACCTCCTGTAAGTCGCACCCTATCCCGGACTCCAAACCTCCTCGACAGCCACCACCGCAGCAGGCGTGGCGCCTGCGGCTTCGTTCTTGTCGCCTATCCGGACAGAGCACCGGGGTTACCCCTGGTGACAACGACGATGACGCTGGTGGCGAATTTTTTTGTGTATTGAATCGTTTGCGCTACGACTTTAAACTGCGAAAGATCAGGACCTCTTCCAGCAAAGCCGTCTAGGGACGCCCTGGCTGAGTGCGGCGGAGCTCACTCGTTGACGGAAGGGTTATAGGCTGACAGTATCTCGCAGGCCCTGATCCTGAAATGGCTGTCTTGATTTTCGCCTTGGCTTGTTGCAATACGACCAAAACTCTGACAACTCGATTGGGTCTAAACAAACGCATGCCTAAAATGAAGCAAATGAACATTCCCGCAGCTTGTTGCACTTTGACAGTTCTTTCGTTACTGACCGGCACAGTCTGTGCACAGAGCGCAATAAATTCACAGCAGGGTCCTGCTATCTGCATTCAGTGCATTCAGGTCCGTGTTGGCCTTCCCCGTGTCATGCGCGGCCCCGCAGTGGGTGTCGTGGACAATCACTTCACCGAGATCCCGCTCCCCAACGGAGGCTTCCGCGGCTTTGATGCACACGGCGAGACGTGCGCCATCGATGGGCATTATCCGTGGGATATGGGTGGTCCGGCGCGCACCGTGCTCAGTCCCGGTAAGCCCGGAACATATGACTCCTGTGGGCAATGGCTGAACCATGTCAAGCCTGTTGGCGGCACCACCGTCGGCTTCATCCATGCCGAAACCGCGTGCCACTACCAAGCCAATTTTCAAACCCATCTGTCGACGTCCCTGGCTGTCTCCACAGACTATGGACTGACCTGGAAAAGCTACGGACAAATCCTCACCGGCACGGATACGCCCACAGCCAATCAACAGACGGGGGAAGGCTCCTGCAGCACGGTCAATGGGCAGGACGGCTACTACTACGCCTACTGCTTCCGGAACAGGGATGGAGCGCTGATCGTGGCGCGCGGACCTGTTTCCGATCCTCAACCTGGCAAGTGGGTGAAGTACTTTCAAGGCCGGTGGGACCAGCCGGGACTGGGAGGCGACGCCACCCGTCTCATGAATGGTTCAGGGGTCACCGCGGCCCGCTGGGAAACAACCGGCGAACTGGTGCTGACGGGTTGGATACAGGGTGGACTGGGACTCTACCTGACCGGGGACCATACGACACTCACCCATTTGTCAGAACCGCTCCTGGCGCTCGATTCCGCAACATCCAAGCTTCCCCCTCCATACGAACGCATTATGTATCCAGTCCTTCTCGACGCCAAAACAGGAGCCAATCAGCTCTCGAATTCATGGATGTTGGTCTATGCCTATTGGCCACCCTATGCCGGCCGCGAGATGGAGTACCTCGTCTTCCGCGATGTAACCGTGTCGATATCAAGCAAACCTGCCTCATCGCAAATCGGTATTCTGCTGGCGCGTTGGCATGACGCGGCGCTGCATGATCGCTGGTCTACTACGGCTCCTGTTCCCGGCAATTACAGCTCCTACAAACTTGAGAAAGAATCCGGCTATCTGATGACCGTTGCCGATGCAGCCAAACCTTCAGTCGAGTTGGAAGACTGTGTCAGCCAGCGGCCTGGACATCCCGACCACCTGCTCGCGGAGAAAGGATTTTGCGAGGCGAACAACTATCAACGTCTGCGCCCTGCGGGTTGGGCTTACACGCAAGCGCAACCAGAAACGATCCCGCTTTACCGCTGCTACAACTCCAAAGACCAGTCTCACTTCGCGTCCAATGAGCCGGACTGCGAGAAGCTTGGAACCTCTGAACGTTTGCTCGGTTATGTCCTGGAGCGATAAGCAAAGCGAACCACCAAGATTCATGCAAATGATCCCATCAGGATCACACGCCGGCAGGAAGCAAGCTTCAGCTGACAGTGCAATGCGCTCATCGGGCCTGTATGCCGGCGTCTTCTCAGTTTCGGGCAGGTGGCTACTTGGATATGAAGGTTACGAACTTGACACCTCGGCTGATTCTTAGCAATCAGCTCTCCCTTGGCGCATCGGCGACTTTCATCACTTAGGGCTACGGCAATATCGGAGACGCACCTTCAGCGACGCTTACCGGTCTGTTCATTCTCATACTGATGCCAGAGGACAGTCGTCATCGCGCCTGAGGGATCGGAGTCAAACTCTATTTCTCCGTTCGTCATGGGGATATAGATGCTAGGGTGTCCCGCAGGTTGGTTCTTCCTCGAGACGCGCTTCGGCGGATTTACCGGAAAGCGAGAAATGCTCCCGGCAACTTGGGCGTTTCCTGGTACTCATCCTGCTGAGGGCGCGGAAGCGATCGCTCGATGGGCCTGCCGAGTTGGCTTTGACTCACCTCTAATTTGATTTTCATTGCAGAAAGCCCGATTCGCTGTCGCGATATCGTCGCAGTTGTCTGCAGCCTAACTGTGCCTCTCCTTTCATAACTACAAATGAAAGGAATGGAAGCCGTCCTTCCGATGTGCTGGTTTCACTCAGCGATGTTTGGTGCCCGGCTGAATATGGATGCATTGAGCAACAGTCCGATAAGAAAACTGGCCGCGGCAAAAGCTTCTGCAAGTCTGTCCTTAAGTGTGATTACGAAGACGACCATTGTCAGGAAGAGTCCCCATTTGACTGTTTCTTGCCGAAAGGCCCTTCCCCACCCTGAATGAAATTCTTGCGCAGCAGGAGGAATGAGCGGTGAAGCAGTGGGCAACGTTTGCAGCAGAAGATTCGGTGTCCGAGTATCCTCGCGCTGAGTCAGGCGAAAGACGCGAAGGGTTTCGCCCGCCACGAGAATCATGAATCCCCAAAGAGGAGCCAGAGAAGCTAAGCCGATTGCATAGAGAAGATCTCCGTAGTACCGTGATCGATGGAAATGACCATACGATTCCATGCCAATCGCGCTCTCTGACCTCCGGTAAACGCGTGCACATGTACAGATTGCGGCCCCAACAACAATGAATACTGTCGCGACGACAAACGAGAAACGCTCAAACCCTCTCGGTGCCGAACTGGCTTTGACGAATCGCCATACAATGTCCTCGCGGTCCACAAAGTACGCGAGAAAAGCAACGGCAACAATGAATTGGTGAATCAATGTCTGATGACGATATTCGAAATCAGTGGCTTTCATTGCCAAGACGCCTCACCTCAGGAATCGGCATGATTCCATGGATTGAAGACACGCACTTCGAACCGACCATTCTGCGTGGATCATCGATCATAGGTCAACAGGAAGTTGATCGCGCTTTGTTCCGCGAAATCAGTTCCTGAGAGATCTCCGCCATTGCGCTCATCAAGCGTGAAACGCAGATCACCAGGCCGAATAGTCGTCTTCTCGGACACTTGCCTTGAGCTTTCGACAATTGGTGGCCATCTGAGCCGATTTGCGCGCTCCACAAAACGAGGGTTTTCGGGACGGTTTCAGATTGCCGGAAATTGGCACTCTTCCGCTGCACAGCAGTGTCTCACAAGGCGTCCGGAAAACCATGTCCGAAATACTTCGAGCTCGTTCGAATCTGGGACATGCGCATTGGCTCGGGTCTTGTCTCGACCGAAGACCAGACCCTGGATCTGCAACGGGACGCCCTGATGCGGGCCAAGTGCCGCCGAGTCTACGAAGAACAGGCCACCGGCAAACACACCGGGAGGCCGCAATTGGAAGCCTGCCTCAAAAGCCTGCGCGAGGGTGACACCCTCGTCGTGTGGGGGCTTGACCGGTTGGAATCTGGCCGATCTAGTCCGCCTCGTCGCTCAGTTCGAACAGCGAAAGATAAATTTCGAATCGCTCACAGAGAAGATCGAAACCGTCTCGCGCGCCGGCCGGCTGATATTCCACGTTTTCGCAGCCTTCGCGGATCGGCGGAGTTCGAGCGCAACCTGATCCGCGAACGGACGGTAGCCAGTCTCAAGACGGCGCGCGCTTGCGGTCGCAGCGGAGGTCGCCATGCCAAACTCTCCTCCAAAGAGATAAAGACCATCCGAGCCGGGCTCAAAACGGCTGATATTCCCGTTGCCAAGATCGCCGCCCGATTTGGTGTGGCTGGCTCCACTCTCTACCGGACTTTAGAACCTCCCGCCTGACCTGCCAGCTACGGGAGTTGTTTCGAATAGCGGTCACTCACCCGCAACTCGAGAACTCAGGGAAATTCCTACCTGCAGTGCTCCGCGAGTGCGTTGGGGATCTATCAACAAATCGCAGACCCGGAGAGCGAGTCAGCCGAAGCCGTCGAAGATGCAATCGGCCGGTTGGCAGTCTCCTTGACGGCAAAGGAGAGAGCGTGTACTCTCCTTTCTCAGAAAGGGGAGAACCTTTGACGAAACCGGTTGAACTCCCGCAGGGCACGCTCGAGATGCTCATCCTCAAGGCGGTCTCGCTCGGTTCGCTGCATGGCTACGGCATCCTGCTGCGCATCCAGCAGATCTCCGGCGAGCGCCTCGAAATCCTGCAGGGCTCCTTCTACGCCGCCATCTATCGTCTTGAGCGCCGCGGCTGGATCAAAGGCGAGTGGGGTGAGTCGGAGAACAATCGCCGTGCCCGCTTTTATTGGCTCACCGCTGCCGGTAGGCGTCAGCTCAAGGCCGAGACCGCCAAATGGATCGACATGGCCGCTGTCGTCGCCGGCATTCTCGACAAGAAGGCGGGCGAGATATGAGCCTCCTCGCCGCAATTCGCAGGCTCTGGCACTTTGTCGCGCCACGCACCCACAGCGACGTCGAAGAAGAATTTCGTTCTACCCTCGACGCCTACCAGGAAGATTTAATCCGCCAGGGCCTCCCCGAAAACGAAGCCCGCCGCAAGGCCCGCATCGACCTCGGCCGGCCCGCCGCCCAGAACGAAACTTACCGCAACGCCATCGGACTCTGCCTGTTCGATGAGTTAGGCGGAGACATCCGATATGGCCTCCGCGCCCTGCGGCGGACCCCTGGCTTCGCCGCCGTCGCCGTGCTCTCGCTCGCGCTCGGCATCGGCGCCACCACGGCGATGTTCTCGCTCATTTACGCCGTCCTGCTGCACCCGTTTCCCTACGCCGGCGCCGACCGCATCATGAACCCCGTCATGAACGACCCGCAGCATCCTGACGAGTTTTCATATTTTGAACTGAGCAAGGCACAGTTGGATGAAGTGCGCTTGGCGGCCTCGGTCGATTCGGTGCTTGGCTTCAACGGCTCGCACCTGGAGATCACCGGAGGCGGACTGCCGGAAGACATCTACGGCGCCTACCTCACAGAGAATGCCGAGACGTTCTTTGGCGTGCGCCCGCTTCTCGGTCGCAATATCGAGCCATCCGACGCAGAGAACGGCGGCCACTCCGTCGTAGTTCTCAACTACCGCTTCTGGCAGCGCCACTTCGGCGGCGATCCCCACATCATCGGGCGAACGCTGGAGATGGATCACGCCCCCTACACGATCGTCGGGGTCATGCCGCGCAGCTTCGCATTCAATGACATCGCCGGCGTTGCCGATGTGTACCTGCCGGCTAGTCTCATTCCGGCTGTTGCCAACCTTCCCTCCCTCTCCTACCTGCCGTGGATCAAGCTGCGGCCCCACGTCACACTGGCCGCCGCCAACGCCGCGCTCGAGCCTATCGTGCTCGAGGGCAGGAAACAGCATCCTGAGAGATCTCCCGATCACAGTCGTCTCGCGCTGCAGCCTATCATCGTGCCTTACCAGCAGGACCTGGGCCGCACCCTCACACTTCTGCTGGCGGGCGTCGTCCTTCTGCTCATCATTGGCTGCGCCAACTGCTCCATCCTTCTGCTGGCCCGGGGGCGCACGCGCCAGCATGAGCTCGCCATCCGCACGGCGATCGGCGCCAGCCGCTGGCGCATCGTCCGCCAGTTGCTCGTCGAAGCTCTG
>Ga0206814_10338_pt1 | contig 11289 bp, 12 predicted proteins | sample Alteio_BWOrgCont_90_FD_152850 | JGI IMG/M metagenome (GOLD analysis project Ga0206814, IMG submission 152850) | Enriched cells from forest soil in Barre Woods Harvard Forest LTER site, Petersham, Massachusetts, United States -... | ecosystem: Environmental > Terrestrial > Soil > Temperate forest >...
TTCGAGAAGTGTTGCCCCAGGACCGGTTCTTGGAGCACAACCAGCAAAAGATCGACGAGTACCTAGAAGCGTTCAAAGTGTTTGAGCCTTAGTTGCCAAGAGAGCCTGCAGCTTTCAGCACGGGCGGCGCTTTTGTCGGCTCCACAACAATTGTGCTCTGTTTTGTTCCCGTGCTAGACTTTGCCGGGGGTTTTGGCGATGACTAATGATGAGAAGGCCAAGTCGGCAACAATCGCAGAACGCTTTCTTAAGCACGTCAAGAAGAACGGCGAGAACGGATGCTGGCTCTGGACCGGATATCTAGAAAAGAGTGGGGAATCCGCCGGATACGGCAAGTTTCAGATGAGCACACAACACCTTGTGTGGTCCCACAGGGCAGCGTACGAGCTGTTTGTGGAGGAGATTCCAGACGGCCGTGTTGTGGATCACGTCCGAGAACGCGGTTGCCATAATCGGGCCTGTGTCAACCCAAAGCACCTGGAGGCGGTCACTCCACGTGAAAATACACTCCGAGGCTTCGGCAACAGCGCCATAAATGCCAGAAGGACGCATTGTCCCAGAGGACATCCATACGACGAGACCAACACCTTCCACGGCAAAACTAAGAATGATCGGAAGTGTCGGATTTGTCAGAACGAGCAATCGAAAGTAAGAAATCGCGGTTATCGGGCCGCCGCGCGCGAGAGAGGCGAGACCCTTCCCACCGATAGAAAGCGGGCAAAGGAACTTAGCATGAATGTAAATAACAGCTTTTTCCTCGGACCTGCCACGAATTGGTTAAGAGATAAAGATGCGGAGAGCCCACACTCAGATGAGACGGCGATTACGTTTCCGCTTCGGAACGCGGACAACAAAGATATCGGCAACGTCACTCGGCAGCCGCGCGATAAGTGGATGTTCAAGATCTTCGGGAGGGAAAGCTCTGGGACCCTCTACAACTCCAAGGAGGATAGCTCTAGAGGGCGCGCGCAAGTGGCTTCTAGAGAATTAATCATCATCCACTTAGCGGCGCGCCATAAAATGCTCGCGCGACGGACCCAGAAGGGATGGGTAAGCTGGGGGCCTCGTTAGGCTTTCTCGAACGAGTCTCGCTCGCAAAAAACCGACGAGCAGACAGCAAAAAAGGCGAGGACCGCGAAGGTCCCGGCCGGGTTGATGATTAGTGGTGATGATAAAATGGCGCTGTTGACTGAAGAACGGATCAAGGCGATAAACATCGGGGAGTGCTCGCCGATTGTCACAAGTTTGGCGACGCCTGTTTCGCCCTCCCACAAGGAATATAAAGTCAACGGTCTACCAGAGTGGATCATAGCTAAGATCAAAACATCAGATGGCATAAATTGGGCCGTCTCGCTCCGCACGACCGAGGAAAGACCAGACCAAATTAAGCGCCCGCTGGACACGCCCGGCCCGCATACTTCACTGTTCAGGTCGAGAGACAACGCTTTAGACGGACTAAGGCAACTCCTCCGCGACCACTTCGTATGAAACAGCCCCAAGTCAAAGGTCTTCCGCCGCTGGAACTTGACGAATTTCGGAAAGATCTCCGCGAGGATCTCATAAAGCAACCCAACAAACCACCAGACGACGACCCGAACGTCCAGCCAATGGGAGACAAAACAGATTACGCACGTTCATACGGCGAACACATCGCCGAAATGTGCGCTGACGCGTACCGGGAGAAGATACGCTTAATCGCTGAAGACGTCGCCCGCGAAGTTGCTGGCGTTCCACGGGTAAACTAGGAGAACAAAAAAGCCCCCTGCCTTTCGGCGGAGCAAGTTGGTATTAAACTTGCTTCATTCGGCCTCGCGCACCTTACAACACCAGCACCGGGTGATACAGATTCGGCAGGCGCACCTCGCCAATCGCGATCAAATCGCCCTCGGGACTGAACGCCTTTACGTATTTCGCCCCCGCCCTTTCGACAAACGGCGATAGCCGGAAATCCTTGCCATGACGGATCTGGCCGGCAGTGAGCGCATCCACGGTCGCGCTCGGAATCTCCGGCAGCACCCTCGCAGCCGGAATCAGCGCTCGTTCCAACATGCCTTCGCGCGCCAGTTCCTCCAGCGCCTCTAAACTGCGCGCCTGGCTCTCCGTGAACTCCCCCGACGCAGTGCGGCGTAGGCTTGTCAAGAAGGCGCCGCAGCCAAGCTCGCGGCCGGCATCGTGCGCGATGCCACGAAGATAAGTTCCAGCCGAGCACCGGACGCAAAGGCGCGCAGTGGTTCCATCGAATTCCCCCAGTTCGAGTGCCAATATCTGCACTTCAACCGGTTCCAGTTCCACGGCGATGTGCTTGCGAGCGAGCCGATAAGCCGGGGTCCCCGAGATTTTTTTGGCGGAAAACGGCGGCGGCGTCTGCAGAATGGTTCCGCGAAAGCGCGCCAACACCGCTTCCAATTCCGCGCGCGTGAAACGCGGCTCAGCCGGCTCCGACGTGGGTGATCCTTCGCGGTCATAGGTGTCAGTCGCCCATCCGAATTGAACCCTGGCATCGTAGGTTTTCTCACCGGAAGAAAAGAACTGGGCCAGGCGAGTGGCGCGGTCCAGCACCAGCGGAAGGACGCCGGTCGCCATCGGATCCAGCGTGCCTAAATGTCCCACCTTGCGCGTGTTCGCCAGACGCCGCATGCGATTTACAACATCATGCGAAGTAAGGCCTTCCGGCTTGTCGACAACAATCACACCGTCCACGAGTCCACTGTAACAGTGTGTGGGAGGAAACCCGCCGGTGCGGACACACGTCGATTTGACTTAGGCAGCATGATCCGCGAAAGCAGTTCAGTTGCCGGCCGGTGAGCATCTTCCTCCGAGTGTTCACCGGCTTCTATTTTTTATGCTGCGATTAGCGGCACGAATGATGCTGCCGGGCAATTGATAACGGGCGAACTCCTCCATCCCGTACCAAGCCACTTGCGGCGCTTCATCTGTAATAGCGAAATCCTCGGAGTCTGCGTTAAAAGTAAAGATCAGATCGTGATGCAGATGAAACGGCTCGCCTTTGCACGGCGGAATTGCGTGAACGTCCATCCCCACCAGGCGCCCGGAGCCGGCACTTTGAATCTTGACCGCGGTCTCTTCAATGGCTTCGCGTCGTGCGGTGTCACCCAGCGTCATATCGCTCTCTTCCACATGGCCTACGGGCAGCAGCCAGCGCCGATGCCGGTGATGATGCATTAAAAGGAACTGCCGGCCGTTGGGATGCAGCACGAAAGCCGTCGAGGTAATGTGGCCGGGATGAAACTGATCGCGTGAAAACGGTGCTTCGGTTAATTCGAGCAGCGCGAGAATCAATTCGAGGCTCTTTTCTTCCTCCGCCGATGCATCGAACGAACGCGCCAGCGCAAGCGCCTCAGCGGTGCTCCGCATTAAAATTCGATCGCCGCAAGCACTTCCGACGGCCGCTTATCAAAGGCGCGGCAGATGGCGAGCAGACTCTCGACACTCGGCAGATTGGCGCCACGCTCAATCGAGCTGATCTGCGAAATGCTGAGCTTGGTGGCGGCGGCCAGATCCTTGAGCGACCAGTCGCGCTCCACCCGCAGCATCTTGATCTGATGCCCGAGCCGCTCGCGCAAGCGATCCTGCGCGGTGCGTCCGAACCCGTACTTCTCGATCGCGTTGAGCAGCGTTTGCCGGAGGTGCGCGAGGGAAAACGGCTTCGAGATGTAGTCGAAAACCTTCATCTTGAAGGTGGCGCGCATGTCTTCGAGCGACGGATAACCGGTGACGATGATGACGCACAGTCCCGGGTAGGCGGCCAGCAGTTGTTCCAGCACCTTGTCGCCCTTGAATTCGCCCATTTTCATGTCCAGCAGCACGATGTCGGGGAGGCGCTGTTCACTGGCGGCGAACAGCTCATCGGGATGACCGAAAGCGCGGATAGAGTACAGCCCGTCGTCCTTCAGCGCGTCTTCCAGGTAATTGCAGAAATCGGGATCGTCATCGAGAATGGCGAGATCCACCAGGCCACCCGGTTTTAGTTGAGCTGGATCGGGCGTGGGATCGGATGCCGGTCGGATGGCCAATTTAGTTCGCTCCCGCCGCGCGCTTAGCACAAGGGGCGGGCAGTGTCACTTCGAGACAGGCGCCGCCCTCCGCCCGGTTCGATGCCGCTATGGTTCCGCCGTGCTGGTGAATGATGCCTTCGGCCACGGTGAGTCCCAGCCCGGTCCCCTTCGCGTCCAGACGCGTGGAGACGAACGCTTCGAAGATGTCAGGTAGCACGTCGGCGGCGATGCCGGGGCCGTTGTCTTCCACCGCGATCGAGATCCAGGGCTGCGCATTGCGATTCAAGCGCCTGGAATGGACCGCGATCTCGCCCGGAGAAGGGATGGCATAAAGCGCATTGCGCAACAGATTGACGAAGACCTGCACCAGGCGATCGGAATTGCCGTTGACCACATCCTCGGCGCTCACTCGATTGGCGAAGCGGGAGGCTGCGGCTTTTTTGTCGATGGCCACCAGCGCCCAAGCTTCGTCGATCAAATGGCGCAGCGGAACCGGCTCCATGTGCTGCTTGCGGACGCGTGAAAAATCCACCAGGCTTTCGCTGATGCGCCGGATGCGCTGCGTGACGCGCAGCATGCGGGCCAAACGATCGAGCGTGGCATGATCGTCACTAGTCTCGGTGAGCTTTTCGATAGAGCCTTGCAGGACAGTGAGCGGCGTGTTGAGCTCATGCGCGACGCTGGCGCTGAGCAGACCCAGGCTGACCAGGCGGTCCTGCGCTTCCAGCTTGCGGAGCGCCTCTTCCAAATCCTCTTCACGCTTACGAAGTTCGACGATGGTGGCATTACGCGAGCGCATGATGTGGCCGATCTCGTCGCCGGGGATGAAAGCTTCGTTGATGAGCTCGCGATCCCGATCGCCGTGCTGGGTGGCCTGATCGGCTTCCAGCATGAGCTGCAGGGGGCGATACACGTATAGCGGCATGATGGTGGTTTCCAGCACCAGCACGGCCAATATGTAGATGGCGCCGAGCACAATGAACAGGTTGGTTTTGGCGTGGTCGGGAAGGTAAGAGTAAAGCGCGAAGTAGACGCCGATGGCGAGGATCAGGAAGAAGACGTTGTGCAGCACCATCAGCTTGAGGCGCACTTTGAGATCGCCGAAGAGCCGGGTGACGCGTTTAGGCGATCGCATGGGCGCCGGGACGCTAAGGGATTGTGTTCGGGTCACGGGCGGTACCTGTTCTATACGATTCTACGCTGGCCCGTGGCGGATTAGGGAAAAGTCGGGGGCAGCGCGCTCCCGACTCGATTCGCGTTAGCCCCGTTTATTTCCGACGTGGCCGCGCCCATCGCGCATTTCGTTTCCTTTGAAGTGGGAAACCTTATCCACCCGATTTCGCGGCTCGGCTTTCTCGCCAGCTTGCGGCATGGGACCTCTATAGCCGTGTTCGGGATGAAAACGGTTATTTACACGGCCCTGGAAGTTTTCCGAGCCATGAAACCATGGACCAGCTCCAATGAAGACGCCACCCGTAAACCATTGCGGACCGTAGTAACCGTAGGCGGCGCAGCCATAGGGAGCGGTGTCATAGTAACCATAGGGACACAGGGGGGCTGCTCCGATTTCGATAGCGACCTGAGCCTGTGCTTTTTGGGGGTTAGCCGTGAAGCTGATTGCAGCAATCGCGGCTAACGCTAGAAACGATAATGCGCGCATAAGTTGACCTCGCCACTGTCAAAGCACTTGCGCGGCCAACCAACATTAGTTCAATTGCCGCGGGCCTTCTGGTAGCCAGACTCGTACGCCTTCCGGTCATCATCTTTCTTGTATTGCCTCTTCTTGCTGTGGTCCTTGTTGTGAGCATGGTCATACTGGCCGTCTTTCATGCCCTGCTGGTATGTTTTGTTTTTCGAATAATCCTGTTCGTGGTCCTGGAAGAACGGAGCGCCAGTAGCTGGTACCGTGATTCCACTGAGGGTAATACCCACCGCTACCGCCAGAACCCATACGCCGTGTCTTAAGTTTAGTTTCATAGACTTTAGTCCCTTCGTTTAGAAATGAGCACGCCGACGGCCTTTCGGGATGGTCCGATTGCTAAAAGCGCGCGGCTTAGAACGCCGGCGGACGTCTAACCATATATGGTCATCCGACCGCCCATGGTCGCGAGCGACGCATATAACGGAAACGGAGGAACTTTATGAGCGAGATTGTGTCCGATGCACTGGTGTTTTTCGGGGCCACCGGCGACCTCGCCTATAAGCAAATCTTCCCTGCATTGCAGCAGCTGGCCAAGCGCGGGGAACTGAATATACCAGTGATCGGAGTGGCGAAATCGGGCTGGACGCTGGATCAGCTCAAGAAGCGTGCCCAAGAAAGCGTGGAACAAGCCGGTGGGTTGGACCCGGAGGGCTTTGCCAAGCTGACAGCCGTGCTGAAGTATATTGACGGGGATTACACCGACCCTGCAACATTCCATCAACTGCGCGAGCAGCTTGGGGCCGCCAGGCACCCGCTGCATTACCTGGCGATTCCTCCGGAGCTTTTTGCTGAGGTGGTGAAGCAGCTGAAAGCAGCCGGATGTACGGAAGGCGCGCGCGTGGTGGTGGAGAAGCCTTTCGGACGCGATCTGGATTCCGCCCGAGATCTGAACGCCACACTCCATACCGCATTCCAGGAAGAGGACATTTTTCGTATCGATCATTTTCTGGGCAAGAACGCTGTCCAGAACATCCTGTTCTTTCGTTTTGCAAATGCATTCATGGAGCCGATCTGGAATCGTCAGTACGTGGAAAGTGTGCAAATCACGATGGCCGAGAACTTTGGGGTGGCGGGCAGAGGAGCGTTTTACGAGCAAGCGGGCGCCATACGAGACGTGGTGGAGAACCACCTGTTCCAGTTGCTTTGCAACGTTGCCATGGAGCCGCCCGTCAGTATAGACAACCGGGATCTAGCGGATGAGAAGGTAAAGGTACTGCGGGGTATCAGGACTTTGCAGTCTGACAACATTGTACGAGGCCAGTTCAATGGCTACCGCAATGAAAAGGGTGTCAAGCCGGATTCGATCGTCGAAACCTTCGTGGCCCTTCGCCTCCATATCGACTCATGGCGCTGGAAGGGCGTGCCGTTTTATATTCGCGCGGGAAAATCGCTGCCGGTGACCGCAACGGAAGTCATAGCGATCCTGCGGCAGCCTCCCTTTTCAAATCGCCCCACAAATCAAAATTATTTTCGATTCCGCGTCTCGCCCAACCTCACGATTGGATTGGGAGCGCTGGTGAAAAAGCCGGGGGACCAGATGACAGGCGATCCCGTGGAACTGCTCGCGACCGAGCATCCCGGCCCCGAGGTACAACCTTATGAGGAATTGCTGGATAACGCCATGCACGGCGACCAAACACGGTTCGCTCGTGAGGATTATGTGGAAGAGGCCTGGAGGATTGTGCAGCCTGTTCTCGGCAACACAACCCCCCTGCACTTCTACGAGCCCGGCGCGTGGGGACCAGCGGAAAGCGACGCGTTGGCTTCCTCCGATGGAGGATGGCGCAATCCGTCATGAAATATCGCGCTTGCCGATCACTGGTAGGTTACGTTCTCTGACGATGAGACGCCGGCGAAGACGTACCCGAAGTCGAGCCCCGTTGCCGTGAATCTCGATAAGTTCGCATAGTTAGCCACGCCCAGGCTTCCGGTGCCCGTCGGCAGTGCGAGCAACACATAAGAAGGAATAGTGAACTGCTGCGCGCTTACCGGAGCCAGGCAGATGAAGCTGCCGGACACCGCTAAATCGGTCGATAATGATGAATTGCCGCTGATATAGACGTAGGTGCCCGAAGCTCCTCCGGTCCAGGTGATCAGTTGTCCTTGAGACTCCGTCACCGCGCTGATGGAGCTTTCATTAGTCCAGGTCAGCGGGACCGGGAAAGTGATGGTCGCGGTAAACTTTCCAACGTCCTTGCCTCCCGGACCAGTGAAGGTATAAGCGGTGCCTCCGGTCAAAGGGTTGGTTAATGTTGCCAGATAGTCTCCAACCACGGTCTGACCGCCTAGAGTGAATTCGGGTATTGGCAGCGACAGGCCACCGCCCGTAAGCATGATCGGCGTTCCTGCATCCAAGCCGTTGGATGTCAAAGTGCCTCCTCCGGTGGAGGTGGACGAGGCGTTTACGATGCAGCTTCCGATTGAGAGAAACGATGAACCGCCGATATACGAGTAACCGGTATCGGATGTAAAGGACGCGTCAGCGGTGTAGCGGGTAGTGAACGTCTGTGCTTCCGGCATGGAGCCGGACCTCGCAGCGGCGGCGGATGCGGGAGCCGTGTCCTCGAATAGTGCCAGGAATCCCGACCTGACGGTGGTTTGGCCCCCGAGGGTCCCGATCTCACTCCCATTGATTCCGGATCCTGGATCACTGCAAACGCCGCCACCGGCGTTCACCGGCAGCGTCCCAAAGTTGCTCGATAAACCGTTCGCCACTACCACCACCGAAAGCCCGCAGCCGCTCACCGACGGCACGATCACATTGACCTGATCGACGCCAGGATATTGGGACCGCCCGGCGTAAGTGACGGTTGCTTGCACGTCGCCAATGTAGACCGTAGCATTGTTGAGATTGTCCTGCTTCATCGGAAACGTCCGATCGTCATTTGCAGTGTCGGCGCCGAGACCTGAGCCCCAGATTGTGATGGCCTGGCCGGGGGCCGCGGAAGCGGTGGGCACAATCACGCTGCTGCCGATAGTGGCCACGATCCCGCCCGATCCAGTGCCATACAATGTGTCGATTCCAAAGGCGCTCTTGGTCACCAGAATTTGGGCCGGCGAGCTCTGCAAATTGTTGTAGGTGACTGTGATGGTTCCTATACCCGTAGGCGTGGTGGACGGGAGGACGGCGTCGATTTGAGTCGGCGAGGCGTAGTAGATGGCTGGTTGCGTGGTGACACCGTTGACGGTGACCGAGATGCTGGTTTGGTCCAAGGTAAGAGGCAGGCCTGGCGCAGCGCTGGACTGCAAGGAAGACGCGGCGCTGCTTAAGCCGCTGCCATAAATAACAAACAAGCTGGCGGGAGCAATTCCGTAACTCGGTTGGCCAGGTTCTATAGCTCCGTAATTGTTCTCCACGGCGTTGATGGTGGGAGTGACACCACCGCCGCCGCCACCCGATGATCCGGTGAACGTATAGAATTCCAGGGTGATCGAGCCACCGCTTATGGCGGTCACCAATGCGGCCGAGTAGTTGCTGCCATTTGTTTTGACGACGAGAATGTCGTTGACTGAAGGCGTGATGGGGATGGTGGTGAGGTAAGATCCAAACTGACCCGAAAATTGCGATATCAGAGATTTGCCTATTGAAACTATGTCGTTAAAGCCCGACTGGCCGCTGAAACTACTGGCGGCGGCGATGGATGCGAGATCAACGTCGGTGGCTGCGTTTGCGACTTTGATACTGCTGCCGGTCCAGGTAATGTCTCCGCTTCCCGATGAGCTGAGCAGACCGTTATCGAGACTCAGCGTGGTACCTGCGGTCAGGGTCGGCGTCCCGGTGACGTCGGCCAAAGCTGCGATAGGAAAAGCAAGAACTAAGACAGCTAGAGTATTACGAGAAAACAACTTTGTCATACTTCCTCCTCTTGGGTATTGGTAAAAAAAACTACTAATCGCCTGTGACGGGCTCTTCGGCCAGGCGGCCGCTCCCGATCTCCTGATCCTTATATTGAAGTTGATAGAGCTTCCAGTAAATACCACGCATCGCTAGCAGTTCCTGGTGCGTGCCGATCTCGCGGAGCTTGCCTTTGTGCATGACGATGATGCGGTCGGCGCGCTGGATGGTAGAGAGCCGATGCGCGATGACGATGGATGTGCGGCCCTCCACCAGATGTTCGAGCGCCGCGCGAATCCGCAGCTCGGTTTCGGTATCCACGCTCGAAGTGGCTTCATCCAGAATCAGGAAGCGCGGGTTGTGCGCAAGCGCGCGAGCGAAGTTGATGAGCTGCTTTTGGCCGGTGGAATATCCGGCGCCGCGCTCGCGCACCGGCTGCGCAAAACCTTCGGGGAGGGTTTGAACGAAGTCGAGTAAGTTGACGCGCGCCGCGGCGGCGGAAAGCTCGGCATCTGAAATACCGGGGGTGCCAAGGCGAATGTTTTCGGCAATGGTGCCGGTGAACAAATGCGGGTCCTGCAAAACAACTCCGAAGTTGCGGCGCAAGTCGTCTAGATCGAAATCGCGAATGTCGATTCCGCCGATGCGGATGGCTCCGCGCTGCACTTCGTAGAATCGCAGGAGAAGGCTCGAAATGGTGGTCTTGCCCGCCCCGGTATGTCCGACCACGGCAATGGTCTCGCCAGGCTCAATGCGGAAGCTGACGTCGCTCAAGACCCAGTCTTGGTCCTTGTAAGCGAACCAGACATGGTCGAATTCCACGGCCACCGGCAATTGTGGAAAAGGCGCCGGTTGTGCGGGGGACTGGATGAGCACCGGCGTATCGAGCAGCTTGAAAACGCGCTCGGCCGCGGCCATGGCGGATTGCATGATGTTGTACTTTTCGCTCAGATCCTGGATGGGCCGGAAAAATCGCATGCCATATTGGAAGAACGCCACCAGCACACCGATTTTGATGGCGCCTCCGCGTATGCGGAATCCGCCGTAGGCGAGGAGCAGCGCCAAGGCCAACATGCCGAGAAACTCAGCAACCGGATAAAACCAGCCGTAGGCGATGATGGCGTCCTTATAGGCTTCCATGTGGTCGCGATTGATTTGCTCGAACTCGGCGCGGCTGCGGGCTTCGCGATTGAAGAGCTGAAGAACGGCGATGCCGCTGATGTGCTCCTGCAAATAGGAATTGATGCGGCGCCTGCTCAGTTATATACGGCCCTACAAACTGCCGGTTGCCGCCGCATTGGTCCTGCTGCTCTTCAACGCCGTCCTGCAAGCCATCGGTCCCCTTCTCACCGCTCTGGCCGTCGATCGCTACCTCGCGCCGTCGGCGAAAATAACTCACACCATCCTCGACCGCTATCTGGCCGCCAGCCCGTGGACTGGTCTTGCACAAGTCTCTTTCTTGTATTTACTGGTCGTGATTTTCGGGATGTTCTGCGACTTCGGCGAGCAGTACATCATGCAATGGGTTGGTCAAAAAGCCATGTTCGATCTGCGGCGCGAAATGATGGCCCGTCTCCAACACCTGGACCTCTCCTTCTACGATCACAACCCGGTGGGACGCCTGGTCACCCGCATCACCACCGACGTCGACGCGCTCAACGAACTGTTCTCCTCCGGTCTCCTGATGATCCTGGGCGACCTGCTCATGTTGAGCTTCGTCGTCATCGCGATGCTCG
>Ga0206814_10301_pt2 | contig 11240 bp, 16 predicted proteins | sample Alteio_BWOrgCont_90_FD_152850 | JGI IMG/M metagenome (GOLD analysis project Ga0206814, IMG submission 152850) | Enriched cells from forest soil in Barre Woods Harvard Forest LTER site, Petersham, Massachusetts, United States -... | ecosystem: Environmental > Terrestrial > Soil > Temperate forest >...
AATCTTCAGCGAGTCGGCGGTATTGAGGCCGGACGGAGATTGCGCTTCTGGGAAACTGGATTCCGCTGAGTTTCGGAGCAGCCGCCATGCTGCTGTGGATCGGGGCTGCCTTTATGAGCCCGAAGTCCGACGCGCAGAACAGTTCTGAGAACAGAAGTGTCTGGGCGCAGAGAGCCAATATGGTTGCCGTGCTGGCCGGGCTTTTCCTGGTGACGTCCCTGCTGATGGATACCTTCCGGCAACTCTAGCTCAAATCGCGTGCGACTTGCGGCAGGCGATGGTGGCGCGGATCTTCCGCACCGCCGCGTCGAAGTCATAAGGCTTGGCGAAAGTCTCGATCCCGGTCAGCCCGGCGGCGGCATTGGCCTTGCCCAGATCGCCGGTGGCCAGGATCACCGGCAGCTCCGGCTTGTGCTCCAGAATCCAGCGCGCCAGCCCGCAGCCATCCATCGCGCCGGGCATGCGCACATCGCTGAACACCAGATCCACGCCCGCGCCCTGTTCGATGATGGCGATCGCGTGCGCGGCATCTTCCGCCGCCAGCGGATGAAGACCGCATTCGCTGAGAAATTCGCAGAGCACGCCCCGGATCGCCGGTTCGTCATCCACCACCAGCACCTTTTAGCGCTGGTTGTTTTCCACCGGAAAAGGCACCACGTCGGCCATCGTTGAAACCGCCTGAAAGACTTGCATGCTGACAATGGCCGCGAGGTTGCTTGGTTCCCGATCCTTCAAAGATTTCATCAAGTAAATCAAAGACTAACGCGGCGCGGGCGATTAGGGATTTGGCAGCACATGCAAACGAAAAACCCCGCCGCGGCTTGGCCGCGGCGGGGCGTGCATGCCGGAGTGCCGTTTCAGCGCTGCGGGGCGCGGGCTTCCAGCACGGTGATGCGGTGTTCGTGATCGTCCAGCCGGTCGGAATTTTTCGCGGAGAGGCTGGCGGTGTCGCTGCCCTGCTGCGCCAGGCTGGCCAGCGAGGCGGCCATGCGGCTTTGCGCCCGGCCCAGATCGTCAAGCTGGCTGACGATGTGGCTGCCGAAACTCTGCAGCAGGAGCAGCGTCACCGCCGCGACGGCGCCGAGCGCAATGCGGAAGGTGATGGTGCCGCCGCCATTGGCGAGAAAAGCGGCGACGCGGCCGCGCTCATCGGTATCGGGAAAGGACATGGGATTGCCTATTGGCAGCTTTGGCGGACGAAGCTTTGCAACGCGCCGGTCTGGCCGCGCAGATCCTGATAGGCCTGCATGTCGTCCAGCCAGGCCTGGACCGCCGCCGCTTCCGAAAGCTGGGCGGGCAGGTCGCCAAGTTTCTGCGGCGGCTGCATCAGGGCGGTGGGCGGAGCGCAAGGCGGGCGGATCATCGCCGCGGGGACGGGCGCGGCCTCACTGCCTTGCGGGCTGGGCGCGCAGGCTGGCAACAACAGAGCTGGGAAGATCGCAAACGGAATTTTCCGGTATCGCATGGGCGATGGTCTCCTTGGCGGTGGACGTGGCGGCGGCAAGCTGGCTCTGGCTTTGCGCCAGCGATGCGGCCAGGGCGTCGCCCCGCGCTTTTTGAGTGCCAAGCTGACTGAGATAGAGGCTGACGGTGGCCTGATCCTGCTTTTGTGCGGCGGCGACACGGGCATCGGCATCGGCGGCGGATGCTTTCAGCGCGACCGAGGTGGCGTGGCTGTCGCCCAGCACAAAACCGCCGCCGGCCGCGGCCAGCAGCAGGGCAAGGCCAAGTCCCCATTTGAGCGCATTGGCGCCCAGCGCCGCGCCGATATTGGCGAGAAAAGCGGGCATCAGGGCGTCTCCTCTTTCGATGGCTGAGACCGGGATTGCTTGACCAGCCGCCCGCCAATGCCGAACAGGAGCAGGCCGACCGATAGCGCGGTCACCAGCCGGGCGGGAAAATGCTGTTTCAGATCATCGGGGATCGCGGCCCAGCCACCCTGGATCGCCGCCACCAGCACCATGGCCTGCATGGAAAACCAGCGCCACGCCTGGCGCCATTCAGAGATGAGTTTCATGGGATTGCCTCAGGCAAGCGCGGGCGCAAATGCGCTGCGCGAAATGGAGCAATGCGAAGACGTTATTTCGTCAGAAAGGCCGGGCTGGGCGTATTCAGACGGTCAGACGCCGCCGGGATCCAGGCCTGCGGCTTCCGCGCGCTGCATCTTGGTGCCGGGATGAAGCCTGGATATCGCATTGGCCTTGCGGTTGAAGTAGTTCCGGGCAGGCACCTCGATGAAGCGGTAGCTGAACGAGCAGCAGAACAAAAGCACGCCGGCAAACACCACCGAAAACAAATCCCCCGCCCACAGCGAATGGAAGTAGGAAACCGTCGCCACTTGCCGGACGACGTCATCATAGACGCTGGCAAAGAGCTGGACGTGAAATGCCTTGCCGATCAGCCTGACCAGGTAATAGACCCATTCGATCAGGATATTGTGAAGCAGGTAGATGGAGTAGGACCAGGCCCCCAGCGCCAGGGCCGGGCCGGTACTCAGCAGCCGGGAAATGGCCCCCTTCGCGAAGGCGAAAACATAAATCACATAACCGAATACAACCGGCGCCAAGAACTGGATCGGGCCGTCCTTGGCCACCCAAAGGAATGCCAGATACAGGAATGTCGCCAGGCATTCCTGAAAAGTCGCGCCCGGCAATGTTCCGGAAGAATGCTTTTTGTAAAACCCGAACAGGATAAAGCCGAGAAAAAAACTGTAGAGGCAGCGGAAGAACGCCAGGTCGCCTCCGTTGATCAGGATAGCCCCGTTAAAGATAACCAGAATAATTCCACCCATCGCGCTCAGCGCCAGGGCAAGCCAGTTCCGCGATGATTTGGGAGCGAAACAAAGGGCGGCAAAAACCCAATAGGCATAGAACTCAACGCTGATGCTCCAGCTGGGGAAATTCCAGTTGAGATCGCCCAGATAGGTCCACAGGCCCATGCCCTGGATCATGAAAAGTTGCGCGATCAGCGACAACGCAATCATGGACAAGGTGTGGCCATGGTAGAGCAGGAGATTGGCGCCGGTGTAATGGAATACCGCCACCACCAGGTTCTTCAGCGACAAATTCACGAAAACAACGGCGGTGGTTATGATGTGCAAGGGCCAAAGCCGGCCAAAGCGCCGGGTCAGGAATGCGGCGGCATCCGGGCCGGTTGTGATGCGGTCAAAATACACATAGCGCAGGATGAAGCCGCTGAGCAGAAAGAAAAAATCCACGCATAACGAAGCATGGCGTATCGCGGGAAAATAATAGATATGGGAAAGATTGTTGAGGTGCATCAGCGCGACCGACAGGGCGCATATCCCGCGCCATGAATCCAGAACGGGCAAACGCGGGCTGAGGCTGGAGGCGGCGCTTTTGCTGGAGGTCATCTGGCGGCCAAGGCTCCATCAATCCAGAATTCAAAGGCCGCCGGGCGATGTCTGTTTCGCCCAGGCGCGGCCCTGACGGCCCCGCAGCCATGCCGTCACAGGCCGTTCAAACCCGGCATAGCAAAGGAACGCTGCGGCGACCGAGCTAACTACCGTGACCAGGCCCATGATTGCAAACAGCGTGGTGGCCAGAGGCGCCGGCAGGGTCGGCATATGCGGGGAATTCAGCGCATAGCCGCTCAGATTCATCATTTCCATCACCAGTCCATGGATGAGATAGAGGCTATAGGAGGCGTTGCCGCCGGCGATCACAAATCGCTGAAGCTTGCCCCGCCCCGATATGTCGCTCGACAGGACGGCCAGGGCAATAACCGGGCCCGCAAATATAAGCCCCCACACTGAGCCCAGAGTCCGATTGAACAGCAGGTTGTCCACGATGAGGATCAGGATGACCAGGACCAGCCTGCCCGGGAAATCTGGAATTCGGAAACCGCTGTTCCAGACGGCGGCAATAATCAGGCCGATGCCGAATTCAGACAGGCCATATGCTATCGGAATGGGATAATGGACATTGGCCAGGAGGCGGGTGAGGACAATGCTGGCGCCGGCCAGCGCGATCAACAGAAGCGGCAGCGCAACGCGGCGCGGAAATATGAGAGCGCCGGTCATCAGCACATAGAACATCATTTCGAAATTGAGCGTCCACCCCAACAGAGAAAGTGGAGTAATCGGCGCGGCATAGGGAATGAAGAACAGGCTTTTGGCGACATTAAGCCATGAAAAGCTCTGCACCCAGCTTTGACTCCCCGTATGCACTCCGACAAGCGCGATAGGAATCATAAGCAGGATCAGAGCCCAGTAGAGAGGGACAATGCGCGTAACCCGGTTCAGGGCAAAATCCCTGACCGATGCCACCTTGCCGAAACGATTCCACATGACATGCGCCATGACGAAGCCGCTGATGACAAAGAAAAGCTGCACCCCGAAAGCGGAGTCCGCATAAAAACGCACCGGCTGCAGGTGATAACGCGGCATCAGCCGGGAAACGGCAAGGTTATAGGCCCCTTCCGTATGGTTCACTACGACAAGCACCGCCGCCAAAAAGCGTAAGGCTTGGAGTGATTTTATTTGGTGTGACGCCCCCATCGCGTGCAGGCTAGCACGCCATTCCGGAAACTCCCTACCCTGAGCAAATCCGCTATAAGGCCAGCAGGGTTATCCCGGCATGATCCGTTGTCATTCCCGCCCGGCTTCCGTTTTCCCGTTCAAACGCACCGTGTGAAAACACCTTGAATATCAGTTACCTCTGGGCAATAAATTCTGTCACCTTCAGGCGATAAACATGACGATGGCCCCGCAACAGCTTGCAACCCGGGAAATCGGCGGCGAAGCGATTTCCGCAACCGCCTTGCCGCATTTTGCCTCCCTGGATGCGATCAGGGGCCTTGCGGCGGTTATGGTTGTGGCCAATCACATCCCGTTCACCAATCCGACCATCGGCTGGACGGTGTTTCGCAGCGCCGGCCGCGCGCTCGACATTTTCTTTGTGCTGTCCGGTTTCGTGATTTTCTATGCCTACCAAAGCAAGCTCAGCAGCCTTGTCTCGGCCCGACGATTCATCTGGCTGCGGTTCTGGCGCGTCTATCCCCTGCACTTCGTTTTTCTGCTCGTGTTTTTGCTATTTGATGTTCTGAAATTGATTGGCGAGAGGCATGGCCTGTCCGCATACAATCCGGCATTTGTCGCGGATACCCCGGCCGCGTTCCTGGCGAATCTGTTTCTGATCCAGGGAATGGATGGGGTACACGCACTGACTTTCAATTTGCGCGCCTGGACCATCAGCGTCGAATTTTATACCTATCTGGTGTTCGTCGCCGCATGCCTTGCCTGCCAAAAGTTCAAACCCATGTTCGTGCTCCTGTGCGGAGCAATCTTTGTGAGCGCTTATGGATTTCTTTTTTGGGTCGCGCCGGGCGGCTTCGAGGGAATGATCAATGGCATGGGGTTTGTGCGCTGCCTGACGGGCTTTTTTCTGGGGGGGCTCACATTTCTGCTGTACCAAAAAATTCGCCGGACACACTGGATTGGCACATTATGCGCCACAGGATGGCCGGCATTTGCCGTTACCGCCCTCTTGCTGGCCTATATTTGTCTGACGCCACTCGGCCCGGCTGATTTCGCCGCGTATCCAATCGTTGCGCTGTTCATGTTGATTGTTTTGCTGTCACCGGGGGCGATGGTATCACGCCTTTTGATGAGCCGGGCGCCCCAGTGGTTGGGAGAGACTTCCTATTCGATTTATATGACGCATGGGGCGGTATTGTGGCTGATCACCATGCTGCTGCGCTTCGGTTTTCACGTTCCTTCCGCTGCAACTCCCGATGGCGCATTCGAACTGATGTCGCCCTGGGCGGGAAGCGCCGCCGCGGTTGTCGCGATCATCGCTTCGCTGATGGCTTCGCGGCTTGTCTATCTGCATATCGAAAAACCGGTACGCGACTGGTCGCGGCGGACGAAATTCCGGTCAGCGCAGCCGGCTGTTTTGCCGGGATAACACCTCCGCGGTTTGACGATCGGGATGACCGTGGCGGCCTGCAGCCTGACCCGGCCAATTGTTTTATTTGCCGCCCGCAATCCCGATATCGTCCCAGCCGCAGGTGTTGATAAGCAATGCAGAGTCTAACGTAGCGGCCCTGCGTCCGATTTGACCAAGAGTATTTGTATTGAGGGTTGTCATAGAGGTCGTCGAGCCGAAAATATAATTCTGGGCGTTGACCCAACCGGAGTTGATTGTGTTGCTCGGCACCGTATCGAACTCGTTTAAAGAAGTCAGTATGGCATATCCAAATGCGCTAGATCCGCTAGCGCCGCTCGCAACGCTGAATAGCAGATCGGGCTGAACTGCCGTACCCGTCGGCACGGTGAGTTGCTGTGTCACCCTGGTTGTGACACCGGAGGTATTGGCAAAATCCGTAGTGGGCGTCACCCAGCGGAATTTTGTTCTCACCTGGGTAAACGCCACCCAATGCGCCGAGGCATCGGTCAGCATGGCGCCGATGCGGCGCTTCTGGGTATAGCCGGAGGGTAGTGTAGGGCTGGTGGCCGAAAGCGATGCCAACACATCCACCACGCCGGTGTCGGGACGCCGGATCAGCCAGACATGATACCAGGTGGAATTGGCGATGGCGCCGGTGTCCAGCGCGCCATTGCCGCTTCCCACCGTCCAGCCACTGGTGGTTTTGGTGATGGCGGCCGCCAGCGTCATCAGCACCGCATTGCCGCTGTCCGCCGCCTGGCCGGCGGCAATGCCGAAACTGGCGCTGGAGCCGGCGGCCGAAAGCGTCAGCCCGGTATAATAATTCTGCAGCAGCGGCGGCGTGGCGATCGCGCCGCTGCCCACCGGCGCGCCCAGCACCGGAATCTGGCTGAGATAAAGCGTCAGGCTTTCATTCGCCAGCGCGCCGCTGTCCCAGATCACGTTCACCGTGGTGGTGCTGGAAGCATAGGCCGCCGACGCAATCGCGCCATAGATCGTGCCGGTGGAAGACCCCACCGCCTTCACCCGCCGTCCGGCATGCCACACCGCGCTGGCATCCGCGCCCGCCAGGGTGAACGAGGTGCCCGAGGCATAGGCCGGCGCCACCGCCTCATCGCCCACGCCATATTGAAACCAGATCAGGTCGTTGAAGGCGGCGCGCAAATCGGCCATGTTCTGGCGCGCGGAATTGTTCACCTGCCCGGGCGCCATCCCTTCATCCCAATCAATTCCGGTAACGGCCTGGACGTTGTTGGCGGCGGTGATCGAGTAACTGTTGATGCCGGTCATGATGCCTCACAGACAGGTTAAAACGCTCAGAAAAAGGGCAGAAGCGCAGCCCCGCTGCCGATCAGGCTGGGCAGCAGTGACTGGTTCTGGGAATTGGTGCTGGTGCCCGAGCTGGTGCCGCCCAGCGCGCCCAATCCGGTGACCGCGCCGCCATAGGCGTTGAGAATGTTCCAGGGCTGCTGCTGGCCATAAGCCCACGCGTTGTACTGGTTGTTCAGAACATTCTGGTTCAGCGCGTCATAGGCGCCGCCCACGCTCAGCATGTTCTGCAGATTGGTGTAATCCTGGCTGGCCAGCTGGGGCGCCAGCCCCGCCGCCGCCAGTTGCAGATTGTTGCCGGTATTGAACTGGCTGTTCAGGGAATTGGCGGCATTGGCCTGCAGACCGGCCTGGTTCAGCGCGTCGCTGGAAAGCTGGCTGCCCGCCGTCAATTGCCGCGACGCCTGGTTCTCGCCCAGGCCGGAAAGCAGCGTGCCGGAATTGGCCAGCGCCTGGTTCTGGTCGTTATAGGCGGAAAGCCCCAATTGCTGCTCGCCCAGATAATTGTTGCCATAGACCTGGCTCGCCAGATTGCCCAGGTCGCGGGTCATCTCCTGTTGCTGCGCGCCGCTGCCGGTGCGCCCCGCCAGGCCGAACTCGGCATTGACCGCGTCTTCCACCGGCTGGGATTCCGCGCTGAACATCTGGTCCAGATAGGGATTGACCGCGGCGGCCGAGAGATTGGGTCCGGCGGCGGCGTTGAGGCCCAGATTCATCCCCGCCATGCCGGCCGCATTCAGCATGCCATTGCCGCCGGCGCCCGCCTGCGTCAGCCCGGCGCCCGGATCGGCATAGCCGTTCGTCAGCGCGCTCAGCGTGGCGCTGCCCGGCGCGGTTTGCGGTTGCATCAGGCCGGTCACGCTCTGGTCGGCCGCACTCACCAGCGGCGAACCGGTGGTGGCGCGCTGCCAGACGGCGTTCAGCGCATCCTGGGTCTGGGGCGAAAAGCCCGCCACGGTGTCCGGGTAAGCGGTCTGGCCCTGCGCGTTCTGATAAGTGCTCTGCGCCTGGGAGAGAAGATTGGTCAGATAAGGCTGGGCCGGACCCCAGGGCGCCGATTGCTGGGTGGTGGTCGTGGTGCTGCTGTTGCCGGTGCTCATGCGATCTCCTTCCGCAGGATGTAATGGGTGAGCTTGAAATCGGGCAGATGCCGCGCCCAACCCTTGCGCGCCCACAGGCGCACATCGCGGCAGCCTTCACTGAGCGCCCAGCTTTCGAATTCGCGGCGCAGCTTCAGCCAGGCTTTCATATCCTCGCCGCCGAACAATTCGATATTGGCGGTCTTGCTGCCGTCCTCATTCTTTTGCAGCGAGGAAATTCCGGCGGCAACCGGTTTTAGGCTTGCGCCCTCCTCGCCCACCACCATCCAGAGCTGTTTCCTGGCGGCGGTGAGCGCGTTCAACTCCGCCTCCAGCGAGGTCCCGCCATGGGTATAGGCGATGGCGCGCACCAGCATGGGCGCGGCCAGCGGCCACAGCTTTGCGACCGCTTCGGGCGGAATCTGCACCAGATGCATGGCGGTCAGGAATTCCCGTTGATGATATTTTGCAGCACGCTGGTCTGCGGCAGTTGCGGGAATGACGTGGTAAAGCTTTGCGGCAGATTCATCGGCGTTGAACCGCCGCCGGGATACAGAAACGCCCCGGCCGGAGGCGAAAGCGCGCCGGTGACGGAAAGCGGCGGGGTTGGTGCAGCCTGGCTGGCCAGGCCCCTGGCGATGTTCTGCAGAATGCCGGGCCAGGGACTGGGCGACGGTGACGGCACACGGCTGAGCGCGCCGGCGGCGGCCTGCTCGGCGCCCATGTTGATGCGGGTCGGCCGCGCCATCACCGGCAAGGGCTGATTGCTGGGTTGCGCGGGCTGAAGCCCGGTATAGGGAATGGTGAGCATGGGTAACTCCTTGCTGAGAAGACACGGCAAAGCCTCCGCAGAGCGGATGTGCTTGAGACCGGAAAAGTTTTGCTATTCAGCCCGCGTCAGCGGCCGGGCAGCGGCGTGGGCGTGTTCCAGCCCATCTTGTCGTATATCTCACTGAGATTTACGGAAAAACTGTAATCGTCGAGATCAGGGCATGGACGGGACGGGCCGTTTACGGCCGCGGCAAAATCCGCAGGCCGGATGAGTTTCAATCCCTTGCGCAGAAGATATTCGCTGTAAGCCTGGAATTCGCCATACTCCCAGGGACCACCCTGCCAGACGCCGCTGATCTCTACCCACTTGTTGATATCAATGCGCGCCGCGTCTATGTCGAAGTCATCCACGGGGTTCAGGGGTCTTCCCCTGCTGTCGGCGCTCACCATCACATAGCTGCCATGGGAAGAATGGGGCGGGAAGAACACGATCTGCTTGGTATAACTGGATGATGTCACGCGGCCGTGAATATCATATTCGTGACGTGTTTCGAAACAGGCGCCGTAATAAACAGGTGTGTTGCTCCCTTTGTAATCGCCAAGACTGGTCCACCATTCCGGGCCACCGGTTTTGGCTGTGGTGCCCGGCCGGAGCATAAAATCATAGAACCGGAAGGTCGGGAGCTTGTCCGCCGCCACTGCGGCTGTAACGGTCGCGCATAACAGCAGCAATGCCGGAAAGTACCAGGACAGCCTCATGGCTGGCCTCCGAAAAATGACCAATACGTTTGGCCGTTCTGCGTAAACTTGGGGTCCGGATGCGGATCAGTATTCCTGTATGGCCCCAGCGTGGAATTGAACGGATATGCCGGGTTATTCGATTTGTCGCTGGTCGAAGCATCCGGCCGTTGATTGAAATAGGGAGCGCTGCCGGGTCCGGACGATGGCGGCGTGGTCCGGCTCAATGCGGTCAGCGCCGCGTCCAGCGATGATTGCCAAACATTGTAGGCTGATGAATTTCCGGCCCGGATTTGGTCGTACATGGCGTTCATCTGAGGGGGCAGTATCGTATCCGGCGCCAGCCCCCCGGTTGGCGTGAGATTGCCATGCTCATCCCAATTCAGCTGCCGGTCAACCCGGTTCAGGGCGACATTGGCCTGGGCGTCCCGCAGATCATCCAGGGACTGGCCAGGCGGCGTCACGCCGGGAATGTCGCGCAGGCTTCCATCTTCATTATAAAGGACATTCGTCAATTGATTGACGCTGGGATAAAGCGGATTTGTGCTCAGGCTGGGCGCGGGGATCGCCGGCTGCACCAGCACCGGCTGGGGCCGGGGCGGATCGGGATAGTCAGGATCGCCGCCGATACGGTCTGGCCAGAGGGCCAGGCCGGTCGCCCCCGGCTGGACCGAAGTATTATTTATCACTGTCGGCGGCGGCGCGCCGCCCCAATCGTTGACGTTAGGCGCCGTCGCACCCAGCAGGCCAAGAATGCCGGGGCCGGGGACCAGTCCGCCATTGGCAATGTAATTCAACACGCCAAGATTATTGCTGTCAGGCATGCGGCCTCTCTTGCGGCGGCGGGTTTTCGGATATTCGGTCCGCCATGGCGGCGCCTAACGGGAAATTTCCAGTTCGTAAAACATTTCGTCTTCCGTCCGGCCATCGGGCCAGGTGCGCGGGGCTGTCTGTGCCGGCACAAAGCCATGCCGCAGGATGGCGCGGCGGGAGGATTCATTCGAAGCCCGGTGCGAAACCAGAATGCGCCGGAATTGGACTTGCGCCTTTATCCAGGAAAGCCGCGCCTCATAAAACAGCCGCGACAGGCCCTGCCCGCGATACGGCGGCGCAATGAACGACATCGCCAGCACCGCGGTCTGGCCGCTGGGGTCTTCCCGGTATGTGAAAGCCGCGGTGATGCCGATCAGGCGCTCGCCCTCGAACAGCCCGAACACCTGATGATCATCGCCCTTGATCTCGGCCTGCCACTCTTGCGGCGGCCAGCCCGCCACTTCGTCATGGGAAGCGTGAAACATGCCCGGCGATGCCTTCAGCGCCGCCAGCCGGAAATCGCGGAAGGCTTGCCACTGCGAAGGTTCAAGCGCACGGATGGCGATGGCGGTCATTGGCTATCGGGCGGGCCCGCAAAAGA
>Ga0206814_10340_pt1 | contig 11177 bp, 8 predicted proteins | sample Alteio_BWOrgCont_90_FD_152850 | JGI IMG/M metagenome (GOLD analysis project Ga0206814, IMG submission 152850) | Enriched cells from forest soil in Barre Woods Harvard Forest LTER site, Petersham, Massachusetts, United States -... | ecosystem: Environmental > Terrestrial > Soil > Temperate forest >...
CCATCATCCGGTCCGGCACGCCGAGTACCGCCGCCTCGAATACCCCGGGATGCGAAGCCAACGCATTTTCCACCTCCACGCAGTACACGTTTTCTCCGCCCCGGTTCACCATGTCCTTTTTGCGGTCCACAATCTGCACGAATCCCTCCGCGTCAATGCGAGCCATGTCGCCGGTGTGAAGCCATCCATCCACAAATGTTTCGGCGGTCGCCTCTGGCTTATTCCAATAACCTGGCACTACATTCTGGCCGCGAATCAGCAGTTCGCCCACGTCGCCGTCCAGCGTGCTTTCCTCCAGCCGAACGTCGACCACGGAAGCGGGGAAGCCGACGGTCTCCGGCCGCAAGCGCGTGAACTCGTGCGGAAGAAGCGTCGCCAGCGAGGAAGTTTCCGTCAGGCCGAATCCATTGCCGATGCGGGCATTCGGGAATGCCTCTGTGATGCGAAGCACCAAGTCCGGCGCGATCGGAGCGCCTCCATAGCTTAGACGCTCGATCCGCGAAGTGTTCAGCTGGCGAAAATTCGGGTGATTCATGGCCAGCCAATAGATAGCCGGAACCGAGACCAGGGAATCGATCCGCTCTTCCGCAATGGTCTTCAAAAAAGACTGAACTTCAAACACCGGCATAATGACCACCGTGGAACCGATACTCGTGCTAACCATCAACTGAGAATTGCACCCGGTAACATGAAACAGCGGTACCGAGACCAGACTGCGCAATCCCGGACGCAACGGGACAATCGCGGAGCGTATGCAATTCTCGACGTTGGCGAGAAAGTTCTCGTGGGTCATCATGGCCCCTTTCGGGAACCCCGTGGTGCCGCTGGTATAAAAGATGGCGGAGACTTCCCTTTCATTCCCGTCTTCCACCGCCAACAGAGGGCCGTCCGGCAGCGGCTGATCCGGCAGGAACACAAACTTCGTGCCCGAGTCGTTCACCACGTATTCGATTTCGGACGGACTGAAACGCGTATTCACCGGAACGGCGATCGCGCCCGCTAATTGAATTCCGAAGAACGCCAGGCACCAGTTGACTCCGTTGCCGAGCCGGATTGCCACCCGGTCGCCGGACTTGATGCCCACCGCCCGCAATCCTCCCGCCACGCGCGCCGAACGGTCCCATACCTGGCGATACGTGAGCCGTTCGCCACCCACTTCCACCAGGAACTCCGCATCCGGCATCTTGTCAGCGGTTAAACGCAACATCTCTGCCACGGATCCCGGCAGGTCCTGAAAGCGGGCGATCTGATCGCTCCCTCGCACGATCCCGGATCGGTCGAATGGCTGAATTCGTGGCATCAGTCCGCCGCTACACTTACTTCGTTTCGTAGAGGCTCACGGTCAAACAGCGACTTCGCAATTCGCTCCCGATGATAAGCGGCGTCGCCGAACGCGATCTCGGAGGCTTTGGCCCGGCGGTAGTGTAGGTGCGCATCATTTTCCCAGGTGAATCCCATGCCGCCTTGCACTTGAATCGATTTGTTTCCGGCCTCGCGATACGCTTCGCTGACATAGGCCTTGGCCACCGAGATGGCACGGCCCGCCGCAGGGTCGTTTTCACTGAGCGCCCACGCCGCATAGTAGAGCGCCGAGCGCGATCCCTCCAGAACAACCAGCATATCCGCGCACTGGTGTTGCACGGCTTGAAATGCCCCGATCGGCCTGCCGAACTGTTTGCGGGTCTTGGCATACGCGATTGTCATGTCGACTAGACTTTGAATGCCTCCGACCATTTCGGCTACCGCGCCCAAACACGCCACGTCCAGCGCCGCCTCCAAGGCTTGGCGCGCGAGCTTTCCCCGACAAAGCAAGTTCTCCGCAGACGCGATAACATTTGCAAACGAGATGCGATAGAGCCTGCGGGTGAGATCCATCCCTGGTGTCGCCGTCTTCTCCAGTTCCGGCGCATCGCCGGGAACCATCAACACCGCAAGTTCGCCTTCAATTCGCACCGCGACCAGAAGAAAATCCGCGACCGCCGCGTCAGACACGAACAGCTTTTCGCCATTCAGCTTGAACCCGCCGTTCGGTAAACTTGTGGCTTCCAGTTGCACGGCGTCCAAGTCCCACGAAGCGCTGTGCTCCAGCAAAGCCAGAGTCGATCGCGCTTCGCCCCGGCAAATCGCCCCCAAATACTTTCGTTTCTGCTCATCGGTTCCAGCGTGGTCCAACAACGTTCCAGCCAGCAGCACTGTGCTAATAAACGGACCGGGGACCAGCGCCCGTCCCATTTCTTCCAAGGCGGCGGCCATTTCCACCATGCCGAGACCGAACCCGTCGTACTGCTCGGGAAAGATGATGCCGGTCCAACCCTGCTGAGCAAACTTGGACCACAGCGCCTGGTCGAAGGCCGTCTCGGTTTCCATTAAGCGCCGGACCTCCGGCATGGGGCACTCCGCGGCGAGGAATTGCCGCGCCGAATTCTTGACGGCCTGTTGCGTTTCTGATAGCCCGAAGTGCATGTCAATAACTCTTCGGCAACCCGAGTACGTGTTGCCCGATGATGTTCCGCTGAATCTCCGATGTTCCGGCTTCAATGGTGTTTCCACGCGCCCGCAAGTAAGAATAAGACCATGCGCCGTTGTCGATGGCGAGATCGCTCTCTCCGGTGAGTTGCGCATACGGCCCCAGAATCTCCTGCGCCGTGGCTTGAAAGCGCTGATTCGCCTCGCTCCATCCAATCTTCAAAATGGATCCCTCGGGACCCGGCGCGCCGGTCTGAATGATTCTGCTTACCGCTCGCATCTGGTTCAACCGCAGAATCTCGTTTTCCACATAGGCTTGCGCCAGCTTCTGCCGAACCAGCGGATCCTCCAATGCCCGACGGCCGTTCCGCCACATTTCACGCGAGAGTTCCACCAGCCGGTCCAACTGCCGTCGCATCGCGATTTGGGCCGAGACGCCCAGCGTGGCTCGCTCATGGGCTAAAATCCCCAGCGCGACGTTCCAACCGTCTCCCACGGCGCCCAAAACGTTTTCCGCCGGAACATGCACGTCACGAAAAAACAGCTCGGTGAATTCCGATTCGCCGGTCAACTGACGCAGCGGCCGAACCTCAACGCCGGGACTCTTCATGTCGACCAGGAGATAGGTGAGTCCCTTGTGTTTTTCGGAGGCCGGATCGCTCCGTGTTACCAACGCGCACCAATCCGCCGCCCAGCCATAGCTGTTCCAAACCTTCTGCCCATTGACGATAAAGTGATCGCCATCGAGCAGCGCTTCCGTCCGTAAGCCCGCCAAGTCAGATCCGGCATTCGGTTCCGAGAAACCCTGGCACCAAATCTCATCGCCGCTCAAAATATTCGCGAGATAGCGCTTCTTCTGCGCCTGGGTGCCGTAGGTAATGATGGTGGGACCGATCAGCGCGAGCCCAAGAATATTCGCCAACGGAGGAGCTCCTGCGGCGGCCATCTCCTGGGTAAAGATGACCTGCTCCATCAAGCTCGCGCCGCGACCTCCGTATTCCTTCGGCCAGGCAACGCCGGCCCACCCCGCTTCGAAGACACGCTTTTGCCAGGCGCGCAAAAACTGGAAGCGGCCTTCCATACTGTCGCGGAGACGATGGGTCTCCCAATCGAGGGGAACGTTGTTTTGGAGCCAGGCGCGGAGCTCGTCGCGGAATTCTGTTTCTTGCGGATTGAGATTCAAATCCATATCGCTGCCGGCGTGCCGTCGACGTGCCGGATCGCTCTACTGCTTGACGTATTTCTTCAGGTCCTTGGGGCCGACTTCGGCTCCATAGATGTTGCCCATCGCATCGGCTGCCACGCCTTCCGAGATGCTGGTGGCGGGCAGTTTGCCGGAAGCGTCGGGCGCGAGAGGGTCGGGAATGAAGGCCCTAACCGTGCCGTCTTTGGCGCTTCCAATGCGGATGCCGCGCTTATAGCCGGGGTTATGCCCGTAGCCGTCGCGGTCGGTTGACTCCGAATCGGTGACGTACAGTACATCGTTCCTGTCGATGAAAATCCCACTGGGCCGTCCGAATTGCTTCCACTGCGGGATGAAGTTTCCATCCTGATCGAAAATCTGAATGCGATTATTGGCGCGGTCGCCTACGAAAAGCCGCCCCTGGGAATCGAAGGCCAGCGCATGGGGCACCTCGAACTGGCCCGGTCCCGATCCGTGCCCGCCCCATTGCTTGATGAACTTTCCATCTTTCGTAAATTTGACGATTCGGGCGTTGCCGGTATTCGGGGAGTGGCCATCGGCGACAAAAATATCGCCATTCGGGGCAACCACAACATCGTCGGGCTGGTTGAAAGTGTCAGGGCCATCGCCTGGGACGCCGGCTTTGCCGAGGGTCATCAGGACCTTTCCGTCGGGGCTGAACTTGATCACCTGATGGCCTTTGCCATTTGCGCCCTGGCCGTCGGTCACCCAGACATTGTCTTCCTTATCCACATAGATGCCGTGCGGAAAAACCAACATGCCCTCGCCGAAGGCCTTAACCAGGTTGCCCGAGGCATCAAATTTCAGAACTGAGGCGTCATTCCTTCCGGCGCAGCTGTTGGCGCCACAGCGCTCGGCTACCCAGATGCTCTTACCGTCACGATCCACATCCACCGCGCTGGTCGATCCCCACATTCTTCCCTCGGGAAGTTTCGCCCAATGCTCCACCGTGACGTAAGGATTCGGTTGCGAATTCGGTACCGCATCGGTTTGCGCAGCGGCGAATGACACGATCCAAAAAGCCCCGCTAACCAGCACTTTCACGCGATCCAGGGTTGTCATGACTCTCCTTACTTCTTCGGCTTTTCCGCCTCGAACCGGATTTGTTTGAGGATTTCAGACTGGTGCTCAAGTTCCGTCTTGCCCGCCGGAAACTGGCTCACACTGAGCATGAACGCCAGGACGTCGGCGTTCTGTTCGCGGGTTAGTTTCCCGGGCCGATCCGCTGGCATCGACACTCGAATCCGGTCGAACAAATCGCCCAAGGTGAGCCCGTTCCAATTGGCGAAAAATTCGCCGCCTGTCAGCGGAGGCGCGGATTCGCCGCCCCCCAGCGCGCTGCCATGGCAGGATGCGCAGTTGTTGGCGTAGAGTGTCTCGCCGCGCTTGGCCTGCTCGACGGTGTAGACGCCGTCCCAAACTGATCGCTCCGCTGATTGAGCGCTGATGACGACGGCGACCGCGGCCAACACAATAAATCTCGACATCAGAAATCTCAGGACTACTCCTCAGTCGGAAGGCTATACGCGATGTACTCGCCCGAGTAAGCGCCTCCGCTGACCGCCACCACAATGTACTGCTTGCCATTCACCATGTACGTCATCGGCGAGCCGCTCTGCGGCGCGGGCATATAAACGGCTCCCACTTCTTTCCCGGTTGCTTTATCGTAAGCGCGCAGCATGGCTCCCCTAGGATGACTGGGCGTAGTGGTCACCTGACTGTCGCCCAGAATCACCAACGTCTTGGTCACTACCAGTCCCACGCTTCCGGGCTGCCCGGTGTTCGGAATATTCATCCCTTTCAGCGCGGGATTATTCCGAACCGAATCCGGAGTTTCGCCATACGGCACTTGCCACTTGAGATCGCCACGGTCGAGATCAACGGCCGAGATCACTCCGTATGGAGGTTTGACGATGGACAGGCCTTGCACCGTTAAGCCTCCCACCGCTGGGGCGGGCGCTGCTGGAGCCGCCGGTGCTGGCGCACGAACCGGTACGCGCTTAGGCTGAGGCGCATCGGCGGCGCTACCAAACCCCGGCCCTTCAGACTCGCGGAATTCGGTGTCATTGCGGCCCATCACGTACCGGATATCGGAGAATCCCGCCGGAGGCGTACGCAGCGAAATGGGAAACAGCGCCGCCTGATGCGCTTGCGCATACACAATGTGCGTTTCCGGATCGTAGCCCGCGCCAGGCCAGTTGGTGCCTCCGCTCGCGTTACCCAGATTCAGCGCGCCCAGCACGTTGGAATTGCCGATTACCGGCGGCAGGAACATGGGACCTGTCTTGTAGCGCGCCACGGCATCCTTGGCCTGCGCTCGCAGTTCCGGAGTGAAGTCGATCAGATCGTCCGGTATCTTGAGGTAGTTACGCCCATAAGCCGGAGGCTTGGTGGGAAAGGGCTGCGTGGCCGAGGTCTTCTCGCCTGGCACGTCCGATTGCGGCACGGGACGCTCCTCGATTGGCCACACCGGCTGGCCAGTCACGCGATCGAATACGTACAAGTACGATTCCTTGGTGGGCAGAGCCACAGCCTTGATGGCTTTTCCGGCCACATTGATGTCGGCCAGGATGGGAGCCGAAGAAAGATCGTAGTCCCAGATCGGATGATGGACGATTTGGAAGTGCCATTTCCGCTTGCCGGTCTTCAGATCGACGCATACCAGGCTCTCGCCAAAGAGATTGTCGCCCGGACGCTCACCGCCATAGAAATCCGACGTCGGCGATTCCACCGGCAGGTACACCAGCCCTAAATCCTCATCCACCGTCATCTGCGTCCACACGCCGGTGTTGCCATTGGTCGCCCAGGAGTTGTTTTCCCAGGTCTCATTGCCGAATTCGCCCGGCCGCGGAATGGTGTTGAACGTCCACAGCAGCTTGCCGGTCCTGACATCAAAAGCCCGCACCAGGCCCTTGGTGTTGTTGTGAGTGACTACCGTCATGCCTTCTTTAAAGGACGATCCGACAATCACCACATCTTTCACCACCAGCGGTGTGGAGTGAAGGCCCGCCTCGCCGGTTTCCAGGTCGATCTGTTGGCCGGTGCCGGTTACCATTCCTTCCTTCAGGTCCACCATTCCGTTTTTCCCAAAGCCGCTGATGGGCTGGCCGGTGTGTGCGTTCAGCGCCACCAGACGGTAGCCGGTAGTCACGAAGAGCACGCGATCGTCGCCTTGGCCGTCAGTCCAGTACGAGAGGCCCCGGCCCGACAGTTGGCGCGGCGCGATGGCCGCGCGTTGGCCTTCGCGCAGGCTATAGACCCACATCTGTTCTCCCGTCTTCGGATCCAGTGCGACCACCGAGCGGCGCGTGCCCGCGGTTGTGTACAGTACGCCCTTCACCATGATGGGCGTGCCTTCCAGCTTGTATTCGGGCCGCGTGCCCAGATTGTCGGTCTTGAAGCGCCATGCCACTTCGAGCTTGTTGAAGTTGGATGCATTGATCTGATCGAGCGGCGAATACTTAGTGCCCTTCAGATCCGCCGTGTAATGCGGCCACTCTCCGTTTTTGGTCGACGGCTGTTGGCCATAGGCCATTGCGGTCGTGAACGCCACTCCCGCGAATAGCATTTTGATCTTTTGCATATACCCTCCTCGTGGAGTTACCGGCGTGCTGAAGCTGCCGGGCTGACGGAAACTTTGATTTGAGCATTGGTCCAGCAACACTGGAATCCAGCGCCACCGACACCGGACCAATCGTTGGCCACCACGCGCAAAGTATACTCTCCTGGCTCGCTAAACATTGCGCTCGCCGTCACCTTCCCCGTAAAGACAGCAATGGGTGGCGCTTTGAATTCGGCTTTCTCCGCCACGGGCCGCTCCGGATTGAAGGTCACCGAACCAGGCCCGCGATATTTGCTCAGGGAAATGGTCACCGGTGGCGTGCTCTGACGTCTGGCGCCCGGCGCGACACTCGCGTCGTCGGCAACCCAAAGGTTCAGTAGCACCGGATTGGGCAGAGTGGTCGTGAGCGAGGCGCTCTGCCCGCGCGGACCTTGCACAAACGGACCTGTCTCCGCAAATCCGATAAACGGAGGAGTATTGTCGGTAGCGTCTTTGAAAGGGGACAACAGGTATAACGGATTCAGATTGGCGGGAACTACCGATGTCTTCCCATTGGCGGTCAAACTCCAGGTGAGCCTGTCGTTGAAGCCCTTGGGCACTGTAACGGTGAAGACCCCCCATTGGCGGGAGGTGAGAAAGTGAGTAGGCTGGCCGCGGTCTGGCCCACCCGGTTCGATACGGTTTTCCGGTCCCACGGGGATATCGAGATTTTCCTTGACGTTCCGGTTGTAGTAGCCGAACAGGATACTGAGGCTACCGTCCGGATTCTCAAAATAGCCTTCGTATGCTGGAGTAACACCTTGCCCCGAATCGTGCGGCGGCTCTACCTTCAATTGCTGCTGAGCGCACAACAGAACACAACACATCACCGCGCCCGCGGCCAGGAAGCTGACGTGGCGTTTCATGAGCAGGAGGGCCGGATATGCGTTAGTTCCGGCTCGGCCGAACATCCGGTGCCGGCTGCGGATGATTTGCCACCCACTGCTTATAGTCCTCATCGCTGATATCAGTGACGTTGACCCACGCATGCGCCATTTCATCAACGGTACGATCGCCCCAGCCCACCCACTGCTCCGGATCGGGATTGTTGGGGCTCGCTGCCGTATTATCGTGCCACGCCACCACGTGGATAATCGTACCCTTGGGCAGCACTGGCGCCGCATCGTCGGCGTAAATGTAGTTGGTCATCCAGTTGAAGTTGAAGTGATCCACGTAGCTGAGCGTGCGCTTGCTTCCATCGGGAAGTATAGCTTCGAGCAACATCGCCTTGCCGCGCAGGTGCATGTGCGGTTGGAAATTCTCCAGACGGGCGGCTGAGTGGAGCACTGTATTGCCTTCGCTCTCGACGATGGAATTGGGCGGGATGTCCAGCACCAATCCGGTGCCGCGGAACGGCTCTCCGGGGAAAAGTTGCAAGCGGGTCCGATACTTGGGCGTTTCGCCGTTGGGGTAGAGATACACAGCCAATTCGACATGGTCCCGGATCTCGTCGCCCACCGCGTGATAATGTACCTCCCACGAGATCTGCGCTCCGGGCACCAGCAGTTTGCCGGTGTTGGGACGATAAATATCAAATTGCTTGTTCACCGCCCACTCCATGAGAAGTCCCTGGTTCATGGCTCCGACCGAAGAATTGCCCCCTTCGTCCTGCTGCAGATAAGCCAGAGCATGATGCGTAATCCTGCGTCCCGCTAGTGTGTCCGGCCGCATCTCGACAGCGCGAACCCAGCGCGGTTCCGTTACCGGGATTGGGGTGACGGGTCTGAACCATTGATCCTGACCCTTGGCGGGCATGGTATACGCTTCCGACTTCAAAATGAAATCCGGGGGACCAAATTGTTTGGCCAGTTGCCAGCCATCGGTCTTAGGCCACTCTTTAGGAGCAGGCATGTCTTTGGGGTCGCCTTGAGAAGCGCCCGAGTCTACCCAACGGGCAATCATAGCGATCTGCCCGTCGCTCAGCGAAATGTCGTTTTGGAAATCCTTGATGCCCACCGTCTTGTCCAGATGCCACGGCGGCATTTGGCGGGTTACAACCCGTTCCTTTATGGCCTTGGCCCACGGCCGGCTCTCTTCGTAGGTGACGAGCGACATCGGCGCCATCTCGCCTTTGCGATGGCAATTCTGGCACTTTTCCTGAAAGATCGGCGCGATGTCCCTGGTGAAGGTGATCGAACGGTTGGCCAACTCCGTCTTGGTCACCTCCGCCGCGATGGACGGAGTGGAAAGCGCCACCAAAGCTGCTGCCGCCAGGACGCTCATCCCCAAATTCCGCACGCTCAAACCCCGAAGTGCTAGACGCATCCTAATCCTCCTCAAAACGCCTTGCTACCCAAGCTGGCTTCTAACCTGTCGCCCGGTAGGCTACAATAGCTTATCATAAGTTGTATGGGACACGCGAACCGAACATTTTGGCGGGTTTTCCAAGCAACTTTTCTTCTCCTCAGTGGGCTTGGGGTGTACTCCAACGCGCAACCACTGGCTGACGGCCTGCGGTCCGAGGCTCTTCCGAAAGCTCCGTCTGACGTCAAACCAGGTAGCATCACTTACGACGACGTTCCCTACCCGTACCCTGTATCCTACCTCCCTCTGACCCTTTATGGGCAGGACGTGCGCATGGCCTACATGGATGTTCCGCCGGCGGGCGCGCCCAACGGCCGGACGGTGCTCCTGCTGCATGGCATGAACTTCGGCGGATTCTATTTCAGCGGGCCGATTGAATTGCTACGCAATGCCGGATTCCGCGTCGTGGTACCCGATCAGATTGGCTTCGGGCGCTCGTCGAAACCGATCATCCCGTACAACTTTCACGACATGGCGCGAAACACGCGCAAGCTCCTCGAGTCGCTTGGCATCACCAACGCTGCCGTCGTGGGACATTCCATGGGCGGGATGCTGGCCGCGCGGTTTGCAGCCTCCTATCCGGATATCACTGAGCGCCTGGTCATCTACAATCCGATCGGGTTGACAGACCCCCGTTATCAAACAGCGTGGCGCACGGCGGACGATGCTTACAAAGCCACCATGGCGCAAACTCACGACCAGCTCTACCAGGCCTTTTATGCGAATATCCGCCGTTATTTTCCGTCGCCCGGCGCCTGGAAGCCCGAATACGAAAAGTACGTGCGAATTCTCTACGCGCCGACTCTGGGCGGCGAGTGGCCAAGGCTTGCCATGGTCCGCGCTATCTACCAGCAAATTACTTACCTGGACCCGGTGGTTTACGACTGGCCGAAAATCCGCGCCAAGACCTTGGTTTTGGGCGGCGACAAGGATGGCCCGGACTTCCCGGCGCGGGCCAAGCACATCGCCGACACAATTCCAGCGGCGGAATTAGTCTTAATTCCAAACGCAGGCCATGTCCCGCATATTGAAGTTCCCGAAATCTTCAACCGAGAGTTGCTGAAGTTCCTCAAGATGGAGTTAGCGACGCAGGCCAGGAAGTCGGAGTAATCAACAGCCTGATAGATTTCATAAATCTAGACGATAGAGAGAACGATTGAAGCGCCTCGTTCTCTGTGCGCGATAATGATCGATTCACCCATGCGCCTTAGCCGTGCTTTGTTGCCAACTACCGACACCACTGATCAGGCTGAGGCCGCGTCTACCCAGGAACGAGTGCTAGACAGGGCTGCCGAGTTGTTTTGGCGGAAGGGGTACGCGGCAACCACCACGCGTGAAATTGCCGCCAGCTTGGGGATACGGCAGGCATCGCTCTATCACCATGTCGCCAGCAAGGAGAATTTACTTCACCAACTGTGTGTGACGTCGCTCGAGCAACTCCTTCAAGAGGTGCAGTCCGCGGTGAGCGAAGCCAACAATCCGGAAAGTCGGATCGGCATCCTGGTTCATGCTCATCTCAATACACTGCTCAAGTACCGGACCAGGCACGCCCTGATGCTAACCGAGCTGCGCGCACTCTCTGGCACGCGCCGCAGGCAAGTG
>Ga0206814_10341_pt1 | contig 11158 bp, 9 predicted proteins | sample Alteio_BWOrgCont_90_FD_152850 | JGI IMG/M metagenome (GOLD analysis project Ga0206814, IMG submission 152850) | Enriched cells from forest soil in Barre Woods Harvard Forest LTER site, Petersham, Massachusetts, United States -... | ecosystem: Environmental > Terrestrial > Soil > Temperate forest >...
AGGTCACAAACCATCGATCAAGTTCTAAAAAAATTGATTGTTACAAGAAAGCCGAGGTCATATACAGTAGTAATCGATTTTACATCATTATCACCAGAATTAGCTGCGGATTTTCCTAATACTCTGGCAGCAGAATATTTAAACAACCAGTTACGGCTAAAATTCGATACGACTAAAAGAGCTAATATTTGGTTAAACGATAAAATATACGAATTAAGAAAGAAGGTTTTAGATTCAGAAATTGCTGTCCAAATATTTAAAGAAAAAAATAACTTGATTGAATCTGAAGGCAAGACAGTAATTGAACAACAATTATCTGAAATCAATACCCAGCTGATACTGGCAAAAACGGATCTTGCTGAGGCAGAAGCAAGATTACGCGGAGCAATTAAAGCCCAAAATGTCGGAGGTGTTGAGGCTACTGCTGAGGTGCTTGATTCTGCTTTAATACAAAGACTTAGGGAACAAGAGACAGAAGTTTTAAGAAAAAAATCTGAGTTAAGTAGTAAATATGGGGAAAAGCATCCAAGAATGATTAATGTAAATGCTGAATTGCGGGATTTAAAACAAAAAATTCAAGTTGAAATAAAAAAAATTGTTAATGGTTTACGAAATAGTTTGGAAGTGTCAAAGAGCCGGGTTGCTACGCTGGAAGATAGCTTAAAAAAACTTGAATCTAAATATGAAATATCAACCATGTCTAAAGTTCAACTTGATGAATTAACAATGGAAATGCAAGCCAATAAGGTATTATATGAATCATTCTTAACCCGTTTTAAGGAGACCTCTGAAAATCAAGGAGGAGAACAGCCTGATGCGATTATAATATCTAAAGCGGAAAAACCTTTTACTCCTTCTTTTCCAAAGAAACAATTGGTTATATCATTCTCAGTTATACTTGGCTTATTTTTGGGCATTCTTGTAGCATTTGTACTGGATATTATAGAGAATAGAAGTTAATGTGTCCTGAACATAGTCGTAGTGCTAAGTGTAAATGTCCCCGCTTTATGCGGGGACGACATTCGTGGGTTGCTCTTTCCTATAACTACAACTTGTTACTTTCTACGCCCGATTGTTCTATGCCATATCTAAATATTTAAATGTGACAATGTTATGGATATAACTATGTTCAATTTCAAGAAATTATTACCAAATAAAAGCAATAAACCTCATAAAACCCCTGATAATACAATAATATATGCTATTGGCGATATACATGGCAGATTTGATTTATTACAACAGATGCACAAACTTATATTACAGGATATAGATGCTTATAAAGATTATCAGAAGATTGTTATCTATTTAGGAGACTATATTGATAGGGGGACAAATTCAAAAGAAGTTATCGAATGTTTAATAAATAATCCTTTAATTGATTTTAAAAAACTCTACTTAAAGGGCAATCACGAAAATGCTATGCTGGGTTTTATGACAAACCCAGTCGAAACTGAAGCTTGGATGTTTTGGGGTGGAGATTCAACATTGATTAGTTATGGAGTTGATTTATATCAAGAAAATGGAGAAAAAAATAATATTAAAAAATTATCTATGGATTTACAAAATAAATTACCCGAGCAACATAAAGATTTTCTAAGACAACTTAAATTATTTCATTTAGAAGGTGACTATATGTTTGTTCATGCTGGAGTTCGTCCAGGAATTGATTTAATGATGCAAAAAGAAGAAGACCTGATAATGATAAGAAATGAATTTATTTTTGCGCCAGATAATTTTGAGAAGACAATAGTTTTCGGTCATACAATTTTTCGAGAACCATTTGTTTCTAATAGACGTATTGGTCTGGACACTGGAGCTTACGCTTCAGGTAGGCTGACGGCTGGTGTATTTGAAAGTGATAATGTAAGATTTATCAATACTTGAGTATATTATTAAGAATGTTAACTGCAAAAGCTAGGTTTATTATTTTTATATGCGATTTTCTAGGGGTAGTTATTGCTGCCCTGGTTGCTGCTACATTTACTGCATATATTGCACAAAATATTTTACATAAAGACTTCTATAGCTTGCTGTCTTATATCAGCTCACTGCGCTTTTATTCTTTCTTTTTCTTTGCAGGTTCGGCATTATTTTTATTTTACAACCGTGGGCATTATAGCCGTAGGATACCTTGGTGGAGCCAGGTTAGGTATATACTAAAAGTGTTATTAGTGCTTTTTTTAATTGATGGTTTTCTGCATTTTGCTTTTAAGTATGAATTCTCCAGATTATGGGTGATTTCCTCATGGCTATTTACTTTTATTTTTTTACTTTTTGCCCGTCAAATTGCCAAAATCATTGGTAAGAAATTACAAGTATGGAATATAGATACTGTAGTGATTGGCAGTGGTAATAATGCTATTGAAACATTATTTGCAATATGTTCAGAAAGTTATACTGGCTACAAAGTAACTACACTTATATTACATAAAGGGTTTACTAAATTTGACCGTTCTAAACTGCCACCAGCTTCTAGAGATATTAATATTATAGATGGTTCAATGAATTATAAGGAGTTTATAGAAGCAAATAAGAAATCCTTTTATATTATTGCACCCGATAATTTTCATGATTTTGATACTGAATATCTTTTAAACTTAATTAGTTATACAGTCGCAGGTTATGCCATAGTACCTCCGATAAAAGGATTTTCCTTATATGGCCTTACTCCGCAATATTTCTTTGGTTACGACCTAATGTTTTTAAGGCCTGACTCAAAAATAAAATCACCTCTAGGAAAAATTCTAAAAAGGCTGATGGATTTAATTATTTGTATATCCATTATGGTAGTTGGCTTTCCATTATTTATAATTCTTGCCATTCTAGTTAAAATGGATGGGGGACCTGCTTTCTTTAAGCAAAAACGCCTTGGTAAAGGAGAGAAATTATTTAAATGTTGGAAGTTTAGAACAATGAAGGTTAATGCTGAGCAGATTTTAATGGAAATACTGGCTAATGATCAAAAAGCTAAAGCTGAGTGGGAAAAAGATTTTAAACTAAAAAATGATCCAAGGATAACCTCAATCGGTAGAATATTGCGTAAGACTAGCCTTGATGAGTTACCCCAATTATTTAATATTCTCAAGGGCGATATGAGTCTGGTGGGCCCAAGGCCAATTGTAGATGCAGAAAAAAAATATTATGGCAATAAAATGCCTGAATATTCTTCTATTAAACCAGGTGTAACCGGCCTATGGCAAGTAAGTGGTAGAAATGATACTACCTACGAAAATAGGGTTTATCTAGATTGTTGGTATGTTAAGAATTGGTCATTATGGTATGACATAGTGATATTAATAAAAACTGCAATAGTAATTTGTAAACGTTCAGGAGCGTATTAAGTTAAACTATGATAAAGAATAATTCGTATGTACTAGTCACCGGCGGTGCAGGTTATATAGGTTCTCATGCATGTAAGTCATTAGCAAAAAATGGTTATATACCTGTAACTTATGATAATTTGATAAATGGTAATAAAAACGCAGTTAAATGGGGACCGTTTGAAAAAGGTGATATTCTAGATTCATCAAAATTAATCAAAGTAATTAATAAATATAAACCTGTGGCAATAATGCATTTTGCTGCCCATATTGCAGCGGGCGAATCAGTTACAGATCCTGGAAAATATTATCGAAATAACACTATGGGTGGACTTAGTGTGATAGAGGCTGCGGTAGCCTGTGGTATTAAACATATAATTTTCTCAAGCACTGCGGCAGTCTATGGCATTTCAGAAATTAATCCTATTACTGAAGATCTGAGTACACAGCCTATAAATCCATATGGATATAGTAAGTTAATGGTAGAAAAAATGCTTGAGAGTTTTTCTACTGCCTATGGAATAACTTATTCAATACTGCGATATTTTAATGCTGCTGGTGCTGATCCTGAAGGTGAAATTGGTTGTTACCATAAGCAACCAAGTAATCTTATACCAGTAATTATGGAAATCCTTGCTGGGAAAAGGGAATATCTTGAAATATTTGGTACTGATTATAACACCCAAGATGGCACTGCAATTAGAGATTATATACATGTATCGGATTTAGCTTCAGCTCATGTTCTGGCACTTAAACATTTACTATCTGGTGGTACAAATATATTGGTAAATCTTGGAACTGGACAAGGCTATTCAGTCAAAGAAGTAGTTACTTCATCGACAAAAGTTAGTGGTAAACAAGTTCCAATGAAGAATACTTCAAGACGGGCAGGAGACCCTCCAATTTTAGTTTCTAATGCTAATAAAGCATATGATATATTGGGGTGGAAAGCAGAATATACAAATATTGATGATATTACTAGTACTGCATGGCAGTGGCAGAAGAAAATAGCATAGTTTAAATTGCTATAGCGGAATATAAATGTTCAGAAGTCTCCATCGAGCCTAATTGGGTAAGAAGTATAAACATAGCTTTACCAAACATATAGTTTTGGTCCATATCAATTAGTACACGTTCATATGAAACTCGTTGTTTTGAAGATTTATCATGTAATTCCATGAAAAATTTATAGTTGTCTTTGCATTCTTGTATACTGTTTTCAGTTTCTTCATAGATTTCTTGTACTCTGGACATAACATTATGTTTACGTAATACTTCAATAAGTTCATTTATAGGCTTTTTTTCAAGCTCATCTGAGTAAGATGTTCTGGTATAAGTGGTAACAAAATATTCAAGAGTTTTTCTTGGTATGTTTTTTAATTTCTCAGATACTATGTCATTTTGTGTATTTTCAGGCATTTTAAATCTTTAAGGTTTTATATACTTTAGATTAATTATACCTAATGTTTCTAAATAAATTCTTAAAAATCTTAATTATATATTTTTTTGACAGTATTGTTTATATAACTTGATTGAAACGTTCATTTTTTGTAGATTCCACCACACATAACAAGCAGGGGAAATTTCATGACAAATGTGGTTGTAATTGGCTCTCAGTGGGGTGATGAGGGCAAAGGTAAGATCGTTGACTGGCTATCAGAGCGTGCGGATGTAATAGTTAGATTCCAAGGGGGCCATAATGCCGGCCATACTTTAGTTATTGATGGCAATGTTTATAAGCTAAGCCTTTTACCCTCAGGGATTGTTCGAAAAAATAAGTTATCAATTATAGGTAGTGGAGTGGTGATAGATCCATATGCATTACTACAAGAAATTGAAACTGTAAGCGCAAAGGGCGTATCTGTAACACCTGATAATCTTTATATTGCTGAGAATGCTTGTTTAATTCTATCTTTGCACAAACAAATAGATAATATTACTGAAGAAAATAGAGGAAGTAGCAAAATAGGTACAACTGGCCGTGGTATAGGGCCTGCCTATGAAGATAAGCATGGTAGACGCGCTATAAGAGTGTGTGACTTAGAAGATATAGATTTATTATCAGAACGTGTGGATGCCTTGCTGGTTCATCATAATGCTTTAAGGCGCGGCTTGGGGGCATCTGAAGTAAAAAAGACGGATATTATGAAAGAGATTACTGATATCTCTAAAAAAATATTAACTTTTGCACGACCAGTATGGAAAGATTTGAATAACTTAAAAGATGAAGGCAAAAAAATACTTTTTGAAGGCGCCCAAGGTATGATGTTGGACGTTGACCATGGAACTTATCCATTTGTCACATCATCTTCCACTGTTGCCAGCCAATGTCATACTGGTTCTGGCCTTGGGCTGGGAGGTGTGGGATATGTGCTTGGTATTACTAAATCCTACACAACCCGGGTAGGTAGTGGACCATTTCCTACAGAGCAAAGCAATGAAATTGGTGAATTATTAGGTAGCCGAGGCAAAGAGTTTGGTACAGTTACTAATAGAAAGCGTCGCTGTGGTTGGTTTGATGCTGTTATGGTAAAACAATCAGTAAAAATATCCGGTATATCTGGAATTGCCCTAACCAAGCTAGATGTTATGGATGGTATGGATAAAGTTAAGATATGTATCGGCTATAAATATAAGGGTAGGGAGCTTGATTATCTGCCAGCTTCGATCTTAGTCCAAAAACAGGTGGAACCAATTTATGAAGAATTAGATGGTTGGAAAGAAAGCACCTTTGGCGCAAGATCATTTAAAGATTTACCTGCTAATGCAATAAAATACATAAGAAGGATTGAAGAACTTATCCATACTTCAGTAGCAATACTTTCTACCAGCCCTGAGCGGGAAGATACCATATTAGTCAAAGATCCATTTAGATAAATAACAATTTAACATAATTGACATAAAGTCGCTAATATGCGACAATGCAGAGAGGTAATATGGAGCCTGCAGAACCAAAGGAAGTGATCTTTTTTGAAGATAAGAAAGGTAACAGACCTTTTTTTGATTGGCTTGAAGATCTAGATAACAGTACCAGAGCGAGAATAAATCAGAGAATATTACGTTTGTCTCTTGGAAATTATGGTGATTTTAAAGCCATCCAATAAGGTGTTAATGAACTTAGATTTATTTTTGGCTCAGGCTATAGAGTATATTTTGGAGAACATGGAAACAAAATAGTAGTACTTCTTACGGGTGGTGATAAGAAAACTCAGAATAAAAAGATATTAAGAAAGCTGTAGAGTATTGGAAAGAATACAAGGAAAGTAATTATGACTAAGAAATATCAAAAATTCCAGGATTACCTTGTTGATAAGCTAAATAATCCTAAAGAAGCACAGACTTTTTTTGATGCTGCAATAGAGGTATTTGAAGAAGATGGTGATACAGAGGCATTTATGCTTGCTTTGCGTTATTTAACTGAAGCAAAAGGTGGGGTCAATAAGCTTTCAAAAACAACAAAACTTAACCGGCAAAATTTGTATAAAATTTTAACCGGTAAAACTTCACCTAAGCTTGAAACAACCTTCACAATTATAAATGGTCTTGGCTACCATTTGAAGGCTAAGCCGGCTGATAATCTTCTGTTTGATTAATTTTAAGGACTGCACTTATCGCTTTATATACTCAAATAATTTTGAATTTTAATTGTTAATTGCTGTAGCAATACCTTGCTTTTAGACTTTAATATGGCAGAATGTAATTTTTCAGTTATGAGTATATAGAATAATTTTTCTGGCAACGTATGGCGGAAGCACTTCCTAATATAAAGAATAATACTACGAACGTAGAAAATGCTATAGTCACTACTCAGGTAGCTGATATAAGCATTGATGGCGATAGATTTAAAACTATTCGCTATAGTGATGCCAAAGATATTATAGATGACCGTTATCAGATTATAGCAAATAAGCCAATACCAGCCTTGGATACTACATTTTCTAAGGCTTTTACAGTTGTTGATACTCATAATAAATCTAGTGATGGTCTTTACTGTCTGGTTTTGGATAAAAAATATCCTATTCGTTTAACAGCTATAAACAAATTAAATGGGTTAACTCAGCCTGGTTTTACTAATGTAATATCTTTTCAAGTGATTTCATTTTCACCCTACCAAGGTAAATCTTTTTGTGTATTGCTTGAAAAACCTAGAGGTGTTACTTTCACAGAGTATATTACAAAAAATGGCGCTATTAGTGAACAGACCGTTATAAATGTCGTAATTCCTCAAATAAATGAAATATTGGGTTTTCTGGAGCGTAATAAAATTGTCCACGGTAAAATCCATCCCAGTAAAATATATATTGATGCCCAAGGCAAGGTGATTGTTGGAGAATGCATATCTGAGCCTTGCGGTTATTCGCAGGAAATGTTGTATGAAACATTAGATAGAGCAGTATGTCTGCCCTCTGGTAAGGGTGAAGGAACAAATTTTGTCGATTTTTTTGCCTTAGGTGTGATGGCTGCCTATTTAATTCGCGGTCATGATCCTATAAGAAAAATTCAGGAATATGAATTATTAGAAAAGAGATTTGCTGACGGGACTTATACTATTATCACAAGAGGCCTTGATTTATCTCTTCATACTCTTGATCTTTTAAGAGGGGTATTAGATAGTAAAAAATCTAAAGAGATAAGTTATGAGCATATAAAGGAATGGTCTAAGGGTAGAAATTTTAATTTACTACCACCAACAGTAAGTGTTGAAGCATCAAGACCAATATCATTTGTAGGTAAGAAATTTATTAATAGACAACATCTTGTTCACGCCTTTCATAAACATTGGGATGAGGCAAAAGAATTCGTAAAGGATAATACGTTAATAAGGTGGGTTGAAAGAAGTATGCAGGATTCAGACTTAACTGACCGGCTAAGTATTATGTCAGCCAGAGCTGTTGGTGAAACTAGCGAAACTTTCAGTAGAGAAGATGAATTACTGATCAATGTTATTTTGTTACTAGATCCAGAAGGACCAATGCGTTTTAGGGAGTTTGCTGCACATATAGATGCCATTGGTACTACTTTAGCGTATGCCTATGCAACGGATAATAAAAGCTATATGGAAAGAATAAAAGATATTTTCTACCATGATATGACTTCTATATGGAAAAATGACTTTTTCCCTATAAATAATGAATATTTTGCAGATCGAATATATGATTTACAAGTTGCTACTGAGATGTTTCTACGGCGAGAACAAGGATTTGGTATGAATAGATGCCTTTATGAACTTAACAAATCTCTGCCATGTCAAAGTAAAAAAGTTTTGGATTATTTGGTTTTTGATATTTCTGGATTACTTAAACGCTTAGAACTAGATGATACAATTAATGATAAGATACTCGATGAACATATGTGGGCTTTTTTAAGCTCAAGGCTTGAATTACCGAAATCAATAAAACTTACTTCTTTGTCTAGGTTTCCAGAGTATGCTAATGATCAATATATACAAACCTTATCTATACTAGCTCATGCTCAGGATGTATCAAAAATATGGGATTTCCCAAAACTTTCGGAAAAAATGTCAATCTCACTTAAACAAATAATTAGTGAGTTTCATGGCAAAACAATTAAAAATGAAATTACAAAGAAAATTGATCGGGTTAAAAGTAAAGGTAATTTGGCATTTTTGTTTAAAATCATGACTGATCAAAAATATATTGTACGGGATACTGTTGGCTTTGTTAAAGCCAACAAAAAATATAAAAAAAATGCTTTTCAAATTATTATGCTTAACAATCGTAGAGTATTAAACAATATTGCTTATCGAAATGGATTGCAATTTGCTGTCTTTTTATCATTTTTAATTGTAAGCCTGGTGGCATTATTAATGATAATGAAATATCTAACCTAATAACGCGAATAATGGATAAGGATACAGAGCTGATGATAGTGGTAAAACAAAGCCCCGAACATCATCCCCGCCTTGTGCGGGGACATTATGGGGTGTTTTTTATGTAGCTAACAGCTCTGTATCCTTATCCACTATTCGCGTTAGTAACCTATTTGGAATCTATTTATGACTGATAAAGAAGATAAAGCCAAAGGAACTTCTGGCAGCATGAAGGGTATTAGTATCGTAGGTAAAATAGTGGGATTAGTTGTATCAGTATGGTTGATTAGTGCCTCTTATTTTGCTTTTGCATTTTTTATACTAGGTATGTTGCCGGCAATTGTTTCTGTTTTAGTAGATAGAGGATCTGGTAGGTTTGCTTCAAAAACAGTGACCGCATGTAACTTTGTTGGTATATTACCTTTTCTTTTTGAGATAGGTAATAGTTATGAAAAAACAGTTGCAGCCAAGCAAATAATGGCTGATTCTGTATCTTGGCTTTTTATTTATAGCGCTGCTATTATAGGATGGATAATGATCTGGGTATTTCCACAGGTGTCATTAATTATATTTAATATTCGTGCTGATATGAAGCTATCAAAATTAAGAAAAGAACAGGATGAGCTTCTGGTTGAGTGGGGTGAAGAATTAAAATCTAAAAAAAGTAAATAAGTTTACTGAGATTATTGGATATGCCATTTGTTTAGTAAATACTGTTCTATATTATATCTTTCTCCATTAACGCCACTGGTTAAAACCCGATTATAAAGAACTATCTCTCCGATGCCGCCTTTAAAATAATATTGTGGTGTGGTTGATTCAGTAACCCCAGCGCCAATTCTGGCTGGTTGGGCAGTATTCGTGCTATAAACCAGAGGGCTTGATGTATAGCTTGTTAATGAGCCATTTATATAGAATAGACTGGCAGAATTTGCAGCTACTGCTGTTAGCAGAGTTGGGGTATAATTTACTGTATTTAAGTTCATAGGTGCCCAACTGGCGCCCGTGCCAGTCCAGAATGACCATAAGTTATTATTATTTTCATATAACATATAGCCACGTTGTGGCGAATTATCCCTCGAAGTAAATAAAGACTGGTATGTAGATGTACTACCATACGGATTGGCGACAATAAATAATGTCTGGCTGCTAGCATTAAGGACGGCTGAATATGGCTCAAATAAATATTGGGCATTGCCATCAAAATTTATAACACCATGGCTATTTATCGCAGAAGTGGATAAAGAATATATTGGCATATTGGCAGATGATACTGAGGTTTGAATGAAATTATTGTTCTGTGAACTTTTATCTACCCAACAGGACACAAGAGAATTATCGAGTGCTGGCGTAGTGATACAGTCGCTGGAATTAAAGACGGTATCGGCTTCAGCGCTATCAAGCCATAATTGTAAACTGGTAATATCAGGTGGTAATGTATTACCTAGAGTAATACCCCATCTACTAGCCATTGAGCTTTCAACCAATCTTTGTTTTCCACCAGGAAGAGATCCCTGGTAAAAGGCTGCTTCAGCTATTAAGCCTTTATATCCGCCGCCAATAGAAAATTGATTAGGGGAGGCGAGAGATATTGAGCTAGGAGAACCTGAAACTGCTTCGCTTTTTTCAACACCATTCATATAAAATCTATATTTAACTGCATTGGGGTCATAAATAATTGATATAAGGGTTGGTTGGCTGTTTAAAATTATATCTGAACCGCTCCAGTTACTTATACTGTTGCTAGGGGGTTCCCATATACTTGCTATTGATGATGCGCCGAGAGCTGCCGTACTTGTTATAGTGGAACTTGATATTATATGACCTGATGAAGTTACACTGAATAAATAAATTGGTCCTGCAGATGATGAATTAATAGTAGAGCTTGGTTGGATTACTGTAAAAATTGAATTGATAGTAGGATTAGTATTGGCAATAGTACTGTTTGTTAAAAGGCTTAAATTATTAAATATCACAGCATTAGTATGATTGAGAGTTGAGACGCTTG
>Ga0206814_10342_pt1 | contig 11151 bp, 8 predicted proteins | sample Alteio_BWOrgCont_90_FD_152850 | JGI IMG/M metagenome (GOLD analysis project Ga0206814, IMG submission 152850) | Enriched cells from forest soil in Barre Woods Harvard Forest LTER site, Petersham, Massachusetts, United States -... | ecosystem: Environmental > Terrestrial > Soil > Temperate forest >...
AATCCCCGGCCTTCTTGATGCCCAGGTAGTTCAGCCCAGTGATCAGCCAGGTTACGGCGATGGCGAAAATCTGCGCCCACATCACCGCATAATGCCCGCTCCCGATGGCCACAGTATCCAGCCAATGAAAGAGCGCAAAAATCCCCAAGGTCCGCGCCAGCCCACTGGTTACTGAAGCAATCGAAGCCGGCTTGGCCACCGCAAACCAGGTCCACATATATAGAAAGCCAGTCCGGTCGCCATAAGCCCCGCGCAGGTAGACATATTCCCCTCCGGCATAAGGCATCATCGATCCCAGCTCGGCGTACGTCATCGCCCCAAACAGGGACAACAAGCCGCCCACGATCCAGGCCAGGTACACGAGGCCGGAAGAGCCCACCGCCTTCATCATCTCCGTAGGCACAAGAAAGATGCCGCTGCCTATGATTGTCCCAACCACGATAGCCATGGCATGACTGCCTCCCAGCACGCGAGGCAGATCGGTAGTTGATGCAGTCGACTGAGAAGTGGAGGATTGCGGCGTTTGACTCATGAATGAACCGAGGTTAGCACGGCCGAGGTCTGACCTAAGCAGAAAAGCACATAACCCGGGCCTCGGCGCAACCCGCGGCAGAAGCTATACTCTGCTCAACCACACATGAAGATCCTCGCCGCAATCCTCATCTGGCTCGTCTCTCTCGCAACCACCGCGCAGGCGCAATCGCCCCAGCCCGACTGGTGCCGCACACTGCCAAACGCAAAATACAAAACGCTTCGCCGCATTCCCCTCGCGGATACATGGTTTGAGGTCTACGAAGTCGCGCACGCTGTCTTCGCCATTTACGAGCCGCGGCAATCGGAGGGAACCATCGGCTATCTCATCGTTGGCAGCCGGCGCGCAGTCCTCTTCGATACCGGCATGGGCATCGGCGACTTGAAGAAGCTCGTGTCACAGTTGACGAAAATGCCGCTCGTCGTTCTGAACTCTCACACCCACAACGATCATGTCGGAGATAACTGGCAGTTCTCCGCGATCTACAGCATGGATACCGGTTTCTCGCGTCAAAGCGCAAAGGGCTCGAACTCGGATGCGCAAAAGGAAATCCAGCCCAGCGAACTATGCGGCGACCTGCCAACCGGGTTCGATCCCAAAAGCTACGCCACCAGGCCCTGGAAGATTGCCAGGTACATTCACGGCGGTGAGACGATCGATTTAGGTGGCAGATGGTTGCAGGTCATCGCCACGCCAGGCCACACTCCCGACGCGATTTGTCTATTCGACAAAGCCAATGGCCTGCTCTTCACCGGTGACACCTACTACCCTGGTACGATATGGCTCTACCGCCCGGAGACCGATCTCGCTGCGTATGACGGGTCTGTCCGCCGTCTCGTCATGCTCGCACCGCAGGTCAAGATCGTTCTCGGCGCGCATGACTTTCCCATCGCGCCGCCATCGGTTTTACCCAGTCTTTTGGCGGCTTTCGAGCGAGTTCGCGCAGGCAAGGTAGCCGCAGTTCCCGCAGGCCCAGGAAAAGCTAAATACAAGAGCGGCGATATCTCATTTCTGATGAAGGCGAAGGAATAACCAGGCGTCTACATCTTATCCATATGCCGAAAGCCATCCGTCTGCGCAAACATCACCGCAAACAGCATGAAGTTATACGCCGAATGCACCAAAGTGCTCGCCGCCAGCGACCGCGTCGCCAGCCGCACGGTGCAGAGAATCAGGCTCACGCAATAGAGCAGCAGCAGTGGTCCCCAGGCATTTCCCAACTGCGTCGCGTGCATCAGCGCAAACGGCGCACTCACCATCAAAGACGCGAAGATCATCGCTCCCAGGCTCCAGATCGGATTGCCGCTCGCATCCAGCGGTCTCGCCTTCGCGCCCGTCATGCGTTCGCCCAGCCAGTCCCAGCCCGTCGCCACAGCCGGCAGCAGAAAGCCGCGAAAGATCATCTCCTCAAAGAACGGAGCGATCAACACTCCGAAGCCGGCCAGCATCCATGCATCGCTCGGAGTCCCAAAGAGCTTGTCGATCGGCGCATGATCCGGAAAAGGCAAGAACCAATTGCCCGCCATGGCCAGAACATTGCACCCCACCGCGGTCCAAACCAGCCGGTAGCGCAGCCGGAACCCAGTCGCCCCATGCCAGTGCAGTCCGGCAAAATATCCCTTGCCCCAAACCATGCGAAAGAAGGGAACCGCACCAGCCAGCGCAATCCCATAAATAAGCAACTCGATGACCAGCGTAACCGGCGTTCTCTTGGCAGCCTGTTCGAAGCTGAGCAAGCCAAACCAGTGAAAGTGCAGCGCGACTCCCACCCCGCCCGTCGAAACCACCACACCCAGGAGCAAAAGTACGAGAAACAACAGTGCATCGGCGAAATTCGGCGTTCGCGCCTCAGGCCGTTCGGGCAGCAAATGCAGGAAGGGCTTCGGCTGTGCGTCCCGCCCCCCAGTCTCGAATCCAGTCTCGAATCCAGACTCGCCACCGCTGTAAAAGCCGCCTACCTCGGCATTGCCCTCAAAAGCCGTCTCCACCGGCAGGAGCGCGCCGCCCATCGGCTCAGCTCCCAGTTCGGGGGCAACCCCGACCACCGCCTCCTGAACCGGCGCCGGAACCCGGTCCAACTCCCCGGTAAACGCCTCTTCGTTCCTAACCCCGTCACTCATGGCTGGCTCGCCTTTGTCTGCCGCGTCGCCTTGGTGCCGGCAGCTTTCTTCGCAGCAGATCTCCCAGACTTCTTGGATGCCGCACGCATCGGCTTCGCTTCGACAATCTCAGCCGCAATCTCCGCAGTCACTTCCGGCAAAGCCTCCGCCGGAGCGCCGTGTTCGGCATAGTATCGCGCCAGAAACTCGCCTGTAAACGACCCCGCCACGGCTGCCACCTGCGCCGGCCGTCCCTCGGCGATCACGCGGCCGCCCTCCTCGCCGCCCTCCGGCCCCATATCGATCAGCCAATCCGCATTGCGAATCACGTCCAGATTATGTTCGATAATCACCACCGAATTGCCCAAATCCGCCAACCGGTGCAGCACCTCCAGCAGCTTGCGCACATCGTCAAAATGCAGCCCCGTCGTAGGCTCGTCCAGCAAGTAAAGCGTCCGCCCCGTTTGCCGTTTTGAAAGCTCCCGCGCCAGCTTCATCCGCTGTGCCTCGCCACCCGACAAGGTCGTCGCGCTCTGCCCCAGGTGAATATATCCCAACCCCACATCCACCAGCGTCTGCAGCTTTTGCCGCAGCTGCGGCACATCCTTCAAAACTTCCAGCGCATCCTCAATCGTCAAATCCAGAATCCCGGCAATCGAGCAGCCCTTGAACTTGACCGCCAGCGTCTCCTGGTTATAGCGCTTACCGTTGCATACCTCGCACTGCACGTACACATCGGGCAGAAAATTCATCTCGATGCGCCGCTGCCCATCGCCCTCGCAAGCCTCGCAACGCCCGCCGGCAACGTTAAAACTGAATCGTCCCGGCTTGTACCCGCGTTCCCGGGACTCCGGCATCATCGCAAACAAGTCCCGCAGCGGGGAAAACAGCTGGGTATAGGTCGCCGGATTGGACCGCGGCGTCCTGCCAATCGGCGACTGGTCAATGCGAATCACCTTGTCGATCTGGTCGGCGCCCGTCAGAGTATCGTGATTGCCCGGCTCCTCGCGCGAACCATAAATCGTCCGCGCCAGCGAGCGATAGAGAATATCGTTCACCAGCGTGCTCTTGCCGCTCCCGCTCACGCCCGTCACCACCGTCATCACACCCAGTGGAACGCGCGCCGTCACATCCTGCAGATTGTGCTCCCGCGCCCCTTGAATCTCGATCCACTTGGCCGTTAGCGCCCGAGGTCGCTCCCGATGCAGAATGCTTACCTGGCCGGAAAGATAGCGTCCAGTCAACGACCCGGGCGCAGCCATGATCTCCGCGGGAGTTCCCTCGGCCACCACAGCGCCGCCCAGCCGTCCCGCGCCCGGTCCCAGATCAAGCACATAGTCCGCCGCGCGAATCGTGTCTTCATCGTGCTCCACGACAAGCACCGTGTTGCCCAGGTCGCGCAACCGCGTCAGGGCCTCGATCAGCCGCATATTGTCGCGCTGGTGCAACCCAATCGAAGGCTCATCGAGCACATACAAAACCCCGCGCAGCCGCGAGCCAATCTGGGTAGCCAGCCGAATCCGCTGCCCTTCGCCGCCGGACAACGTAGCCGCATTCCGGTCCAGCGAAAGATAGCTCAACCCAACTCCAGCCAGAAACTCCAGCCGCTCGACGACCTCTTTGCGAATCCGCTCCGCAACCAGAGCTTCGCGCGCAGTAAAGCTCAAGTCGCGAGCAGCCGTCAGTGCCCGGTTCAGCGAAAGCGCCGTAAAATCGCTAATCGAAAGCCCGCCCACCTTCACGGCAAGGGATTCAGGCCGCAGCCGCTTGCCCCGGCAGGTAGGGCAAGTCGAGGCCGACATGAAATTCATCATGTACTCGCGATAACCGTCGCTCTTGGCGTCCTCGACTCCATCGCGCAGGAAGGAGAGAATCCCATGAAACCCCGTCTTCGGCGCCTCGGTCCGCGGCGGCCCATAGACCAGAATGTGCTGCTGCTTGTTCGGTAACTGCTCAAACGGAACCTTCAGGTCGATCCCATAGCGCGCCGCCGCAATATGGATCAACTTCACCAGATATTGCGAAGCCGACCCTGGCCCCAACCCGCCATCCAGCAGCGGCTTCGACCAATCCATAATCACCTTCGCCGGATCGAAATCGTAGAGAGACCCCAGCCCATGGCACTCCGGGCAAGCCCCAAAGGTCGAATTGAAGCTGAAGCTCCTCGGCTCCAGCTTCGGCACATCCAACCCGCAATCCGGGCAGGCCATCGAGGAGGAAAAAAGCTGCTCTTCCTTCTCTGCGCTCGCGCTCGTTGACCCGGCAATCAGCACCAGCCCGTTGGCCATCTGTAGCGCCTTGGCCACCGAGCCCTCAAGCCGCTTCTCAATTCCAGGCTTGAGCACAACCCGGTCGATCACCGCTTCAATCGTATGATTCTTGCGCCGATCCAGTACCACCGTCTCGGCAAAGTCGCGCAGGTCACCGTCGATCCGCGCCCGAAACCCCTGCTGTTCCAGTTGATCCAGCAACTCACGAAACTCGCCCTTGCGCCCCCGCACCACGGGCGCCATAATCACCACCCGCTGCCCGTCGCCGAGCTGCAGAATGCGCTGCACAATCTGTTCCGCGGTCTGCCGCGAAATTGCCTTCCCGCAATTGGGGCAATGCGGCGTTCCCACCGACGCATACAACAGGCGCAGGTAGTCATAGATCTCCGTAATCGTCCCCACCGTTGATCGCGGCGAACGGCTGGTCGTCTTCTGCTCAATCGAAATCGCCGGGCTCAGCCCCTCGATCGAGTCCACATCCGGCCGCTCAATTTGATCCAGGAATTGCCGCGCATACGCCGACAGCGTTTCCACATACCGCCGCTGTCCCTCGGCATAAATCGTGTCAAAGGCCAGCGAACTCTTCCCCGAACCTGACAACCCGGTAACCACCGTCAGCGTGTTGCGCGGAATGCGAACGTTGATGTCGCGCAGATTATGCTGCCGCGCCCCACGGACCGATATGTGCGTAATTGTCATCTTTTGAGCAGGGAAAAGAAGGCGGGCGAGAGATACTTCGCATTGTGATAAAGCTCAATTTCCAGTCATAACCGGATTGAAATCAGACAGTCACAATCGGCGGGACTCTCTTCAGGTATTCTAGTTGTCAACCCCCAAGGGGTCAACGGAGCCCGATTCTCTGAGAGAATCCTTATTCAGGGCAGCAATTGCGCCCTTGCACCAATGCTGTGCTCGAAGCGCTTGGTCGAATTCCCCCGCTGTGACGGAGAAGTATGCAGGATTTCTTCAATCTGGTAATGCTGGTATGCGCGTCGCTTGCCTCCATGGGCTTGGGCGTCTTCGTTGCCTACGCCATCTGCAAGGCAGGCTTCACCCTGATGCGCTGGCACACAGAACAAAACACCCCAGCCCCAGCAAAACCCGCCACCGAACCGGCCCGCGTGTCGTAGCCATCAACCCACGCTTCACTCTTTCGTGAGAAGAGCTTTGAGGGGCAAGAGCATTTTTCCTGGGTGATAGTCGCTTTTGAAAAGGTAGGCCTGGGCTTCAGCCAGGCATTTGAGCCTAAAAATTAGGCCGGGCCTTTGGGCCCCGAGGGTATGCTTGCCGCATGCCTTCCCCCTAAATCCATCACCGATAGTAGGTCGGGCACGATCCAACTTCGAAACGTGGACCTCGACATCGTTTCGAAATTGGATCTCCAATCTCTCATCACTGCATGAGGCGGCAAGGTCGACGTCCTCCCCATAGGGCGATCCAAGCGATCGTATGAGACTCCTTTGGAATTAGGTAGCTATCCCAAGAATCCAGATCGAGCCATACGTGGTCTCTCGATGCTGATTCAGCGACTTCCGCGTGCCGTGAGAAAAATCTCAGCTTGCAGATACACCTTGCGGAATGGTAAAACAATCACGTCTTAGGCCAATCTCGTTGGCCGGTTTTGAACTGATAACGTATGGCCGGTTTTAAGGCGATAACCGAGGGTCTGAAAGAGCGGCCAAGCGAGTCGCCTTTAGGTGGATCCCGTGGTCCAGATTTTGAAGGACACCTTCAACCAGCAGGAACTTGCTACGCGTGAGGGTCAGACGGTTGCGCTCGTAGCAATCCGGCGTCACGATCACATTGGAGATGCCAGTCTCATCGTCCATCGACAGAGAGACGAATTCCTTTGCCGTGCCTGGGCGCTACCGGGCAAGCATGCACCCTGCGGTCCGCACAAACTCTCCATCGCTTACATCAAGAGATTCGTTTGAATTAGGAGGTGGTTCAAGGAGCGCGAAGAGCGTTTTCGGCTTCTCCAAATTCAGGTTCTTCGAATAGCCTCGAGTCTCCTTTGAGAAATTGAAGATCGTAGGCACCGACGAATGGGATCGACCTTTTGAATCGGATTGCCAAAAAGAGCGGGGTCCCTCCTTCAGTCAGTTCGGTCTTATAGCCGGCAGACTTGCTCGAATTCCAGGAGGTAGAAAGCTCGCCCTTTGCCGCCAGGTCCTTCAGAGCATCAATCGGGCCTAAGCCAAGGCCAACGGACCCCGATGCACTCACAACCGCTTCCTGATCGCTACTCGTCGCAAAGCAAATCCAGGCCGCTTCGACCAGGCGCACTTCCGTGATCAGGCACAAATCAGTATCCCACCGACCGGCCTCTAGCAAGTCGTGCAGCAACGTCTTGACTTGCCCGAGGTGCTGGAAGCCCTGACCGCGGAGCGCTCTGCAGATCATCACCGCGTTGTTCGCTTTACTAAAACCAAATTTGATCGCTCCGCTGGCAGGAACTCCGGGAACGTTAGCGTCAGCCCTGACGGTTATGGCAGAAACATTCTCCGATTGCCACACCTGGACGAGATTGCGGCTCGGCTCCGGCTCACCAACGCCATGAAGCGCCGGATCAAACCCAGGAGATTCGCTCAGCATGCGGTCGTTTTCAAAGAGGCCGTCTTTCACTCGCCCGACCATCCCAGGCATCAGGCGATTGGAGGGGAAATAGGTACCCCAATAGCCGGTTATTTTGCGGATTTCATTCATGTACGCTTTTGGCAATTCCATAGAAGCTATCCTCTCTCAGCGGTTCACGTGTTGATTCATTCTGCTCAAGCACCAGCGAGGAAAAACGCAGCCCAATACCAGGGGTGATGATAAGGCAAATCTTCATCTCGCGATGACTTCAAGTGCGCAGCCGCAGGCGAACTCAGAGCGCCATCCGGAACAGATTTTCTTAGTTCCGAAGCTTGAGTCGACATCAACCAGATTTGAGCTTCGCGAAGGGCTGTTCTAGGACTCCGTTCGTGATCGCACCAAAGCTGGTAGAAACGCACCATCAGCAGCAGAGTGGCCATTTCGTCCGAATGCCAGAACGTACCTAACACTGCCGCCGCTCCTGCCGACAAAAAAAGCGCGGGAAGGCTCAAAACATGCTCGACTTCTAATGCGGAAGCCCCACTCCTGCAAGCGGATAATACGACCAAGCGAGCCGGTACCTCGGCGATGTCGTCGAGGTGCTCGTACATCAGAATGTCGGGATAGGCCAAAACAAGGATTCCGGAATATAGAAACCTCTGGTCTACGGTGCCGTGGCAACAGAAATGCGTGAGCGAAGCCTTGGGCAGTTCGCTCGATACATCGTCCAGTGTCGCATCATTGCCCCTAAGCTCGACGCCGGCAATATGGCTTAGAACAACCTGTGTTTCAAAATCGGCTAATTCAAGCGAATCCAGGGTGGGAGGCAAAGGCTGAGGGTTGTTGATGACTAACGATGGGGTGGTTGCTGGTTCTTCCATTCGCTGCTGGGAGTGCAAAAGGCCGCGTGCCCAGTAAAAATATGTCAGCTCACGCGGTTGAAACCCCCACACCTTATCAACGTCCTCGGTTCGCTCTAAATGCAAAGGCAATATAGAGAGTAGGCCGACTGGCTGCAGAAAAATTGCGCCTCCAATCGCTCCTATCTCCGATAGAACACGGTCGACAAGCAAGGTGACGTTCGTAGAAAGCCAGTCAAGCAGCGTCGATAGGGTTTCCATCTTGTCGCCAACCAAACTCCCGAATTCCGCTTCGAGGTAAGGACGGGAAGCTTTGACGACATCACTGACAGTGATATCAGTGGTCTGCGTAGCGACGGCGAGTTGCCCGCCGTCCTTCCTTTTCACACCGAACCCAGCCAAGCCCTTGGTCGTTAGGACGAGATATACGATGGACCCGCGTTCGGCAGCCTCTACAATGTCATTCCAATCACCAGGCAATCCAAATGAGCGAAAACCTACGAGACCTCGAATTTCATAGACGATTTTGTTGAGCGCTAACTGGCTAGCGGCAGCTTCCGGAGATATTCGGCCGGCAACATCAACGACAAAAGCTCCGCTCGAATCGCGGAAGGCCTTCGACGCGAGAACGCATGCATCAAAGCGCGCCGCTAACTCCGGATTCGTGTCTCGCAGGTGCTTCAACATCCAACTCGTATCGTGGCGGTTGAAATGGATACCGCTGGCTCGTTCCAGTTCCAGGATTCCTTCGCTACCGTTGCCGAGTTTCGAGAGAGCAAATGCAGCGCGCGACCCGTACCAATTCCCCTGCCAGAACTTTAACTTCTCTTGAGGATCGGAGAGACCGCTCGCATATGCTCGCATCGCACGATTCGCATTTGCATATGCCTCGGCGGCTTCATTCCATAGCGATCGATCCCAGGCCCAATCTGCCCAGTCTGCAGCGAAGACGATCGCATCTGCCGGCACCTTTCCCAGGCTTCGCGCGTATGCGTCACGATCGATTTTCGCTGCCATTCCTAGTTCGCCAAGCATGCCCGCTTGTGGGGGATCGACATAGCGCATCGCCATCGCCTGGTAGTGACGAAACTTCGGGTACAAAGAATGATCGGGCCCAACACTCTCTGCTCCCACGCGCGCAATGCTTTCGGCTTTCTCAGCATATTGCGATGCGTCCGGAAGTTGGACATAGAGCTCGAAAAAACGTCCTGCGGCAACAATGCGCTTTTCGAAAGGTATGGTCTCGGAGGCCATAATCTCTTCGATTTGGGAAAGTTCTGCTTTGATCTCCACATTCTTCCTCATTCGTAGACGGCAAGGTTCAAAGGCGATGTGCGTCCCAGGTTCGCATTAGGCCCTAACGGCAGCAATCATAATGGCCACCGACGACCTCCAGTGCTCTTCACGTCGCGGCCATGCCGTACCTTTCCGCCCGGGGCGATACGTCTGCTCGGTGAACCGTCATTCTATCGGGGTCGTCTTGCCGTTCGCTGCAGCAACCTCAATCTGCCGAAGCAAACCGAAGACATCTTCAGATGTAAGTTTCTTTCCTCCTGCCGTATCCAACTCCTCATGCTCACGCTTCTCTCACGGAGACTGATATATGAATCACCCGGCGATCATGGCAATCCACCAGAATACAGAACAGTTCGATTTCGATCGCCTTCACGACGACCTCGCCGTTCCTGCGTTGCCATTTGCACCGCGTCCCTTTTCAGACGAGCTGCTGTTGCCATGGATCTGTCGCCTGCCCGCGGCAAACCAAGTGAGCCTGAGCCGCTTCCTTCTCCAATCCGCGTTGCAGAATCTGCTGTTGCCAAATCAGTTCCCAAATCTGAAACGCATAGGATCGGTTCCCTTCTTCCACCAACCCCAGAGCGTAACACGGCACCGCCGCCATGAAGTCTCGGATCCTCTGGCTTTCTACGATCAGTGTGGGCAGAACGTTGTTCATTTTCCTCATCGTACCCGGGGTATCGGGTTCCCGCCTCAAACCCCAGGCTCGTCCGGTGCGTTCTGGGGTGGACCCAACAACCCTGTCACCGGGGGCAATCTGAGAGGCTCTTTCCTGCCTTTTCCGGGCATTTCGAACTGGGGTAGTAGCGCCGGTCGGGTGCCGCAGAGGCCCATCTGTCGCAAGACTTGCAAGTTTCGCGACGATTCTTGCTCCTTCAGATATCGGCCAAGTGCGTGTCGCAGAAGTCGACATCGAAAGCGGTTTCTATCGCAATATGTTTTGCGACGTTCAGTGAACCTTCTCCTTGCCGGCACCCAGCGGCGGGCTGGACTGTGCAGTCAGCTCCGGGATGCAGGCAAAATCCCCCCCGTTCAAGATAGGCATCGCAACATGAGCGGAACCGCCAGTTCACTGGTTCGCGACCGGGCCGGAGACGATCAAGGCAGTAGCCGCAATCGAGGCGCAGAGAGCTGTTACGATCGATCCGCCATATCCCGGGGAAGCGTGGGAGAGGCAAACAGGCTAGATTGGCCCCCGGGAACCAACTACTGGCTCGAGCCCTTGGCCAAGGCCAACCGCTTTTCTGTTGCGTCAACCGGGAATTTCTTCCAAAACCGGCGCAAACCGCGCCCCAACAAACAGCAATACCCCAGACAGAATCAGCGTAGCCAGTGTCAACCCGAGCCCCACCCGCAGGCTCGACACATCGGCAATCCGGCCAATGATGGTTGGCGAAAACGTGTCCCCCAGCATGTGAATCAGAAACAGCTCCAGTGCAATCGCGCTCGACCGCACCGCCGCCGACACCGAGTTGCAGATCGCCGCATTCAACGGACCGGTGTTGAGAAAGAGAAAA
>Ga0206814_10344_pt1 | contig 11145 bp, 9 predicted proteins | sample Alteio_BWOrgCont_90_FD_152850 | JGI IMG/M metagenome (GOLD analysis project Ga0206814, IMG submission 152850) | Enriched cells from forest soil in Barre Woods Harvard Forest LTER site, Petersham, Massachusetts, United States -... | ecosystem: Environmental > Terrestrial > Soil > Temperate forest >...
GCACGTGCGCCGCGAGTTCATTGTCGATTTCGACTTCGCCGAAGACGGGATGCGAATCGGGGCTTCCTCCCAAACGCGTCAAAAGATCCGCTGCGAGCGGGGCCACGGATCCGTCCTTCCGCCGCACCAAAGCGTATTCGATTTCGACCCCGTGAACCGAGAACAGGGAATATGTCATCGGCCGCTGTTAAGACCTAAAGATTCACCGGAGAAGCCGTAAGATCGGCCAGAGCATGGGCTATCGAGGATGCCAGGGGAATGGAGGATGGGGAAGAGAGATAAGGCGGCAAAGTCGTCTTGCGCATCTTCACGCGCTCAATGCGCTGCGCGAACTCCCGCATGATGGTTTGGTAAAGCCGATCTTTGAGAATTTCGTCTTCCACCCCGGCGTCGATGTTGGGATTGTCGTTGACTTCGACGATATAGGGCTTTCCTTTCACAACCTTGATGTCCACCCCGTACAAACCGTCACCGATGAGGCGTGCCGCCTTCAAGGCCATCGAAGTGACTCTCGGATCCACGTCTTCCACGGGATGGGTCTTATGCGCGCCCTCGACGGCCTTGCCCTGCGCGCTGTGATCGTAAATCTGCCAGTGGTTGCGCGACATAAAGTATTGGCAGGCGAAAAGCGGCTTGCCGTCGAAGATGCCGATGCGCCAGTCGAAGGGGGTGGGCATGAATTCCTGCGCCACAAGGTAATCGGAGTGATGAAAAAATTCGCGGCATACTCTTTCGAGACGGGCCGGATCTTCCACCTTTTCTATTCCCCGCGAGAATGTCCCGTCCGGGATCTTGATGATGATGGGAAAGGCCAGCGCGTCGGTGATCACGGGAAGATGCTCTTCGCCGAACACCACCGTCTTCGGCCGGCTGATGCCCGATCGTTTGAACAATTCGTAAAGGAAGATCTTGTTGGTGCAGTAGAGAATGGAAGTGGGATCGTCGATGACCACCATGCCTTCCTTCTCGGCTTTCTTGGCGAAGCGGTAGGTATGATGATCGATGGCCGTGGTTTCGCGGATGAAGAGCGCATCGAATTGCGCCAGGAGCGCGTAATCGCGCTTTTCAATCACCTCGACAGAAAGGCCTTCGGCCTTGCCGGCTTTAATGAACTTTTGAATCGCGGCCACGTTAGAGGGCGCCCACCGCTCCTCCGGGTTGAAAAGGATGGCGAGCTCGTAACGGGCCGGAGCGCTTTTCCGCACCCCCCAGCGATCCACGCTGTAGGCCACCAGCGCTTCCAGAAAGTCCTCCTGGTGGGACTCCTCAATTTTGTCAAGCGAGAGCGGCTTGATGGAAGTGATGGTCCATTTTTTTTCCTGCGTGAAAAACACCCGGAAGGCGGGGCATGGGAAAAGGTTAAAGAACATCCGCGACAGCTTCTCGTATTTCTTGGACACGTTGTGGCCGAAGTACACGGAAAGTTCGAAGCGATCGTCGGCGAGGGGGGCGAGATCCTTCTGGATCTGAGCCGAGAGATCGTCGGCCTCGATGAGGTAGAACTCCTTCTTCGAAAGCGCCTGCAGCGCGGAAAGCTTGGGGATGACCTTGTGCCCCCGCGCTTCGGCCACGAGGGACACGTAGTAGCCGCTGCCGAGGTAACCGTAATTTCGCGCCAGGTTGATGACCCGCAGCTGCCGCAAATCCTGGAATGCCTGGCCGAACAGGTATTCGGTAGGACTCACGAAATCCATGCCGGGCACCTTCTTGCGCCAGTACCGCACGTTTTCCACCACGCACAAATTGCGAATCACGGCTTGCCTGTTTTTCCGATAACGACAAGGTTGGCGTCGTAGGTCAAAATGCCCAGCATCACCGCGTTGCTGAATTTCTGAAAGGGCAGCGAATAGGTCCCTGTGGCCGAGAGAGGATGGCGCCGCAAGGGATCGTGTATTTGCACCTCGTGCGTCTCCGCGTTGTAGGCGGACACGACGACGAAATGCCCCACCGGTTGGCCCAGGACGTCATTTTCCTGGTTGTTGGAAAGTTCTCGGACGCTTTGATAGAGATAGGTGGCCGAAAGGCCGCAGATCACGGGCCGTTGAGAGGCGAGAAGGCGACGGAAAAGCTCTTCGTTCAGGTCGTCGAACCTAAGAGTCCCTCCGTGTTTAATGAAATCCAGGTAAAAGCTGATTTCTTTTTTTTGGCGGCTGCTGCGGACGCGCTTTTGTCGCAGCTTGAGTTTTGCAAGCAAGGTCTCTTTGGGAAGCTCGCTCCAGGTGGGGTCGAACACCTTGATGTTATACGTGTATATCTCGGCGGAGAAATCGTGCGCCAGGGCATGGCGGGCGAGGTTGACCCCCACGGTGCCGCCGGTCTTTTGCCAATGCACGACCTGATGCTTCAGCGCCTCCGCGGAGGTTTCAAAGCCATAGTGCTTATAAACGGCCTGGAGGCAGGTGATACCGCAGCTTTCATCGTCCGGCTGTTGGGGAACGGTAAATTGCAGTTTCATGGGCGAGGCGTCATTTCAGCATAAATTAACTTATCCCGGATTTCATTTCCCTCATGTTTTTCCGTCTCACTTTAAGCACATTCGCTTGGGTCCTGGCTATCCAGGTTTCGGCCTCCACTGCGGGCACCCTTTCGCCGCGGCAGGTGATGCAGCGCTTCGATTCTCTTTTGAACGTGGGAAGCGCCGGCGCGGATTCACAGGCCAAGGCTCTTTGCGCCGGCACGGCGCTCAGAACCTTCTCCTTTCTCGCCGAAGCCGAGCATAAGCTTGCGCCGTTCCTGGACAGTTCGCAAAGCCGGGATACGGTGGTCGAAGAGAAACGCCAAAGCGAATGGACCGGACTTAAAATCGTGTCGGATGCGGTATTCCGCAAGCCGCTCATGGGAATGGAACGCATGCATTCCGTGCAGGCCGTGTATCTCTTTCACCGGACCGACGGCTGGAAGGTGGCAGAGTTCGAAGAGCTGCCGGATGAAAAAACGCCTTTAACCCTTCGGGAGGACGCCATTGCCCTGCCTGAGGACACGGCCTCTCATTCTTTTTTTCCCGTGTCCCGACTGGCACCCGAAGACAATGGCGTCACCCGCATGCGCTTGCGGGTTTCGCTCGGCAACGGCGATTCATTGCCGGATTTGCCGCAGGGGCCGGGACAGAAAGTCTTAAAGCGCGGTCGGGACTGGGCCTTGATCGAAACCTCCCTTTCGGAGATTCCACCTATTTCCCCGGCTATGAGCTCTGCGGGAGCGGATTCTTTGCGGGCCTATCTCGGTTCCGGTTCGTATCTGGATTTGAAGGATTCGCTGCTTGTAGCCAAAGCCTCCGAATTGTCCAAGGGAGCGACAAGCCAACAGGAGATTGTCCGCCGGGTATATGACTTTCTCCTGTCCTCTTTCCAGTTTAAGCTGGGTGCAGCCCTGTTTAGCGACAGCCGGGTGGCCTTGCGCAGTCTTGAGGGCGATTGCTCCGAGTCCGCCGTTCTGACCACCGCCCTGTTGCGGGCAGCAGGCGTCCCAAGCCGTGTGGATTTGGGTTTCGCCACTTTGGATCACGGGGTATTCATCGGACATGCCTGGTCCGAGGCTTTCATAAACGGCCGCTGGATAGGCGTGGATGCCGCCCTCCGCGAATTCCCTGCGGGCGCGGAACGCGTCCTGCTCTTGAGGCTTTCCGGTTCCGAAGACATGCGCGTGGCCGCTTCGAATTTGATGATGAGGTCGCTTTCCAACCTTAACATCGAAATCACGGATGCCTGGGCCGGGTCTAAACCCGTCGCCCTCCAGGAACAGCATGGCAACGCGGAAGAGGGCAAGGAATTCTTTGAAGAAGTTTTGCGGGGTGTCGGGAATTCGGGTAGCGGCAGGGAGTGAGAATAATGAGTAGCTTGCTCCGCAGAATAAAATCATAATACAGTCATAACCGGAGGATTCGATGGAAAGCGGAATTCAATTCGACAAGGACAGTACGGCAGTCCTGATCATGGACTACCAGAACGACATCGTGGGGATGCTTCCCGAGGAGAAGCGATCGCTATTGCTTGGCGGAGCGGCCGAAATTCTGGACACCGCGCGTGCGGCCGGGCTGCGGGTGATCTATATCGCCGTGCGTTTTCGCGAGGGCTATCCCGAAGTCAGCATGCGGAACAAAAGCTTTAGCGGACTTAAAACCGGCAAGCGCATGTTGGAAGGGACCTTGGGGGCCGAGATTCATACCCAAGTGTCGCCTAAACGGGGTGAAATCGTGTTGTCCAAACGCCGCGTGGGGGCCTTCTCTACCACGGAACTGGAAACCCTGCTGCGCGCGGGCAATGTCACGAACCTGGTTTTGCTCGGCATTTCCACCAGCGGTGTGATTTTGTCCACGGTCCGCTGGGCGGCGGACATGGATTATGGCCTGACGGTGATCTCGGATGCCTGCGCCGATCCGGATGAGGAAGTCCATCGCGTCTTGATGGAGAAAGTTTTTCCCAGGCAGGTAAACGTGCTGACCCGACGGGAATTCGTGGAAACCCTTAAATCCGCTTAAATCGTAGGAGCGGCAAAGATTATGGAGAAGGTAAGGGAAAAGGAGCTTGGGGAGCCGAAAAAGAGATGGTCGGGATGGCGGGATTCGAACCCACGACCACTTGAACCCCATTCAAGTACTCTACCAGACTGAGCCACATCCCGATCAGGACGTGCTAATGTAAAAGGCGGGGAAGGGGCCGTCAACGGCGGCCTTCGGGTTCCCATCGAGTTAATTTTCCTGTTTTACGAAAACTTTAACGGAGCCGCCGTGAATCAGCTTTCCCCATTGGATCAACACCGCAAGGCCTATTCCCCCAAACGTCCGTCTGCCCTCAGCCAAGGCATTGAACGGGTCCGCATCAGAACCGGGGAGGCTACGGAGTCCATAAGGGATCTGGACGCCATTCGGGCGTCTTTTCCGAAGACTTATGGTATGCCCTTGCTTTCCTTTGAGGCCGGGGTTTCGACAGGCGCCTCCAAACCGCTGCGGGTGGGGGTGGTGCTTTCGGGCGGACAGGCGCCTGGCGGCCATAATGTCATTGCGGGCCTCTTTGATTCCATCCGAGCCCTTCACGCGGAAAGCGCGTTGTACGGCTTCATTGGCGGCCCCGGAGGCCTGGAAAAAGGCCAATACGAGCTGATCGGATCCGAAAAGATGGACGCCTATCGCAATACCGGAGGTTTCGACATCATCGGTTCGGGCCGAACCAAGCTGGAAACCCCGGAACAATTCGATCGCTGCATCGAAGTCATCCGCGGCTTGCAACTCGACGCCGTGGTGATCATTGGCGGCGACGATTCAAACACCAATGCGGCCATTCTCGCAGAGTATCTGCTTGGCAAGGGCCTTCGGACCTGCGTGGTGGGAATTCCCAAAACCATCGACGGCGATCTTAAAAACGCCCGCATCCCGACTTCGTTCGGCTTCGACACTGCCGTGAAGACTTATTCCGAGCTCATCGGCAACATCGCGCGCGACGCGCGTTCGGCCCGCAAATACTGGCACTTCATCAAGCTCATGGGCCGCTCCGCCAGCCATATCACTCTTGAGGCCGGACTGCAGACCCGTGCCAACGTCACCTTGATCTCCGAGGAGATCGAGGAAAAAAAACAGAGTCTGGATAAGGTGGTGGAATCGGTCTGCCATTCGGTGAAAGCCCGGGCCGCGCAGGGCAGGGATTACGGGGTGGTGTTGGTGCCGGAGGGGCTCGTTGAATTCATTCCTTCCATTAAATCCCTAATAGCCGAAGTCAATGATTTGTTGGCCGAAAAAGAAAAGGAATTCGCCGGCCTCCCTTCCACCGAAACGAAAATACAGACGCTCGCGGGCTGGCTTAAACCCGAAAGCGCCTTGACATTCAAATTGCTGCCGGGTGCGATTCAGGCCCAGTTGCTTTTGGATCGGGATCCCCATGGCAACGTGCAGGTTTCGCTTATTGAAACCGAAAAATTGTTGTCGGAGATGGTGAACGCGAAGTTGAAGAAGGACCCGGAATACAGAGGTAAATTCACACCGCAGCATCATTTCTTCGGCTATGAGGGCCGTGCCGCGGCACCCTCCAATTTCGACGCCGATTATTGCTACAGCCTGGGATGTGCGGCGACAGTGCTTATCCGCGACGGTAAAACCGGGTACATGGCTTCGGTGCGCAATCTTTCCCAAGGCGTGGAAAACTGGGAGGCGGGCGGCGTTCCCATCACCATGCTTTTCAACATGGAGTCACGACACGGAAAACTGAAGCCTGTTATTCAGAAAGCCCTGGTTGAGTTGAAGGGTCCCGCTTTTGGCGAGTTGGCCAAACATCGCAGCGCGTGGGAAGTGGAAGATGCTTATCTCTATCCCGGTCCCATCCAGTACTTCGGTCCCGCCGACATCTGCGACGCGATTACCAAAACGCTCACTCTGGAGAAGGGGTAGACGCCGGGCGCAACCGCTTCAGCTCCTCCGGAGACAGCTCCCGGAATTCTCCCTCGGGCAAGTCGCCCAGCTCGACCCCGCCGAATTCGACGCGTTTTAAATCCACCACGCGATGGTTCAGCGCATAAAGCAGGCGCCGAATTTCCCGCTTCTTGCCTTCCCGCAGACCTATCTCATATCCTCGCGCTGTTTCCCGCACGGCTGCGCATTTCAAAACGACCCCGTCTTCAACCTCGACCCCCTCCAGCAAAAGTTCCATGTCCTGATCTGTAAGGCGGTATTCGGTTTCCACCTCGTAGACGCGCAGCACGCCGTGGCTGGGGTGGGTGAGCGAGGCGGTCAGTTCTCCATCGCTCGTGAAAAAGAGCAGCCCGCGGCTGTTCTTGTCCAGGCGGCCCACATAATGAAGGCGATGCAGCTCAGAGGGCAGGAGGTCGTACACGGTGGAGCGTCCGTGGGTGTCTCCGCGTGAACACAGATATCCGGCGGGTTTGTTGAAAAGAAGGTAGGTGTGCTTTTCCTCGGGTCGAACAGGTTTCCCATCCACTTCGACGCGATCGGTGTCGCCCACGTCGGTGGCCAGTCCGGCTTTAGTTCCATTAACTTGGACACGGCCAAATCGGATGAGGTCCTCAACCGCGCGACGGCTGCCCAGGCCGCACAGGGCGAGATAGCGGTTAAGGCGCATCCTCAACGCTGTCGTAATGATCGGGATGGGCCGGGCCGGGATTTGTCTTAATGCCCAGCCGCGGCCCGAGATCCTTAAGCAATTCGTCGGAACGGGTCAGGAAAGCGCGCGCTATTCCAATGGCCGCATCGACGGTTTCCTGCCCGAAGCGATCCACCCAATCCGCAACCAGATCGGAAGTTTCGCTTCCGAGGGTTTTTCCGGATTGGAGTTCTTGGGCCATGGAAAGCGCCAGGCGCATGCCGAGTCCGCTCCGGATTCTTTCCAGGTCTTCGGTTTGATCGATCAGCGCATCCAACCGGGTCAAGGTTTCGTCGAGGTTGCCAAAGTCACTGTTTTCGGACATCAAGCGTTCTCACGGACCAAAGAATGAATCGTTTTGCCTTCCAGAATATCGAAATCTTCCTTGCTCAGCATTTCCGAGCGCAGGAGTTCCGGATCCATCTCCAGCAAAAGACCGAAGGCGGCATAGGGACTGATGGTGGAGCCGCTGGGCTGGGTCCGAAGGCGGACATACAGATCGCCGTCGTTTAGATAAACGTCCAATGCCTCCGCATGAAAATCCAAGGGTTTATCCCGGTGCACGCCGTGTTCCACGGCGCCGGCTTTAAAGCGCGCGACGGCGCGCTGCAGCATTTCTGCGTCCACTGCGGCGCTTCGCGGCAGCCGGTAGAGAACGTTTTCTATGCGGGGCACCTTCACCGAAGCCACCGATTCCAGACGGATAACATCCATTCCCTTGGGCAGGCACTCGCTGAGCCGTTCGCACCAAGTTTGGAGATCGCCAACCAGCAAATTGGGAAGTTCCAGAATCAACAGTTCCTTGTGTGAAGCCAGCCCCAGGGGCAAGGCTCCGGTGTTTTTTATGAGCGGCCGCGGATTGAAGCCGGAGGACAGGCGAAGGGGAATCCGGAGACGCCGAAAAGCCTTTTCGAACAGATCCAAGGTGTTCTGGTGCGCCATGAACCGCGCCAGACCCGTCTTGCGATAGTAAAGGCGATAGGAATGCGAGGTCGCCGAATTGCGCGCCCGGCGTTCTGCGGCCATGACGGCGATTTCCTCGGGATTGCGGCTCTTCGCGGTATAGCGCTCCGTATCCGGCGACAATTGAATGTCCGCATAATTGCCGGGTATGCCGCATTTCTGGCAGTCGCCCCATTTGCAATCCGGCACGGGCGCCGCGTCCTCGCGGAACATCTTCTTGTATTCGTTCTTGAGAAAGCCCTTGTTCGACCCGGCATGGATGAAATCCCAGGGAAAGACCTCGTCCATTTCTCGGGAGTCGTAAACGCGGGACATGTCGTATTGGTTTTCTGTCCAGATTTCTTTCCAACCTTCGAAGTTGAAGTGCTCGGAGAAGGACTCGAACACCATGCCGCGTTTGTAGGCCTGGTAGATCAAGGCCGATTGGCTGCGGTCGCCGCGCGAGTAAAAGCTTTCCACCCACGCAAGCCCGTAGTCCGCCCAGGTGATGCGCACGCCGGGAGTGCGCCGGAAGGCCTCCCGCACATACTGGATGTGTGTCTTGACGGTGGTTTCGTCCATGAACGGAACCCATTGCATGGGCGTAAAGGGCTTGGGGACCAGGATGCCGATGTTGGCGTGCACGGTGTTGCGCTGTCCGTATTTTCGGCCGATGGTATACAGATTGCGGATGAGTCCGCAAAAGGCTGCCATGTCCTCGAGATTCTCGGTGGGAAAGCCTATCATGGTGTACAGCTTGATGTTGTGCAGGCCGCTGCGGAACACTCCCTCCGCTGCCTCATACATGTCCTTGTCGCTGATGGTCTTGTTGATCATCTTGCGCACGCGCTCGGAACCGGTTTCCGGCGCGAAGGTCGCGCTTTTGCCTCCGGTCAGAGCCGCGGCCTTGCGAGCCAGGCCCTGTCCATAGCTGTTGGCGCGCAGCGAAGGGAGGGAGACATCCACGCCGTCGAACTCCTCGCTCTCGATGAGGTAGTCCAGCACTTTTTCCACGGGCTTGTAATCCGCCGTCGAAAGCGAGAGCAGTCCCAACTCGCGCTCACCCGTGGCATCCATGCCCTGGCGGGCCAGGTCGATGGCCGCATCGGCGTTCAGCTCCCGGTTGGGCCGGTACCAGTAACCGGCCTGACAGAAGCGGCAGCCCTGGGTGCAGCCGCGCATCACTTCCACGGAAAAACGATCGTGCACCAATTGCATGTGCGGAATCGGATTTCGTATCGGATAATCGGCGGGGTCGAGTTTCTCGACCCAATGGCGGCGGATGCCCTTGGCCCGAAGGTAAGGCCCTTGGGAGGCTTCCGTCACCGGAACGATTTCACCGCGCGCGTTTTGGGTGACCTCCAGCAAACGCGGGACGTAAATGCCTTTCAATTCCGCGGCTTCGCACAAAATCGCATCCTTGGATTTTCCGGCGCTGCGGCCTTTGCCCAAAAGACGAAGCAAGGGCACGGCGAGATTTTCGCCATCGCCGATGACGAAGAGGTCGAAGAAATCCGCCACGGGTTCCGGATTGGCCATGCAGGGGCCTCCGCCGATGACGAAAGCGTCTCCATCGGCTCTATCCCGGGCAAAGGCCTTAAGGCCCCCCAGTTCGAGAAGAAAAGGCACGTTGGTGTAGTTAAGCTCGGTTTGCAGGGAAATACCGATGGCCGTGAATTCTGAGATGGATCGATAGGATTCGAGCGTATAGAGCGGAAGTCCCAGACCGCGCAATTCTGCGGCCATGTCGGGCATGGGGACAAAGGCCCTTTCCGCGGCGAGGTCGGGTTCGCGGTTGAAAAGATGATAGAGGACCTTGGTGCCGTTATGCGACATGCCGAGTTCATAGACATCCGGAAATACGAGGGAGATGGAAGCGGTTACAGAGTCCGGATCCTTGACGACTTGGTTGGCTTCGCCCCCGAGATACCGGCCCGGATTTTTCACCCGGGGCAGAATGCGAGGCAGGATATCAACAAGGGATGCGGTCGTCATGATCTTTTCCGGTTTTTGATTCGGCAAATCCTTGTGTTGCAAGGCGTTAAACCGGGCGTTTTGGGTGTATCAATTTATACTTTACCGCTGTTTCTGGCAGTTTTCAGCATGACCATCACCGCAATCCGCAAAAAACCGAACAAGGTCCTGCTTCTGGACCGCAACAAGTGCATTTCATGCGCCGGTTGCGTGGGAACCTGCCCCGATCTGGCCTTGGACATGTTCGGGCTCGATCTGCAGGTTTTTCAGGACAAATGCACCTATTGCACCATCTGTGTGCGTTTCTGCCCCGTGGGCGCGTTGGCCATCGAAAAAACCACCGCATGAAATCCGCCAAATACGACGTCGTCGTCATCGGCGCCGGACCTTCGGGCAGCATCTGCGCCCGGAATCTGGCGCGCAGCGGCTACAGCGTTCTGCTGTGCGAAAAGCGCCCGGTGGTAGGGGTGCCTGTGCGTTGCGGCGAAGCGACCGGACCCGTCAAACGGCTCTCCGACTTCATGACGGTGAACGAAGACTATATCGAAACCCGCTTCACCGGCGTGATTCTGAATGGCCCGCGCGGCATCAGCGTCCGCTATGACGCGAACAAAGAGCTGGGTGTCATGCTGGATCGAAAGCTCTTCGATCAGGATTTGTCGAATCAGGCGGTGCGCGAAGGCGCGGAACTGCAAGTGGACGCGCGCGTCACCGGACTTTCATCCGCCAATGGACATCGCACGCTTACGGTTGAGCAGGCGGGACAAAGCTTTGAGATTGAAGCCGCCATGGTTGTGGGTTCCGACGGGGTGGAATCTTTGAGCGGCCGCTGGGTCGGCCTCAAGACACGGCAATTGCCCCCGCTTACCTGCAGCGCGATTGAACTGCGCGTGAAGGCGGAGGATCCGAACCCCAATCACCTGACCTTCTGGCAGGGACACGACACCATCAACAAGGGCTACATCTGGGTTTTCCCCAAGGTCAAGTCCGGAGTGGTGAATCTGGGGTCCGGCGAACTGGTTCCAAAAATGGGTTCGCGCAACATGTACGATCTGTCGATGGAATACAAGAACAAACTTTATCCCGGCGCGGAAATCGAAGAGGTGCACGGCGGCTGCGTGCCGGTGAGCGGCAATCTCGAAGA
>Ga0206814_10346_pt1 | contig 11121 bp, 15 predicted proteins | sample Alteio_BWOrgCont_90_FD_152850 | JGI IMG/M metagenome (GOLD analysis project Ga0206814, IMG submission 152850) | Enriched cells from forest soil in Barre Woods Harvard Forest LTER site, Petersham, Massachusetts, United States -... | ecosystem: Environmental > Terrestrial > Soil > Temperate forest >...
ACTACCATCCGCTCTGTCTCCAGCTCTTCCTCTTTCTCAATACTTATTTTATTTCCTTATTCATTATTCGCGTTAATAAAGATCGGGAGTTAATAAACCACAGTTAAAAATTGAAATACTTGATAGTTGTTAAATTTAGAAAACTTATTTTTACCTTATAAATAGGGAAAATTTATTATTTTTAATCGCGCTAAGCTTTTAAATATCCAGCTATTTAGCCAGCTCTGAAAAAGTCTCCCACCATTTTTAAAATTATTTGAATAAACAGCTTGTGTTTATTCAAATAATTTAGCATATTGCCTCTCTGTAATAATTTTGGGATATGCTATGCTAACACTACGTGATGTAACTTATCGTATTGCTGGAAGAACGTTGTTAGAAGGAGTTAACCTTACTATTCCTGCTGGGCACCGTGTTGGGTTAGTTGGGCCAAATGGTACTGGCAAATCTACTTTATTTAAGCTGATTACTGGTGAGCTGGAGATCGATAGTGGTGATATTTTTATTGTCCCTAATACTAAAATAGGCATAGTCCGACAAGATTTGCCTGATGATGATACTAGCCTTTTAGATGTGGTGCTTGCTGCAGATACAGAGCGTACGAGCTTGTTTGCGGAGGCAGAAACTGCTACAGACCCAGAGCGTATATCTGACATATACACACGCCTAAATGATATAGATGCCTATAATGCACCAGCGCGTGCTTCTATTATTTTATCAGGTTTGGGATTTAATCAACATGCGCAAACCAGTCCAATTTCAGATTTTTCCGGTGGTTGGCGGATGCGGGTTGCGCTTGCTGCAGCTTTATTTAGAAACCCAGATTTGTTGCTTTTAGATGAGCCGACAAACCATCTGGATTTTGAAGCTATTGTCTGGCTAGAAAATTATCTGGCTAATTATTCTAATACGTTAATAGTTATTAGCCATGATCGCGATATTTTGAATAAAACGGTAACTCATATTGTTCATCTGGATCAATTGACTCTGACTAGCTATACAGGTAACTACGATCAATTTGAAACTTTGCGCGCACAAAAATTATATAACAGACAGGCCTTGTTTGAAAAACAACAGGCACAAAAAAAGAAAATGATGGAGTTCGTTGACCGTTTCCGTGCAAAAGCCAGTAAAGCCAGACAAGCGCAAAGCCGTCTGAAAGCTATTGAAAAAATGGATATGGTTGACGCCATTATTGCGGAGCGTACCATAGTATTTACCTTCCCGGAGCCAGAAGAGCTGCCGCCACCATTGATTACATTAAATAATGTAGATATCGGTTATGCACCAGGTAAACCAGTATTAAAAAAGCTTAGTTTACGTATTGATATGGAAGACCGTATAGCCCTCTTGGGTGCTAATGGTAACGGTAAATCAACATTGATAAAATTACTATCTGGGACATTGGCGCCTTTATCTGGAGAGTTATCACGCTCACCAAAGCTGCGTGTTGGTTATTTTGCCCAGCATCAGACGGAAGAGATGGATGTAAATCTAACTGCATATCAACTGCTCAAAGAAGCTATCCTGGGTACGCCAGAACCTAAAATCCGTGGCTTACTGGGTCGTTTTGGTTTTAATAAAAGCAAAGCAGATACTAAAGTTGCAGAACTATCTGGTGGTGAAAAGGCTAGGTTATTATTCTGTTTAATGAGTCATAATGCACCTCATATAATGTTGCTTGATGAACCAACTAATCACCTTGATATGGATGCACGTGAATCATTAGTACAGGCATTAAATAATTATAGTGGCTGCGTTATATTGGTCAGCCACGATCCGCATTTAGTAGAATGTGTGGCCGACCAATTATGGCTAGTGAAAGATGGTACCTGTACACCATATAATGATGACGTGGATTCCTATCGTCGTTTGATTATTGAACAACGCCGTAAGGAGCGTTCAGATGCTAAAAAAGAAACAAAAAACAAAAAAATAGAGAACAAAGCAAAGTCTCCAAAAAATAACAAACTGATACAAGCTGAAAAAGATCTAGAGCGCCTATCACGTGAACTTGCTTCGATTGAAGCAGCTATGGCTGAGCCACAAGCTTTATCCTCACCAAAACTCATGAATGACCTAATAACGCAATATGCCAAAACCCAAAAACAAGTTGAACTTGCAGAAACGACTTGGCTTAATGCCCAACAGGAAATATAAAAAAAACTAATATCAAAGCTAAACATTTAAGTTCGCTCAAATACATAAAGCTTTATCCTGATTACAAAAGGCCAGTAACGCCTTTATTCATGCGCCGAAATTCTTAGAATTATTATAAAATATTTTTTTATCAGGACTTGATATTGATAAAATACAAGCACGTTGATTAAGATCATCTTGATAAAAGTTGTAATTTTTGGAGAAAATAATATGAGTAGTATAGGATCCTTTAATAAGAAGGAAGTAATAGAGATACTCAATCGTATCCTAGAAGCTGAGCTTGCGGGAGTTATTCGTTACGTACATTACTCACTAATGGTATTCGGTTATAACCGTATACCCATTGTGTCATGGCTTAGAGAACAGGCTAATGAGTCCATACGTCATGCCCAGCAGGCAGGTGAACTTGTTACGCATTTGGGTGGACACCCATCTCTAGGCATTGGCACACTCCTTGAATCTCATAAGCATAATGTAAATGATATTCTGCATGAATCACTTGCGCACGAACAAATAGGTCTTAAATGCTATTATGAACTACTTAATGCAATTGAAGGCAAATCCGTATATCTTGAGGAATATGCCCGTAAAATGATTATGGAAGAAGAAATGCATATAAGTGATGTTGATAAAATGCTTCGTAAGCCAGGCAATATTAGTGCTATCGCTGATAACACCGGTAATTCTTAAACTATCTCATCAATTCTGATGGGGAAGAGGAGCCAGAACTAGCTGCACTATTTATTTATATGCCCAGTCTGTTCTGGAGACTATAAATCTAATTTAAATCCTTCATGCGAGGCCACAAAACCAAGCCTCCTATAAAAACGATGTGCGTCTTTGCGTTGTTTGTTAGTAGTAAGCTGTACAAAACGGCAGCCTTTTGATTTAGCCTCTGCAATCGCCCATTTAATCATATGTTGGCCTATACCTTTGCTGCGCAGAGCCGAATCTACAAGCACACCCTCAAGTAACGCACGAGTCGCTCCTTGATAGCTCATATTCGGTATATAACTTATTTGCAGCGTTCCTATTACTTTGCCATCTATTTCTGCTACTGCTAGAAATTGATTAGGATCGTTATTAATGGCAATAAAGGCATTATAATAACTTTGTGGGATATCCTGTCCTGATACTTCCCGCTTACTGCCTAACATATCATCAGAAAGCAGGCGCACTATTGCTGGGACATCATTTTGAATAGCCTTTCTTATAATAATTTTTTTCTCCATCTCTTTCCTCCTCATAAACAAATAATCCTTGGAGAACATAAATAATATTCAACCTTTTTTGTATCAATTGGTGGATAGTAGATCAGCAAGGTTTGTTGGTCTGGATCATCAGGGTCCAGGACCACGGGAATATCTATATTACCTCTATCAATTTCACTAAGAATTTTCATCATTTTTTGGTTTAGGCGTTCTTTTAGTTGACCTTTAATATAAGTCTGGCAAGATTTTTTTATAGCGTCTAAGTGTTTGTTTTGCTGCTTACCGGAAAGACCCTCCATGTTATTAATTTCAACATTTTGACCAAGATCTTCCCGAAATACTGTGATATCAACATCCTCAGAAAAACGTGAGATTAAACCAAATGCTTTTGATAATGATGTACCTCCTTTAAATAATAATCTTGGTTCATGTTCATCACGATCATTGAATAATAGATCTAGCACTAAACACATCCAAAAATCTTTTTCTATGTTCTGGAGTGTGGTACCTAATCGTTGGGCAGTTGATAAAAACAAGCCACGCCTATCATCTAAAGGTGCAGCAATAATAGGAATAAAATTTATATTCATTTTTTTCTCTTAGTAATTTATAATCTAGTAAGTAATTCTCTAACATATTTTTGCATCCATACAGGAATTGTATATAAGCCTTTTTCCAAATCATTACAGATTTCTTTACCATGTTTAGAATTCTGTAAGAAACGAATTAATTTATATTGAACATTTCTTTTATCAATTTCAGACATCCCCTCAAATGAATCATGGAGCCAATAAAGGGCCTGAATTATTTTCATACCTGGACGCCCTGCCCAATAAAGTTTGCTAGGTGCAGTCAATTTAAATTTTATAGTTAATTTATCTAATTTGATTGGCCGCAAACGTGCATCTGTATGTATTATAACTTGTCCAATCACAGCATTAGTTAGTCCTAATTCATTGGCACAGGTTAAACCATCTACTAATACCCGTATCTGGTCCCGACGAACTATGGCTTCTAATACTTTCCGATAATCAGGAGCATTTTTTTTACCAGTTAGAGAATTAATTTTTGGTTGATCATATAGCCCACGATCAATTCTACGTAACTCATTACTATGAACCATACGTTGTAGGGTCTTATCAATAACATCTCTAGCACCAATATCAATGAAATCTATAGGGGTCCATACCTTGCCTTTTTTGGCAAGGCTAATCCTTCGTTTTATCAGTGACTTAATCGTGAGTATTTTATTTTTCATTTACCACCTATGTCCATTAAGTATATACATATTTCGGACAAATGAAAATAGAAAAATATTAGTTCATAAATTTATAACCTTAAATCTATTACTAAAGTGATACCATATAAGAAAATAGTCGCGACAGTGTCGCGATTATTTTCTTGGTCACATTTTATAGCGCTAATAGGAATTGAAGATAAGCTAGAAACACAAAGGCATTATGCCTTTAGGTTATGAGATTTGCGGATATAGGACGAAAATTGCTGGAAACTAAGGATAGTAAGGTTTGCAGAGGTTTCTTTTTAAGAACTGAGTGTTGTTTACAGAATTAGAAGCAACTACGGAACAACTACACTTTATAGAATAAAACCTTGACATAGTTTTTAAACATTCCTGGCGGTACCACCCAAATATCCTCTCTAAATTTTGTGGTAATAAAAGTGTGTTTTTTGCTAACAAAAATTATATTCTACGGTGTTTGCATCATATACATATTTCCCCCTATAGGATTAAGCATTCCGCCGCCAGGTGGAATAACTGTTGATTGTGGTGTTGATGAAGCATTTGGATTTGTATCCATATACATATTTCCTCCGACATTTAAGAGTGTTCCACCACCGGGATTAATAAGCATGGAGGGAGGAGAAGGTGGTGGTGTCATAGATGGACTACTTATGGTATCCGAACTACTTAATGCGGAAGCTCGTCTAGCATTTTGCTCCCTTTCATCTTCTGCTTCCTGCTCAATCCTTTGTTGCTGAATTTTATAATTTTGCTGTCTTACATAACTCTCATTTTGTTGGATCATACAATTAACATAAGAATCAGTCCCTTTAACTACACCGTATGAAAGGCAAGCCTGACTTTCCTCCTGTTGCCTTTTTTCATATGCGGCCTTATGCTCTGCCGCCAGCTCTGCTTGTCGTTTCGCCTCCATATCGGCCCGCTGCTTTGCTCTGTATTCCGCTTGCTGCTTAGCTTTTTGCATAGCAGCCAACTGTTCTTGATAATTTTCACTTTGTTTTGTCATGCAGTTATCAAACAAGCTTGTACCTTGCACATAACCAGACGACACGCATGTACCTGTAGATTGCTGATTTACGTAATTTTCATTTTGTTTTGTTACGCAGTTATTAAATTGATCTGTACCTTGTGTCAAACCCGATGATACACAGATGTTTGCAAACTGATTTGTTCTTTCATTTAGTTCCCTCACCATTTCTTGTTTGTACATTTCACAGGCAGATAAAAACAATAATGATGCTAATACTGGTACTAATAATAATTTCTTCATTTTATGCCTCAAAATATTCAATTCTGCGTTACCATAACTATTTCTATATAGATTCCATCGCTACAACTATATGAGAAGGATATTTATTCATACTTCCTGACAAACCATCCACTATAAATCCTGGCCAGAAAAGTACATTGACAAAAGTAACAGCATTAAAGCTATCGCCCACAGCATAACTTAGTTGTTTATAACCATCACTATTACATGTTGGTGTTAGAACTCCTTGTCCTTTTTTAATAGTAATTGAGCCAGGATTAGATTGTACTGTATACAAGGCACCGCTACCATCTCTTACACTACAAACTGCACTACTAAGTACTTTATTAGTTTTTGAGTCTACAGCTTCTATGCTAATATTTTGTGACGTTCCGGTAAATATCGTAGCACAGGCATTAATTAAAAATAATAATGGCAACAAATAATATATTTTCATAAAACCGTCTTCTTACCTTTTATCTGGTAACTTTAATTGTTAGATTATAATTGTTTAGATACTACATATTCAAGGATAGAAACCAGCGTTTCTGTCATATCTCTTAACTTCTCGTAACATGCATTCGCCAAACTCATCAGTACCTTTTACAAATCCATATGATTGGCAAGTATCAGAAATCAGCTGCATTTTTGATGCAGTAGTTCTTGGAATACATGATGATAAAATAAACAATGATATTAATAATAATTTTTTCATTATGATACTTCCTAAAATTTTTTTGAATTTTCATTAGTTTTTTTTGCATAATTTAATATTACTGTAAAATTTCCAGGATAGGCTCCTACTATTACTACGGATTTAACTTTTCCATATAACAAAAAATCCTCGCTCATAATCCATCTTTTAAATTAAGATGAATATAGCCTGAATATTTCTCAGTTTACCAAAAGTGTTTTTTGGCAAAATCATGACCTGAACCATGTTTTAGATATATTTCAAATTGTTCAGCTTTATCTTTTTTCTCAAACGCAACGGAAACAATGCATTTCCATGGTTTATGTTTGTTCGTATGTACAGATTTTCCAGAGTTATGTTCATCTAATCTAGCATCGACACCCTTTGCTGTAAAACCAACATAACGTTTAGATGGATCAATGATGCTTTCAAGTAGGTAAACATAATACATATAAGTCCTGCTTCGCTAAAGCTACGCAGGACACCCTGTTCGCAGCAAGCCTTCTTGTATTGGCTTCGCCAACCCTGCGAAGCCTTGGCGAAGCAGGGTGGCGGAGTGGAGAGGATTCGAACCTCCGATACGGCTTTTGACCGTATAACGGTTTAGCAAACCGCCGCCTTCAGCCTCTCGGCCACCACTCCATTTATAGAATACTCATAAAGAGTTAGGTTTATTTATCCAGACCAGAGGTTCTAGTTAGCAAAATGGCTTTTTGCAATATAAAAATATATAAAATTTATATTTTGTAATATTTTTATGAGGATATACTATAAATTCACTAAGAATTTCCAAGAAAATCTGCCTTACCTATATCTAATCCATTATGTCTTAGGATAGCGTATGTGGTAGTGATATGAAAATAAAAGTTTGGTATAACGAAGTTAAAAAGATAGGAAAGCCCTTCAAAACTTAAATCCCTACCACCAACTTTTAAATTTATAGTTTTTTTCTCGCTGCCGTCAATTTGCTTTATATCAATAGTTTGTAAGAAATTTATGGTCTTTTTTATACGTTCCTGCAGCTCTGGAAAACTGGCTTCATTATCGGGGAAACTTGGTACATCTACAGAAGCTAAACGGGCCGCCCCACCTTTTACTACGTCAGTTGTAATTTGTATCTGACGCGATAACGGAAACATATCTGGTGCCAAGCGTGAATTGATAATTACGGTTGGTTCTATTTTCTTTGCTTCAGCAAAAACTGCAGCTTTAGTTAGGATGGCGGACAAATTATTTAAGCCACGAATAAAAGTTGGAATAGAGGCATTGTACATTGATATGGTCATGATTTTTTCCTTATTTAATATTTGTTTGTTGTACCTTAAAAGGATGTTTTGCATGGTTCAAATAGGTATTATGTATATCTGCACTTGATGAATTTCCTAAGCAGTCAAAATTCTTATCCAGCCATTTTTGAGCAGATTTACGACCAAGTTGATGAAGATAGCTTAAAAAATCCCAGCTAGTATTAAGCTTGCTTGAAGCATTGAGTTCAAGCATTTCTTCTGCAGATTCAATCAAATGTATATGTAGTTTACGGTATTTTTTTGTTACCAGATGATTTTCATCTATTAGATTATTAATAAAATCAATTGACTTTATTTCAGCTATAAGGCTGGCATTAAATGATATTTCATTGATTCGATTTATAATATCGCTGCCTTTGAGCGGTATTTCTTTTCTGATTACCGGATTAATTTCTACAATTACAATATCAGTAGTTTGTGAGTTATAAGTTAGTGGCCATATTGATGGGTTGCCAGCATAGCCGCCGTCCCAATAATGGTCATTGTTAATTTCAATCGCCTGGAACATTGATGGCAGACATGAAGATGCCATTAATGTATCAGAAGTGATTTGTTTATGATGGAAAATATGTGGTTGGCCCGTAGAGACACTGGTGGCGGTAACAAATAAATTAATTAAATTAGATGACTGTAAGGTTTCAAAATCAATCAAATCTTCAATCAAATCTTTTAAGGGATTAATATTAAAAGGATTAATTTGATAGGGTGAAAAAATACGTGTTATTATATCAAAAAATATATAGGCTGGTGATGAATCAAGGTTCCAACAGCTTTTTGGCATACCAAGCAGGTTTGGGTTATGTAATGGGTTATGTTGCGCCATATTACTTATATTTTGCCAGAATGTATATAGAGCATCTTTAGCGCCCTGACGGCCATTTTTAATATAGCCATCGACCATTATAGCGGCATTCATACCACCTGCGCTGGTACCGCTAACTCCTTCAATGATTAGCCTGTCATCTTCCAGTAGACGGTCTAATACGCCCCAAGTATAGGCACCGTGCGTGCCTCCTCCCTGGAGTGCCAGGTTTATTTTGCGTTTAGAATTTTTTTTATCTTTAGACATATATATCTATTGTGCTGTCCAACCACCATCGGCACTGATAATTTCACCAGTCATAGCATTAGCATGCTCACCGCATAAAAATACAACTAGTCCGCCAATATCCTCTGGTTTTACAAAACGTTTGTTAGGTTGTTTTTCGCCAAGTAAGTTATTTGTAGCTTGTTCAATTGAAATATTGGCTGCTTTGGCATTATCTTCAATTTGCTTTTGTACCAGCGGAGTATGCACCCAGCCTGGACAGATGGCATTGCAGGTAATATTGGCTTCAGCAGTTTCAAGTGCAACTACTTTAGTCATCCCGACAATACCATGTTTGGCAGAAACATAGGCAATTTTGTTAGGTGATGCTACTAAACCATGTGCTGAAGCTATATTTATAATACGACCAAAATTGCGTTGACGCATACCTGGGATAGAGGCTTTTATAGAGTGGAATGCAGAAGATAAATTAATAGCTATAATCGCGTTCCATTTATCATCAGGAAAATCTTCTGTAGCAGAAACAAACTGTATGCCGGCATTATTAACCAATATATCAGGTCCACCTAAGTCTTTTGCACAATCATTGATCATTTGCTTAATGTCATCAGGCTTAGACATATCGGCGGCAGAATAGGTAACTTTTATTTTATATTCTTTCTGAAATTCTTTAACTAAGGCATCAATGGCTGATTTATCGCCAAAACCATTAAGCATAATATTGCAACCTTGTTCTGCCAGCGCATGAGCAATAGCAAGCCCAATACCACTAGTGGAACCGGTTACAATTGCATTTTTGTTGTTTAAAGACATAATAGATCTCCTTAATTTTTGATTTATTGTCTATGGAACATATCCCTATGCGATCTGTAATAAACTTCTAAAATGGTAATAAACAAACTTAAATATGCCCCAGATAACACATATGCTGCCAGTACATCAGAAAACCAGTGAGCATTAAGATATAATCGGGTTGCTCCTACTAGCAAGCTTATAAAAATACTTGATATAAATAAGGTAGCGCCGACAAATTTGTTTTTACAAAATTTTAATAATAAATATCCCAAGAAGATGTATATAAATGTGGTCATAGTGGTATGCCCACTAGGAAATGCCCAATCACCATTATGAATTGACCAACCATGATCAATTTCTCGGCCTTCCATGGGACCTGGGCGTCCTATAAAATATTTAAGAAAATAAACTGAAAGTGCTGTAGAAAAACAGCCTGCATTAAGCAACACAGCCTCAAGTTTCTTTTTTAAATAAATCAAAATAGCTGTAGAAATTAACATAACTAACATGAGTAACTTACGTTCACCAATATAGGTAAGAAGTCCCAATATATAATTGGTATCAGGTTTTTGGTTAATTTTAACCCAAGTGCTAATAATTCTATCTATGTAAACTAGCTGCTGGCCTAAAAGAACGTTATTAGTGATAGCAAATAAAGCACAACAAAGTGATAAACATATAACTATTCCTACTTTCATAGCCTCACTCGATGAGAAACAAGTATATTTTTCTGGAAGTAAGTCAGTATTCTTCTGGTTAGAAAAGTTCATTAAAAGTTACCACATTAAAGGACTCGCTGTTGTAATACTATAGTAGCACGGATCATTCAAGTGGAAAATTGAGTATATTGGCTTTTAAACACTTAATATCATGTTTAGGACTGAGCTGAATAAAACCAACTTTTAATTGAAAATTAATGAGGGTAGTTACAAAATTTATAAAAACATTATAGATTAACCAGTTACGGTTATAGTAATAATTTAAACTGTTTTTAGATTCAATCTATAATATTAAATAAATTATAAAATTTACTTATATCAAATATCAACTTTACTTTCCCTTGAGGAGATTTTAGGTATAAATTCAAGTTATGTTTTTTTGCAGAATCTTTAGCTAGTAAAAGCATACCTAACGCTGATGAGTCTATATGCCCAATCCCGCTTAAATTAAAAGTTACTTGCGTAAATTTACTATTTCCCATTGAATCTAATATTTCTTTAAATAGAGGATTATCACTAAAAGTAAAATTCCCTTTAAAGAAATACTCTATGTTAGAGTTAGTGGTTTGATTACTTATTTCCATTATGCTTCCTTAAATATTAAAAAAGCTCAATATTATGTATTTCCATAGAGGTATAATTATCTGCCAAATCAGCATCTTCAAGTCTATAGC
>Ga0206814_10285_pt2 | contig 11030 bp, 9 predicted proteins | sample Alteio_BWOrgCont_90_FD_152850 | JGI IMG/M metagenome (GOLD analysis project Ga0206814, IMG submission 152850) | Enriched cells from forest soil in Barre Woods Harvard Forest LTER site, Petersham, Massachusetts, United States -... | ecosystem: Environmental > Terrestrial > Soil > Temperate forest >...
ACGGGGGCTTGAGTCTTCATCATCCGAACTGCCTCGCGGGCGCACAGAAACGAGCCGGTCAGGTTGACATCGACCGCATGCTGCCACTGGCCAAGCGTTAATTCGTCGATCGGCGTTGCCTTCAGGCTCGTGCCTGCGTTGTTGAACAACAGATCCAATCGGCCGAATCGCATCTTGGCGGCGGCGAAACAATCGACTACCTCAGCTTCGCGGCTGATATCGGCCGGAATCGCCACGGCTTTGCCACCCGCATCGCGAATGGCGCGCTCTACCTCATGAAGCAACTCGGCGCGTCTGCCGACCAACACAACGCTGAACCCGGCCTCGGCCAACGCCATCGCCGATGCCTTCCCAATTCCGCTGCCGGCGCCGGTGACCAAGGCAATCTTTGCGTCCATTGTTATCTCAATCTCAGCGTCTGAATCATACTTGGCTATGAAAAGACTGTGTGCGATCGTCGCGGCAGCGTCCTCGATTCTCGGATGCACATCCGACAGCGAGTCCCAAAAAGTCGCGAAGCCGGATGGGTTCAAGCAGATTGAATTCGATGCGACCGATCATAAGAAAGTCTACGCTGACTTTTACCCTTCCACGACCCCCAACTCGGAGAAGGTCATATTGATGTTTCACCAAGCCGGCTCCAACGCCGGTGAATACGAAACGATCGAGCCGGTTATGGCGGACCTTGGTTACAATTGCATCGCCCTTGACCAGCGATCCGGCGGCGATATGTGGGGCCGGTCCAACCGAACCGCGACCAAATCGGGCACCGGAAATTACCTCGCCGCGTACAAGGACCTGGCAGGCGCCGTCGATTACGCCCATTCCAAAAACTACACCACCATCATCGCGTGGGGGAGCAGCTACAGTTCGTCGTTGGTCTTCAAGCTAGCATCGGAAGATTCGACGATCAAGGCCGTAATCTCATTCTCCCCTGGCGAGTATATGGACGACAAATCCATCGTCCAGAAGTGGGCTTCGAAGGTCACCGTTCCCGTGTTCTTCGCCTGCACGCCGGATGAGTTGACCGATGGCAGGCAACAAATTTTCGATGCCATCCCTTCGGACACCAAGGTGCTGGCATCGTTCCCCGATGGCGTCCATGGCTCGTCAACCCTAATCCCCGATAAGTCGAAAGCTGCAAGTCGATATATGGACAAGCTGAAGGCGTTTCTCGCCGCGCTCAAGCCGGGATCGTAGCTTCGGCGAAGCCTGTATACTCGGCGGATGGGCCTTGCGGTCGATGGCGCGATCATCCTTGTTTACTTTTGGATCGTGGCGGCTGTCGGCCTTCGCATGGGACGGCGAGAGCGCAACCTTAGCGACTTCGCGCTCGGCGGACGACAAATCCCTTGGTGGGCGGTTATGGCCTCGATCATCGCCGCCGAAACGAGCGCGGCGACTTATCTCGGAGCGCCGACTGAGGGATTCAAACGTCAGAGCCTGGCTTACGCCTTGCTCACTTTCGGCGTGATCATCGGCCGCTGGGTAGTCGGCAATTGGTTTCTGAAGTCGTTCTATCTGTACAAGGTGTACACGGTTTACGACTACCTGGAGATCCGGTTCGGTCCGCTCACGAAGAACTTCGCGGCGGGGCTATTCCTCGTTATGCGAACACTCGCGTCAGGCGCACGGCTGTTCATCCCGTCGATCGTCATGGTGCTGGCATGGCAGCTTTTGCAAAATGGCGGCCATGCCGTTATCGTGTCGCAAAAGCCCGTTGATAATGTCGCCCCGTACCTTCTGGCGATCGTCTTGCTGACCGTTATCACCGCCATCTACACCTCAAAGGGCGGAATCAAGGCGGTCATTTGGACGGACGTGATCCAAGCGTCTTTGATGTTCGGAACGGCGCTGCTGGCAATTTACACACTGCTCGATCACATCGGCGGATTCTCCGGGCTGATCCACTCCATTCCCAAAATGGGCTCCGTCGAGGGATACATCGTGACCGGCTTCGACCGAACCAGTATCCACGACTGGCAGGTAGCTCAGAAAATGATCCCCGCCGGCGCGGCGACGCTGCCGATGGGGTTCATGGACTACATCAAAGAGATCGTCACGAACGACTACACGTTAGTCTCAGCGATTGTGGCCGCCACCGCCCTGAATATCGCTGCGTTCGGCACCGACCAAGACATGGTGCAGCGCCTTCTAACCGCCGAGAACTTCCGTAAAGCGCGCCGAAGCCTGTTGACGGCGGCGTTCATGGATATTCCGATCGCAAGCGTCTTCACGTTCATCGGCATCCTGCTGTTCGCCTATTACAAGCTGGACCCAACCTATCAGCCAAAGGCACAGGCGGATGTCTTTGGAAGCTACATCCTCAACGTGATGCCGGTCGGCATCCGCGGTTTGGTGCTGGCGGGTGTTTTCGCAACCGCGATGGGCTCGCTTTCGGCCGCGCTGAACTCACTCGGCACGAGCGCCACGAACGATTTCTACGTTCCGTTCGTTGCCAAGCCGAAAGGGCTCGACGAGCATCGCATCCTGGCTGCGGCAAGATGGTTCACCGTGCTGTTCGCGATTCTCATGGTTGCTGTGGCCGGCGCATTTGCCTACGTGAAGGTCAATAATCCCAGCCTCGGCATCATTCCCGTCGTGCTCGGGATTGCAGGTTACATCCTCGGGCCGATGCTGGGCGTGTTCCTGCTCGGAATGTTCACGAAGAACCGAGGTTCCGACCGGGGCAACGTCGCGGCACTGATCGCGGGGCTCATTGCGACCTCCGTTTTCGGTGACCTACCCGGAAAGCTTAACCCTCATTGGAGCCTCCATCTGGGGTGGGACGTCTCATTCACCTGGTTCGCGTTTATCGGCGCCGGGGCGGTCCTTCTGGTTGGAATGTGGTTTCGGACTCCTGCTTCGGTGCTTACTGCCGCCGAAGAACGTGCTAAGCAAGCCGAGACGATGGGAGACACACCCTTGGCGCTGCGCGATGCGCGCTACGCGTTAGAGCGTTAGAGCGTTGAAGCGTTGAAGCGTTGAAGCGTTGAAGCGTTGAAGCGTTGAAGCGTTCGAGGGACGTCGAGCGCTTGCGAATTTCCTCGAACGCTCTAACGCTAGCGAAGCGAAACGCTTCAACGCTTCCTTTTCGCATCCCGGGTTGCTTGTCATACGTTCTTAGAATGTGGCCGTAAACACAGGTTTTTCGGTAAACGAGATCTTCTGCTTGGCGAAGAAGGGCATGACGCCGGGCGAGATGGTCATCGGCAATAGTGTATGGTCCATGGGCTTTGTGGGCACGATCGGATCGGGCCTGAAGACCTTGGCGGGAGGCGAAGTCGAGCAGGTTACTCACGTTGTCCACGAGGGCAGAAAGGCTGCGCTGGAGCGGATGCAGGCGTGGAGCGATCTTCGGGGCGCGATCGGCATTTCGGGCGTAACGACGGAGCTTGTTCAGCATGGGGGGAGCATGGAATTCCTCAGTGTGGGCTCGGCCGTTCATCGAAAGGACCACATGGCCACGAGCCTTGAGTTCACCTCTTCTTCTGACGGCCAAGAGCTGTATTGTCAGCTAGACAGCGGCTTCTCCCCAAAGCACTTTGCATTTGGAAACGTTGCGTATTCCATTGGACTGGGAGGAGGCATAATCGGCTCATTTCGGGGGCTGGCAAAGGGCGAGATCAAGGAGTTTAGCCATGTGTTCAATCACACGCGGCACCTGGCGCTTGAGCGAATCCAGCAGGATGCCGTCAAGCACGGCGCCAACTGCGTCGTCGGTATTCGCACATCGATTATCCCTTTCCAAGGAATGCAGGAGATGGTGATGGTCGGCACCTCCGCCCGCCACGATTCCTACTTGTCCATCTTCGATTCGGCTCCGGCCACAAGCGATCTGACTTGTGAGGAGACCTGGAACATGGCGCACCTGGGCTACCTCCCGATCCGTTTGGTTCTCGGATGCTCGATCTATTCCATTGGGTTCGTCGGCGGCATCGCCTCCGCATTCAAGTCGCTGGCTCGCGGTGAGATCGATCAGATGACGAAGCTGATTTATGAGGCCCGAGAGAACGCTTTGCAGCACATCGCAAAAGATGCTGACGAGTGCGGAGCGGACGATGTCGTCGGAATCAAGACTTACGTTTACTCGCTGGGTAGCGGAATAATCGAGTTTTTGGCGATAGGGACAGCGGTCAAAAAGGTGCCCGGCGTTCAAACTCTATCCGACCACCTGCCGCCCCAAGCAGTTATGCGCGACAAGGACACCTTCGTCAACACCGCCGAAACCCTTCGGGGCCAATACTTGAATTCGGCCCAAAAGTCCGGCGCGGGCTAAAACAGGTAGAGACCGGATGCCGTTGTTATGGCGAGGCGCCCACTCAGTTCGTTCAGCGATGTCGTCTCTTCGCCATGGGTATCCAGCGGCGACCACTTCGTTCCTCGGCGCACCCAGGCGCCATCCATGCCGCCAACCACCAAGGTGCCTTTCCATAGACCAAGCTGAGTAACGCGCTTGGTTGGACTCGCGATAGCCTCGATGCCATCGCCGACAATCATAAACAACCCCGAATGCATGGTCCCCACAACCAACCCACCAGGAGTTCGGCAGAACGAAGTCACCCAGGTGTCGGTCAGGCCGTTTCCTGGGTTCCAGCGGTGAATGCCGTCCGGACCAAACCGCACAACGCCCGACTGTTCGGTTCCAATCCACCGAGTGGAAGCTCTGCCCGTTATCGCCGTGACAATGTCCTTCTTAAGTACGGGCGGAAATCGCTCCACGATTGATGCCGTCCTTTCAGACCACCCTCCCATTCCGCCGAATAGCGCAGTTTCACCCACGTGACCAACGCAGGAAGTCCATGGCCGCTTTGAGGCGCCGGTCATCACGTCGGGGTAAATTTGATCACCGGACGGATCGATTTTATCGAGAGCCCCATTTCCGTGAACGACCCAGACGTCTGATCCGAGTCGGCAAACCTGCCGAATGGCGTCGGTGGCCACAAGCTTCCACTGACCTGGCTTTCCTAGGAATAGGCCGTCCATACCGCCGACGACGTATGCTCCCTGAACCTCGGCAAACCCATTCGGACGTGTAACGGGAATTCTCGTAGGCAATGTTTCGCGGGTCCAACCGCCGGAATGAAATCGGAACAAGCCCTGGGCGGTACCGGCCAAGAGATCGGAGCCTGATTGCAGCACAGAATATGCGTGCCCGGGCGGAGGGGTGGGAAACTGATGCAACAGACTTGGCTGACTTACCAGCCAGCCATCGCCAGGGCCAAGCTCCAGGCCGTGAGCCAAGTCACGGACCCTGCTCCGAGGAGTCGCCGGCAGCCAAGCTCCGCCATCGAGTTCCAATCGACGGCCACTCGCGGTAGCCACCGCGAGTGGCCCTTCCGCCTCGATCGATCGCAGTCCGGAAGGCGAACTTACCGACGTCCAGGTCATTCCGTCACCCGATATGAGCCCCCCGTTGGTAGCGGCAAGAACCTTGCCGCCGACGATGGCCAAATCGAATACTTCTTCGTAATTCCGCCAAACGGCGGGCGTCGAGCCCGCCGTTTGGAGAATGGCTAGTGCGGCAAAGAGCAAAGGAGTTCTCCCTTGTTGCCTGCCCGATCTTTGAGCACAACCGTTAGGCGGCCCTTGAGGTCGGCAGGAACCTCGACTCGATAGACTCCCGGATTCTCTTCGCGAAGAACTAACCGCGATCCGTCGGCCGTATAGGCGACCACTTCCGCGAGACCCTGCTCCGATTTAACTTCGAGGATCACTTTGCTGCCCTCGGAGATCAATTTCGCCTCACCCTTGGGAGCAGTCCGATCCACTTGATAGGTCCAGCTTCGTTCGACGGTCGAACCGTCCGGCATGTGGGCCATAACGCGAACGGAATAGGTTCCTTCCGCTGCGTCGGCAGGAATCTCGAAGTTGCCGCCCCACGTATCGCCGTCAACTTTCAGGGGAAGCACCCTTCGATCCGGCAAGATCGCATCGACCGACTTGGCGCCTGGGATCTGAACGCGGATCTCCGGGTCGCCCCCGCCGCTAGAGTTCCAGTTCTGGTTTCGCGCTCCCGCCCAGTTCCGCCGCTGTCGTTCGTTTGCGAGCTCCGCTCGCCTCTTGGCGGCCTCGGCTTTCTGGAATTCCTTTTCCTTGGCCCTGTATAGCTTCATCTCTTCGTCAGGCACCGCCAGCAGCGCTGTGGCGTTGCTCGGCACACCGTATTTCAAACTGAAAGAGAGAACATCCTTGACTCGCATCCACGTGTTGTTCGCCAACATTTGTTGAGCCCACAGCCGCGCCGTATCGTTGCCTTTCGAGATCAACTTTGGCTTGAATGAATACCGAATGCCTTGGAACCGAGCCGCCATCTGCTGATTCCGTCGAAGCCAGCCCGAAAACGCGACGGTTTTAGGATCTAATTGCACGGTCTTGGCTTGGTGAAGCTTGAAGAACGTCGTGTTTCCACTCAACTCCGCGTTCCCGAGCACGGTGAAGTTCCGGTTCTCAGCGACGGTATGCGTTTGCTCGACACCGTCGACTCGAAACGTGACTTGCAGTCGCTTGTACTTGCCTGGAGTTGGATCGCCAAAAACTTTGTTGGTGGCGGGGATCGAGTAATGCCCACTTGCAGTAAGGTCGGCCACCTTTAACGTGACATCTTCGCCGCCGGCATCGCCATTGGCCGGCTCGTAGCGAGCCTTGACAATTTCGACCTTGTGCTTGCTGCCGTCGTTCAAGGCCGCCGTATGGATCATGCCCGCGACATACACGCGGCCATCCTTGAACTTTTGCGCCACTGCGCTAACCGCGCCGGGAAGATCCACCGAGTATTGGTCGGCATTTCCTTTGAGTTCATCCGGTCTCACGCCAAGCACCGACCAGTCCGGCTTGGCGATCGTGCTGTCGACGGCCTCGTAACCAACCGCTCGCGGCACACTCGGCTTTGGCACATTCAGCTTGTCGCCAGATGGTTCCAACATGCCGACCGTCCAAAGCCGAACGCGAAGATCGCTGCCCATCTTGATCGGGAAGATTTGGCAGTGATAGTTTGTCGGCGACCACTGCTCCATGATGCCTGGGTCCCGGTTCCGGCTCGTGATCGCCGTATAGATGAACCAAGCCTTGTTCTTGTCCATCAGCCGGCCCCGAACGTATTCGTCACCATACAGGTAGGCAAAGCCGCCCAACGCGGCTGCCTCCGGCATGTCGAAGTTCAACGTCGCCTCCGTCAGCGTCTTGTAAGGATTCTCGTAAGTGAGCCAAGTGCTGGTTCGCACCATGGGCCCGATGACAGTGCTCTCAACGCTCACGTTTTTGAGCTTGAACGGCACGTGAGTGTCGCGGTTATAGACGCTGGAGACGCTTTGGCCAAAGCCCAAAGACGATGCCACGCCGGCAAGAATTGTTAAGTAGGTTCGCATAAAACTCCCTCGAGTCAGTGACGAACAACCGTCGGGAGCGTTACACAATCGAGTGCCGAGTTCTAAGTGCTTAGAAGTCCATCCCGACGTCTCCGTAGAGCGTCTGGATGTAGTTCATCTGGCCGATGTGATACTGATTGTGGCCACCGGCATAGGTTAGCCAGAAGCCGATCGGCGCCTCTTCCCAGGGGGCTTTCAGCATCATGTCGAGCTTGTCGTCCGGTACAGCCCGGATAGATTCTGCGAGCCTGGCAACGGCGGCATTCATCTCGGCGACCGCCTCTTCGCGGGTCGTGATCGACCCGACTCGTGTTTTGAACTGCTCGGGCCAAACCGCTTCGTCGATGAGCTGAGCCCATTCGTCGCAATGCACCGAACATTCCCGCAGGAAATCCAGCACCGTTCGAGCCGTCGGTTCCGGCTTCCAATCAAGTTTGTCGTCCGGCGTCCTGGCAAGAGTAAGCAACATTTCGATGCCCGACTTTTCCGTAAATCGAGCTGCAGATTCTTGCAATGTCATGGTCGATCCTCCAAGGTTTTTCGGGATTTAGAATAGCAGACATATGTCTGCTTTGTCTACTGTTCAAGCCAATATTTCCAGGTCCTGTTCGCTTAAACAATTGGGACGGTAATTGCCTCCTGAGAATCAAATGAGCCCCCCCGTAGCCGTGGTCTCCGTGGCCACGAATCGGCACTGGAGTGGAAACCAATCCAGCCTTCGTCCATGTCTTCGCTAAATGGCCTTTTAAATCCTAGGCTGGGTGCGGCGCCACGGAGACGCCGACTACGGGGGCGCGTGTGGTTGCGCGAAGGAGATACCTACTTTTTGTACTTGGACCTAGCTAAGGCATAAGAATGCCCGGGCTGACACTCAGGCCGGGCATCTATTGGCGATCGACTAACCGGGGTTCTTGCCGTTGTGTTTGTCGCGATAAATCGCCTTACTCGTTCGGTTTAGCGAGTGCTGCAGCCGATGGCGCTCTGGGTTGGTCAAATGGCCGTGCTGCGTCATTCTGTCTCGATGCTCACGCGCATGAATGGCCATATCTCGGGCTCGGAGTCTCGCCGCGTTGTTGCGCGTCAAGTTGCCGTTTTTGATTCCGTTATGAATCCGCTCGTGCTGGTTTTTGAGTCTTTGGTTGACTGTTTGCGCACTTGCCGTGTTAGGTACCAGCGTTACCGCTGCGATCAATAACGAGACAGACATTGCTAGATTGATTAGTTTCATTTTCCCTCAATTGATTGCGAGTCTTAAGATCGATTTTTCGCTCCCAGGACTTTCACTAAGAAGCCGGACGTAACAATTTGGAAATGGTTCAGTAATGTTTTCACGTGACAATTCCGCCGCGTTCCGCCGCGTTCCGTTGCGTTCCGTTGCGTTCCGTTGCGTTCCGTTGCGTTCCCGCCGCGTGAAACCAACCCATCAAACTGCGCGGACCGTCGAGTGTGCGGCTAAACTTCTGAAACGGTTTTCTCGCGGCGGGGACGCGGCGGAACGCCACGGAACGCAGCGAGGCTGATGTCATCGCAATTCAAATATGAAAATCCTTGTTCTGGGTGGGACGGCTTTTGTGGGGCGAGCATTCGTCGAATGCGCCCTTCGGCGCAACCATGAGGTGACCCTCTTCAATCGCGGGATGCGCAATCCCGGCCTCTTTACCGACCTGGAGACCATCGTTGGCGACCGGACCACCGATCTATCGAAGCTCGATGAGCGAACCTGGGACGTGGTCTTCGATTCGAGCGGATATTTGCCGCTGGTCGTGGACGCCTCTGCACAGTTGTGCAAGCAGTGGGCAGAGCGCTATCTTTTCATCTCTTCTATTTCAGTGTTCAAGGACCTGAGCCGAGCCGGCCAAGACGAGGATGCCGAACTTGCCACTCTTGCCGACCCTACCATCGAAGAGGTGACAGGCGAAACATACGGCGGCCTGAAAGCCCTCTGCGAGCAGGTCGTCGCTAAGGAACTGGGCGACCGCGCTCTCATAGTCCGTCCGGGGCTGATCGTCGGCCCAACCGATCACACCGACCGCTTCACGTATTGGCCGGCCCGAATTTCGCGGGGTGGTCAAGTGCTAGTTCCCGATATCAAACAACAGCCGGTTCAGTTTATCGATGTGCGGGACCTTGCCGAATGGTGCGTGGAGCTGCTGGAGAAGCGTGCGTCCGGCATTTACAACGCAACCGGCCCGCAAAACCCGTACCGATTTGAGGAAGTGATGCAAGCCTGCGCGGAGGGCACCGACGCAGAATTGGCTTGGGTGTCCCCAGAATTCCTTGCCAAACACGAGGTTCAACCTTGGGCCGACTTGCCGCTTGTCCTCGACTACGACGGCTCCTCGAACGGCATGCTTCAGATCGACGTCTCGAAAGCCTTATCCGCCTGCCTCAATTTACGACCATTGGCCGAAACGATCCAAGACACCCGCGCATGGGCATTGTCCCGCACAGATGACCACGAGTGGAAAGCCGGATTGACGCCAGAGCGGGAGGCAGAATTGTTGTCGGCATGGACCGCCGTTAGATGACGTTCTCTGCCACAATAGCCGGGTCGGAAAACCCTAGATGAATTACTTCCAGGCCATCCTGCTCGGCTTATTGCAGGGAATCACCGAGTTTTTGCCGGTCAGCAGTACTGCTCACATGGCTATCGTGCCGCAGCTATTGGGGATGCAGGACCCGGGCGCCGCGTTTTCCGCAATCGCCCAGCTTGGACCGATCGTCGCGATCGTGTCTTATTTCCGCAACGATCTGTCGAAGTACTTCCACGGCATCCTCCGGACAAAGAGCCCGAAGAAAATCCCGGCCGGCGACCTCGACGCCAAGCTAGGTTGGTTCACGCTTCTCGGCACGTTGCCGCTGATCGTATTCGCAATCGCGCTTGAGAAGAAAGTCGATACGACGTTTCGAAGCCTCTACATCACCGCGTTCAGCCTCATCGCGCTTGCGCTGGTGCTGATCGTCGCCGAGCAGATCGGCAAGAAAAACAAAAGCCTCGACACGCTGACGCTTAAGCAAAGCCAGCAGATCGGGTGGGCGCAGGTTCTGGCTCTCGTACCGGGTGCCTCGCGTTCTGGCGTCACGATCACGGCGGGCCTTTTTACGGGGCTCGACCGGGAAAGCGCCGCTCGCTTCAGCTTTTTGCTCTCGATTCCCGCGATCACCTTGGCCGGGCTTTATAAGCTGTCAAAGTTCCTCATCCACCCTGCCGCACTCAAGACCCAGGCCGGCCCCGCACTCGTCGCCGCGCTAGCGGCCGGGTTGATCGCCTATGCAGTGGTCAATTGGTTCCTCGGATTTATGAAGGAGCACACGACCAAGGCGTTCATCATCTACCGAATCGCATTGGGAGTACTCGTGTTGGTGCTTCTCCAAACTCACTATCTGACGCCGAAAAAGCCAATCGAGATCAATGACGCGGAAGGTGCGACAACAGCTCAGACACAGTGACGATCTTGTATCCGCGGCTCCGGATGCCTTTGATGATCTCATCCAAGGCATCCGCAGTTGTGGGCATATCGTGCAGATCGATGATCGCGCCATTCTTTAGCTGTTTGAACACGTTGGGCGCCACCACCTTGACGTGGTCCGCGTAGCCGGGGTTGTCGCGATACCAAGACCGGTCGCCCGGCAAAATATAGTCGCTCACCCCGATATTTGCGG
>Ga0206814_10316_pt1 | contig 10979 bp, 13 predicted proteins | sample Alteio_BWOrgCont_90_FD_152850 | JGI IMG/M metagenome (GOLD analysis project Ga0206814, IMG submission 152850) | Enriched cells from forest soil in Barre Woods Harvard Forest LTER site, Petersham, Massachusetts, United States -... | ecosystem: Environmental > Terrestrial > Soil > Temperate forest >...
ATGTAGATCACGGCGCGGCAGATGATCTTGAACAGTTGCTGGCGGGCACCATAGACATTGGTGGCCCGCACCGTCAGCGCCGGAAAATTGAAAGTCTTCTGGTAAACCGAATTGATGCTGTCGGCCGCCGCCTTGGATGCCGCTTATGTGATAGACTCGACCAAGGCCCGTCGTGAACTTGGCTGGGTTCCCACAATCTCGATGGAAACTGGTCTGTCCGAAGCCGTTGGCTGGATCAAAACGAACTGGGATGCGATCCAGAAAGAAGAATTGGCCTATGTCCACAAAGCTTGAATCGCGCGAAGAAAAAGCAGTTGTGGCGCGTCGGACGAACTGCGCTCTATGCGGCGGCTCGTTGGCGACGGCTATCGAGCTGGGTGGGTTGCCGATTACCGACACCTATTGCCGCGAACCGGTGGTCAACAAGTTGGGTGGTATTGACCAGAAGTTGCTCTACTGCCTGAGCTGCGGCCACGGTCAGGCGGAATCGCTGATCGCGCCGGACATATTGTACGGTAGCAATTACTGCTTCCGCACCTCTGCGAGCGCCACGGCGCGCAAAGGCACCGAATTCTTTTTGTCGGTACTGGACAAGGTCGCGGCAGGCCGTACCTTCAATTGCATATTGGATCTGGGCTGCAACGATCTTTTTCTGCTTGATCGTTTGAAGAGCCGTGCCAAACATCGTGTCGGCATCGATCCGGTCTGGACCGCACGGGAAGATGAGCGGCTTGACAAATCCATACAGCTGTTTGGCCGCAATTTCGAGGATGTCGATCTGGGCGAACTGCCCGCCAAGCCTGACCTGATCGTCTGTCGGCATACGCTCGAACATATTTTTGAGCCGCGCGCCGTGGTCGAGCGACTGATCGCAGCAGGCGCTGATGACGCGCTGTATCTTTTTGAAGTGCCGGGCTTTGATGGACTGGTGGAGCGCATGCGCTTTGACCAAGTGTTCCACCAGCATGTGCAGTATTTCTCGCTCCACTCTTTCCTGAAGCTTTTGGATTTTGCTGGCGGCAATTATCTCGCCCACCAATTTAACTATCATGATTGGGGGGCGATGGCGGTTGCCTTCGACAAAAACAAGGGGGCGGCCGCGCCCAAAGTGCGTTTATGGACCCTAAGAGAAATCCAAGACCGCTACGCGCTGTTCCGCGAACAGATGAAAAGTGCAGGCGACATACTACGTGCCTATGCCGGCCAACTGCTTTATGGCTATGGCGCGGCCCAGATGCTGCCCGTCCTTGGTTATCACATGGGCACTGATTTCTCGGAGCTGAAGGCGGTCCTGGACGACGACGTCGCCAAGGATGGCATTGGCTATTGGAATCTGCCCGTCAAAGTGATGCCTTCCGCGCGCGCCACCGACCTGGCCGAGGCCACGGTCTTGTTGACCGCCATCGACAATGTGCAGCCGATCATGACCAAGCTTCTGGCGCATCGTCCGCGCCATATCATCAATCCTTTCAATGTGATCTGAGGTTCACGATATGAACACCACCGAAACCAAGGAAGCCCAGAACCAGTCGCAAGTCGACGACTTCCGCAAGTTGGGGCCCGCCACCATGGGCCCATGGACCAGCCATATCTGGCGCCATGATCCGCGCCATATGGCGTTCTTGCTCGCTCGCTACAAGTTCGTCGCCAAGATGTTGGCTGGGCGTGAGAAAGTGCTGGAGGTGGGCTGCGGCGATGCGGTGGGCACGCCCATCGTATTGCAGACAGTCAAGAAGGTTCACGGCGTGGACTTCGAACCGCTGGTGCTGAACGACGCGATCGAGCGCTATGAGCGCGAGGGGGTTTCCAACGCCAGCTTCGCGGTACATGACATGTTGAAGCAGCCGGTGAAGGACACGTTCGATGCCGCTTTCTCGCTGGACGTGATTGAGCATATCCCCTTCAAGGACGAGCCGACCTTCATCGACAATGTCGTAGCGTCGCTGAAGCCGCAGGGCGTCCTGATAGTCGGCACGCCTAACATCACTGCAAATGAATATGCGTCGGAGGGCAGCAAAGCCGGCCACATAAATCTTAAAAGCGGCAAGACCCTGCACGACGCCGTGGCACGCCGCTTCCACAACGTCTTCAGCTTCTCGATGAACGACGAAGTGGTCCACACCGGCTATTCGCCCATGGCGCATTACCTAATTGCGATCGGCGTGGGAGTGAAATAACGCGATGGATCTGGGGCTGAGAGGCAAACGGGCGTTGGTTACCGGCGCGGGGCGCGGGCTCGGTCAGTCCATTGCGCAGTGCTTGGCGCGCGAGGGTGCGCTGGTCGCCTGCGTGTCGCGCACGGGTTCCGATATCGAAACGCTGGTCGCCGAACTAGGCGGCGAAAGCGCGGGGCATGCCGGCTACGCTATGGACCTGATGCCGGAGGGGGCGCCAGCCAAGTTGATACACAAGCTGGAAAGCTTCGGCCCGCTCGACATTGTAGTCCACAATGCCGGTGGCACGCTCGATATCTCAAACCCTTTTTGCTCGATGGAAGACTGGCGCAAGGTCTACCGCTTCAACTTCGAGCTGGCAGTGGAGCTGAACGGCATGATCCTGCCGGGCATGCAGAAGCGCAAATGGGGCAGAGCTGTACACATCTCGTCCATCTCAGCGATGGAAAATCATGGTCCCGTGACCTATTGTGCGATGAAGGCAGCATTGACAGCCTATACCCGCAGTATGGGCGGCGTGGTGGCTCCGGACGGCGTGGTGGTGTCCGCTGTGCTACCGGGAGCGGTCTTCACCGAAAAGGGCTATTGGGACTGGGCATCGCAAAATCGGCCTGATCACGTGCAGAAATATCTCACGGAACGACAGCGGATCGGCCGGTTTGGCCGTCCCGACGAGATTGGAAATTTTGTTGCTTATCTTTGTTCCGATCTGGCATCCTTCAACACCGGCAGCATCGTCCCTGTGGATGGCGGGCAAGGCAGAGGATATTTCGGACAATGAACGATATGTCGGTCATACAGAAACCCGTTCTGAACAAGGACTTGCGCCGCCAGATCGTTGACATGGTCGTGGCTGGAAAAGATGGTCACATTCCAAGCGCCTTTTCGATCCTGGACATCATCACCCACCTCTACGCCAAGGTATTGAAGTTCGACGCAAAGAAGCCGCTATGGGACGCGCGCGATTACTTCATCCTGTCCAAAGGACATGGTTGTCTGGCGCTATATGTGAACCTGCATCGTCATGGCTTCGTCACCGACCATGATGTGGAGATGTTCTGCAGGTTTGGCGGCATTTTGGGTGAGCATCCAGATATGACCAAAGTGCCGGGCGCGGAAGCTTCCACCGGCTCGTTGGGGCACGGCCTGCCGTTTGCCATCGGCATTGCCTTGGGTCACCGCATCCAGGGCAAGGACAATCGCTTCTTCGTCGTGGTTGGGGACGGCGAGTGCCATGAGGGCACCATCTGGGAATCGGCCAACCTCGCTCGCAATCTGGAACTGGGCAATCTCTGCGTGGCGGTGGATTGGAACCAGTCGGCGATGCAATTGCTGCCTTATGATGACATGCCCGCCAAGTGGAAGGCGTTCGGCTGGAATGTGATTGTGATCGACGGACATGACGCCGATGAACTGAATAAGGCGTTCAAATCTGTGACCTTCGCGGCCAAGGGCATTCCCACCGTGGTGGTTGCCAAGACGGTGAAGGGCAAGGGGGTGCCGCTGATTGAGGGCCATGGCAAGTGGCATCACCGCATCCCCAATACCGAGGAATATGCCGAAATCATGGGAGTACTCTGATGGCCGCTGCATCTGGGCCCAGCGTCCGCCAGCAATTCGCTGACACTATGCTCGCCGTGGGTCAGGAAGACCCCTCGCTGGTGGTGGTCGTGGGCGACATCAGCCATGGCATTATGCAAGCTTTCGCCCAAGCCTGCCCTGGACGTTATTATAACGCCGGCATCCTGGAACCGACGATGATGAGCATGTGCGCAGGTCTGGCGCGCTCCGGGCTCAATCCTGTGGTGCACACCATTGCGCCGTTCCTGATCGACCGTTCTTTCGAGCAGATCAAACTCGATTTCTGCTATCACAAGCTGCACGGCAACATTGTGACCGTGGGCAGCGCCTTCGATTATTCCAATCTGGGCGTCACCCATCACTGCTATGGCGACTTCGCCATGCTCAAGACTCTACCGGATATAGAGATTACCTATCCGGCCAGCTTGGTGGAGTTCGATGCGCTGTTCCGTCAAGCCTACAACAACAAGAGCGTCACCTATTACCGTATTCCTGGCCGCATCCATGGCGTGGATTTTAAAGCGTCGGATATAAAGCTCGGCAAAGGCATCAAGGTCGCGGACGGCAAGGATGTCACGCTGATCGCCACTGGCCCGCAGCTGAATACGGCTCTCCAGGCGCGTGAGAAGCTGGCGAATGCGGGCAAGGACGCGGAAGTCCTCTATATCCACACTATCCGCCCGTTGGACGAGGAACTGGTGCGCGCCAGCGTACTGAAGACTCGCAAGGTTGTGGTGATCGAGGAGCATATGCGCTCGGGCGGCTTGGGCGACGATGTATTGCGCGCCGTGCAGGGAATTTCCGATTTGAAGTTTCAGTCGGTAGCGATTCCCGACAAATTCATCACGGCCTATGGGTCATATGACGAATTGCTGGGTGTCGCGGGCATAACCGTAGAAGCGGTCGTTTCCGGGGCCCTGTAATCTCGTGCGCAAGATATTCATGAAGGTAATCGCATGTCCGCCGTGAATGACCGCGAAATTCTCGATGCCGCCAAAGCGCATTACGGCGTCGCCGCAAAAATCGCCTATCCGGAACAGTTTGCGCTCAGTGACCGGTGGAGCCATTGGTCGCGCATGGCGTCCGAAGCCATGGGAGGGTTTGCGTCTGCGGCGGAAGCGATCGGATTCGCCCAGCAGAAGATGGGTTTCGAGCATCGTCATAATGTTGCCGATTCGATTCATCGTTGGGGATTGTACCAGCAAGCCTTGGAGGATGATTTTCCTGACCGGAAGCTTGAGCTCGCGCGAATCTGCGAAAGCCGATTGAGTGCGCCGGCAACGGTGCGCTGGTATCGCGGCCGCCCGATGAGCAACATGTTCTTCTGGCATGCTTACGAATACCTCTCGACCAGCCGTGCCGTGCCCAGGCCTCGCAGGATCGTCGAAATCGGAGGTGGATACGGCGCGCTTGCCCGACTTTGGCTTGGCCAGTCGGATACGCTCGAAAGCTACTGGCTGACGGATTTTCCGGAGGCCCTGTTTTTCGTCGAGGTCTATCTCCGGTCGCATTTTCCTGGCCTTTCCCTTCATTATTGGCAGTCGGGCGACAAGCTCGCAGATGTCGAGAAGGCTGGATACGACATCGTGCTTTTTCCGGCGCAATGCGCCGCCGAACTGTCCGGCCTGTCGGGCGACCTGTTGGTAAACAGCGGCTCGATGCAGGAAATGCCGGAAAGCGCCATACTTTACTGGAGCAAGTGGATCGAGGAGTCGAAACTCGGGCATTTCTGGGCCTGCAACTACTTTCTGCAGCCCGTTCAGCAAGTTCGCGGTGGCTCGGCCAACTGGATGTGTCCGCGGGTTTCCGCCGATTGGGAATGCCTATCTAGCCGCTTGGACGCGCCGCTAGTGCGGACGCAGACGGTCCGTCATTTTCGCGAGGTCATCTATAAGCGCCTTGATACGCGAAAGATATCGCGAGCGCAGCAGCAATTTCTCGCTGATCAGATTCTCGCCTCATTCACCGCGCGTATAGACTTGACCGACACGGCCGGCATACTTCAGCTTTTCGAGGCAGTGCGGCTCTCGGCGCGCCCGGACGCCTGCCTCAGGCTGATCGACGTGCTGGGCAGTTTCACGGACTATCGCCCGAAGGAGCTTGTCTACCTTTGTAATTTGGCCTTGAAGAGCTATCAACTTCCGTCTGATAAGCGAGATCATGTCCGGGCCATCCTTGACGATGTCATGATGGTTGCACGTGAGGAACACGCATCAGCCATCCCGACAACACCGCTTTTTTGATATGCGCAGCGATCTGCCCAAAAATCCAATCCTGGCTGACTGCATCGTCAGTGTGGTTATGCCCAACTACAACCAGGGGGAGTTTATAGGCGGCGCAATCGCGGCGGTTTTGGCGCAGGATATTGCGCTGGAACTTATCATTGTCGACGATGCTTCCACCGATGACAGCGTTGCCAGAATCAACGAGGCCATAGCCGGCCGTCCCAACGCCATGCTGTTTGAGCCGGGGAAGATCGGCAGCGTTCAAGCCTCGAATTTCGGCCTTTCCAAGGCCCGAGGCCGTTATGTCTGTTTCTTCGCACCGGACGATCTGATCTATCCGGACCTGTTGCGGCGCTCTGTTGCTCTGCTGGAGCGCACTCCCCTGGCAAATCTGTCTTTTGCCGAGGTCAAGCTAGTTTACGAATCGGAGGGCTGGGCTTCTCATACGCCTGCGAGGTTGGCGGAAGAGGAGACTTATTTTTCACCGGCACAGTTGATCCGTTACGGGCGGCGCAAGCAGTTCTTGGTGTATGGTGCGAGTTCCGTATGGCGAACCGAGCGGTTGCGCGCTTTGGGTGGATGGTATGAAGGTATGGGGTGGGCGACGGACTGGTTTCAAAGTATGGGCGAAGCGTTGCGCAACGGAGTTTGTTATATTCCCGAGGCGCTGGTTGCCGTACGCGTCGGCAGCAGCTCCTTTTCGAGCCGCGGCAGGCGCGATCCGGTCCAGATGCGCAGGATTTTCGGGCTTGTGTTGGATGAATTGACGACTAGGCAACACACCGACGTCGCACGCCGGTTCGTCGACGCTTGTGTTCTCTTGAGTTTGGGCCCGCTTTTCATGAAAGTGGCAAGCGAAAGAAAATTCAGCCTTACGGTCTGGAGCCCGTCTTACTTCCTCCGGGTTTCGCGCATGGCGTTGAGGCAGCGTTTCTCGGGCGATGTCCCCCTGAGTGTCCGCCGCTGGATTGTCCAGTTGCGTGGCGCCAGAATCAGTAGTGCGTCCTCGGCTCTTCAGCGCCGCAAGGATCAACAGTCGGGCATTCATCATGCATAACGTGCTAGGGAGTGTATTTCCGCAGACGCTGATTATGGAACTTCGCGACCGGGCCATCGCCAATATGGATTCGATCCGCGATGATTATTTTCCGGGCGGCGACTTTGGCACTTTCCGTCGGGAACATCTCGGCCATACGTCGCTCGTCATGAAAATGGCGGCGTTCCGGTTTGCTTCGGGCGATGTGTTGCGGGCGCTGAAGTCGCATTTGGAGCTGAAACTGGTTGATCCCGGGCGCCAGGACGATGTGCTGTTGCTCCATCCGATCTTCTATCTGCGTTTCTCCTGGCCCGAGATCAGCTATTCCGAGCTGCATGCCAAAGCTTTTCTTGACAGCCAGCCCCATTACGATCGGGCGTTCGGCCTCAATGCCTTCAGCTTCTGGACACCATTGGAAGCGGCATCGGATGCCACTGGCGGGATCTGCTATTTCGAGGATGCGGCGGTCACGGAAGAATTTCCGTTCGGCAAAAGCAACAAGCACAATTACGATACATATCTCGCCGCCGCGCCACAGCTTGATCCGTTGCTGCGCCGCACCGCCAAAGCTCCAGCCATGGCTGTTGGAGATGTTTTCACCTTCGATCACACGGTTCTGCATGGCGCCACCAAGCCCAAGACCGCCCGCCGTGTAAGTTTTGATTTCCGCCTATGCTGGGCTTCTGAGCTGGCCAAGGTAGCCCCCTGGGTGCAGAGTCTGGTAATGGAATTTAATCGGGCGCCCGATCTTTGTAATGCGCGCAACCTTCTTTTGATCGGTGACAATGTTGGCGCATCCAGGATCCTCAAATCCCTGGCCGACGAGGGCAAGGCTTTGGCACTCGTAGCTGACACGCTTGCGCAATTACCGCCGGCGCCTGACCTGCTACGCCAGCATGCAGCGATGGAATGGCAGCGTGAATATGCTTGGGCGCGGCCGCAAGTGAGCGCGGCGTACTGAAATAGTCTAACAACCAATCGTCCGGCGGCCAGACGTCGTGCAAGGAAAAATCATGGGCCAGGAAATAGATCTTCTCGACCTTTATCCAAAATCCAAGCGCCCAATTGACGAGCGCGCCAAGCTTATTCGCGAAGAGGATCGGGCCGTCGCACGCAAGTTCGATGTCGGCTATTTCGATGGCGACCGGCTCACTGGCTATGGCGGCTACAACTATAGTCCCCGCTTCTGGACCGACACGGTGCGGCGGTTCCGGGACCATTACAAATTGGCCGAAGACGCCCGCATTCTGGATATAGGCTGCGCCAAGGGATTCATGATGTATGACTTCAGCCTGCTGATGCCCAAGGCGGACATTCGCGGCGTGGACATCTCGAAATACGCCTATGAGCATGCCCGGTCCGAAATGAAGCCCTTCATCCAGGTGGCGAACGCCAATAACCTTCCCTTCCCCGACAAGTCATTCGATCTGGTCATCTGCATCAACACGATTCACAATCTGCCATTGATAGATTGCAAGGAGGCGTTCCGCGAGATTGAGCGCGTCAGCCGCAGCAATTCCTTCGTGATGAACGATGCATGGAGGAATGACGCGGAGAAAAAATCCATGCTCGGCTGGAATCTCACCGCGCTCACCTATATGCACGTTGACGATTGGAAGAAGCTGTTTGCCGAGGTCGGCTATACCGGCGACTATTACTGGTTCATCGCGCAGAGCGCATAATGGCGAAGCCGGTCTATGGCGCCCGACGCACGGTCTATCGCAATGCGCACCAGAGCGTCTATTGCGTTCCAGCCGAAGGCCCGGAGGGCGTCAGGGAAATCTACGTCACCGATTATGGCCCCGCGTGCCGCGGCGCTGGTTCATGGTCCCCGTGGAATTCTGCTGACCCGGCAATATCGTTATCTCATTGATGGCCTGTCGTTCGAAATTCCCGGCGGCAAGTCGGACGAGGGGGAAGCCCCCCGCGATACGGCGGCCCGTGAATGCTTGGAGGAAACGGGCATTCGCCCCCTGAGCCTTCAACCCTTGATCATGTTTCATCCCGGCCTCGACACGCTGCACAACCCCACCCATGTTTTTCATACCGCCGAGTTCGAAAAAGGCGCGGAGAGTCCCCAGCATGGCGAAGTGCATGAAACCACCTGGCTTTCGCTGGAACGTTGCCTTGCCATGATTTCCGAGGGGATAATCGTTGACAGCCTGTCGCTAATCGCTCTTATGGCCTTCGCCCGCTCTCAGGAACAACCGTAGGCCATGTCCCAGACCACTGAAGCTGCTATCCTGGTCGAACTCGCCAGTCCCCTGGAATTGATGCAATTGACTTTGCCGCCCCTCAAGCCGGGTCAGGTGATGGTCGATGTTGCCTATAGCGGGGTCTGCCAGAGCCAATTGAATGAGGTCCGGGGCCGCAAGGGTCCCGACCGCTTCCTTCCTCACACCCTTGGCCATGAGGGCTCCGGGACCATCGTGGAGGTGGGCGAGGGCGTCACCAAAGTGGCTGTGGGTGACAAAGTCGTTCTGTCATGGCTGAAAGGCAGCGGCGCGGACGTTCCGGGTACGGTCTATCAGGGCCCTGCTGGTCCGGTTAATTCCGGCGCCATCAGCACTTTCATGCGCCGCACCGTCACCTGCGAAAACCGGGTGACCCCGTTGCCGGCCAATGTGCCGCTGCGCGAAGCCGCGCTATTGGGCTGCGCGATACCGACGGGTGCGGGGATTGTGATGAACACATTGAAGCTTCAGGCTGGTCAGTCCGTGGCTGTCTTTGGCTTGGGCGGTGTGGGGCTGTCGGCGCTTCTGGCGGCCAACGCGCTGGGGGCAAATCCGGTGATTGCGGTGGATGTGGTGCCAGAAAAACTCGAACGGGCCAAAACATTGGGCGCAACCCATGTCATCGATGCCCATACCCAAGATCCCGTGACCGAGCTTCGTGCGCTAACGCAGGGAAAGGGCGTGGATTACGCCATTGAGGCTGCCGGCCATCCCAAGGCGATGGAAGACGCTTTTGAATCCGTTCGCATGGGCGGCGGCCTTTGCGTCATCGCCGGCAATGCGCCGCATGGCGTTACGGTCAAGCTTAATCCGTTCAGTCTGATCGCGGGTCGGCGGATCCAGGGTTCCTGGGGCGGCGACAGCAAGCCGGACCAGGACATCCCCCGTTATGCCGAGATGTACGGCGAGGGAAGGTTGCCGCTTTCGGCGCTTATTACGGCGGAATATGCGCTTTCGCAGATCAACCAGGCATTCGACGATCTCGAAGCCGGCCGTGTCGCCCGCGCCCTAGTGAAGCTGTAAGCTCAATGCCAGCAAGCATGGCAGGTCAATGGTTGACTTGATTCCCCTTCAGCCGGTTCCTCCCCTGTGGCGCCGGGCGTTTCACTTTGCGGGGCTGGATCGGGCGGTGGCGTTCGGCTTTCTGGCGCGAGTCTGGTCCATGGGATCGGGGCTGATCGCCTTGGTGCTGATCGCGGCATTCTTCACCCCAAAGGTGCAGGGCTTCCATTATACCTTCATGAGCCTGATCGCGTTGCAGGTATTCGCGGAAATGGGATTGGGCCAAGTCCTGATTCAGTTTGCCTCCCATGAATGGGCTCACCTCAAGCTCGAACCGCACGGCGGCATCAGTGGCGATGCCAACGCGGAAGCTCGCCTGGCAGGTCTGGCCTATTTCGCGGTGCGCTGGTTTGTCGTGGCCGCTTTTTTCTTTCTGTTTGGCATCGAGATCGTGGGCTTTTACATATTCGGCAGCCATTCCGCTGGAGTTCGCTGGCAATGGCCCTGGACCGCGCTTTGTGTGGCGGTGGGCCTGGACCTTTGTACCTTGCCGCTGATGTCGCTGCTGGAAGGGACTAACCAGGTGGCTTCCGTGTATTTCATCCGTTTCGCCCGGGCCGTTGTTTCCGGCCTGGCGTTGTGGCTCGCCATCATGCTCGGGGCTAGTTTGTGGCCCGCCACCGCCACACAAAGCGCGGTCCAGGGCCATTGCCAGCGAACTCCAGCG
>Ga0206814_10351_pt1 | contig 10971 bp, 11 predicted proteins | sample Alteio_BWOrgCont_90_FD_152850 | JGI IMG/M metagenome (GOLD analysis project Ga0206814, IMG submission 152850) | Enriched cells from forest soil in Barre Woods Harvard Forest LTER site, Petersham, Massachusetts, United States -... | ecosystem: Environmental > Terrestrial > Soil > Temperate forest >...
CAGCAGCTGGCGCGCGTTCTGGGTTCGAGCGGCTTCGATCCCGCGGAAGACATCGTCGCCTTGGCGGTCAATCGATGGCCTTACGGCTATGCCTACACGTACGACACTTTGGCGGACCCGGATGTTCCACCCGAGCAGCGGCCGCACATCATCGGGCGGCAGCGCTGCGGCCGCATCGCCATTGCCAATTCGGATGCCGGCGCGGCTGCTTTCACCAATCAGGCCTGGGATGAGGCGAATCGTGCGGTGGAAGAGTTGTTCGTGCTCAACGGACTGACCTGAACAACCGATTGCATGGCCAGCACGATCAGGGGTTTCATTTCGGCCGCGACGTTGGCGGTGGCGCTATTCGCCCAAACCGAGTCCAGCCAACCCACAGCCCCCGCGCAGCCGATTCCATTTAGCCACAAAACCCACCTTTCGAAAGGGCTGGAGTGCAAAGTCTGCCATACAAATGCCGATCCCGGAGAGGACATGGGCTTGCCGGAGGCCGCGAAATGCATGCTCTGCCACTCGACCATTGCAAAGGATAAGCCCGCCATTCAGGCACTCCGTGATTTTGCTCAAAGCAAAAAGCCTATTCCCTGGGTCCGAGTCTATAGCCTTCCGGCTGAGATTTACTGGAGTCATCGCCCACATTTGAGTGCGGGCATGACGTGCAATGCTTGCCATGGTCCGCTCGCAGACATGGAGATCGTTGCGCGCGTGACCAATGTCACGACTATGCAAGGTTGTGTTGACTGCCACAAAGCGCATCAGGTGAGCACTGGTTGCAATTTCTGTCACGACGACAAATGAGCTTTATTGCTTCTGATACGCGACCTTCCCGTCCAAGATGGTGTAATCCACATTCAGATCCAGAATATGCTCGGCCGGGGCGGTCAGCGGGTCTCCCGATAAGACCACCAAATCTGCTAATTTGCCCATTTCGATGCTTCCTCGGGACTTCTCGAGAAAACCGCTATAGGCGGCCCAGATGGTGCACATTCGAATCGCGTCCATTCGCGAAATCGCTTCTTCCGGATTGGCGAGCCCCCCATACTTGGTTTTGCGATTTACCGCCACTGACATGGCAAACATCGGATTGGTCGCAAAGTTCTGCGTGCCGAGCGTGTCCGATCCATTGGGTGGATGAAACCCCATTTTGATCAGCGTAGCGATTGGAAAGAACTTCACGTCGGGCTCTTTCAGATTCTCAGCCGTCAACCGCCACAAGAATGAGACCTGCGGAGACGGAATGACATGATCGCGCTGCATGCGCACAAGCCGCTGCTCAGTCCGCGCAGGATCCTGAGTCAGAAAGTGCCCGAAGTGTTCAATCCGATGGCGCGCATCGTCGCGGGGGAAGGCTTTTTGGGCGGCTTCTACCGCGCTAAGAACCATGTCCTGCGCGCGATCGCCGTTGGCGTGCACCCAGACCTGCCATCCCGCTTTGTGCGCTTCCAGTATTTGCTTATCGAGGACTTCTTGAGTCCGATTCACGCCTCCCAGGTTGTTTGGAACCCAAGTCGTGCCCGAGCCTTTCCAGACTGGTTTGTAGACCGCGGCCGTAGTGCCCCAAACTCCATCCAAAATGATTTTGATTGCGCCCAGCCGCAGCCAGTCATCGCCGAAGCCCGTATGGAGACCGGATCTGAGCAATGCATCTTCGATACCCACGCCAGCGCCGCCCAGGGCGCCCTGCAGTGCATCTTCGCCACCTTTCTTGGGACCCAGCAGATCGTTGGGACCGATGATGTAGCTTAGTACCATGCGAACCGGCAGTTCACCGCGGTCCCGCGCCTCACGATAGATGCGATAAGCAACTTCTGGGTCCGACATGTCGTAGACCGTGGTCACGCCGCGTTTCAAGTAAAAGTCCCGCAAACTTTGAGGTATCCACTCCTGCATTTGCTGGTAGGTGGGATTCGGCAAAGGCAGCTCGATTCCGGCATCGCGCAGGATCATCGGCTCGCCATTGGCGGCGCGCTCAATCCGGCCCCGGCCACCCGGATTGGGTGTGGAGTCGCTCAAGCTAGCCACCTGATCGGCCTTGTGGTTCAGCAACAAGTCGTGCGCGCTCCATCGCAGTACAACCGGATGATCGGGAAAATTTCGATCCAGCTCCTCGCGGGTCGGCATCACTTGGTTGTAAGTACCTTGGCCGACGATCCACGTACCGGGCGGCACTCGTGCGGCGCGCTCTTTTAATTTGGCGATGATGGCGGCCGCGCCTTCGAGCGGCGGAGCCTGAATTGGAACCATCGCGTGCTCGCTCTCGGCGAGACCTTCCACGTGGGAATGAGCGTCAATGAACCCCGGCACGAGCGTGCGGCCGTTCAGTTCAATGATCTTGGATTGTGGGCCGGCCAGGCGCGACATCTCCTGGTTGGTGCCAATCGCCATGATCCGATTCCCGGCGATAGCGACGGCCTCGGCCACCCGGTCCTGGCCGTCCACGGTGACGACCTTGCCGCCCCGCAGAATCAGGTCCGCATATTGCAGTTGCTGGGCAGCCAAGGTTGAGCCCAGAAATATTGTGAGGGCTCCCTGAATCCACTTCTGCATGAAGAACTCCTATCGCTTCTCGTAAATGTCGATGTCTTGCGAGGTTTGTCCGTCCCCGCTGGTCCTGTTCAATACCATGGTCATCGTCTTGCCATCCTTCGAGTTGGTCGTTGTCCCACGAACCGCAACCTTCCCGTCGCGCGTGAGAACGAATGACTCCGAATACGCATCGATCACATGAAAGGCGATGGTACTCAGCGCGCCGGAGCCTCTCGTGGCAACCGGATATTCCTTGCCGTCAAACTTGGCGGCATAGATTGTAAGCGCTTCCCTGCCCTGTTGATCGACGGTGGTGTGCGTCGACATAATGACGCCATCGCCTCGATCCTCGTAGATTCGGATGTCGCTTCGCGGTTTGCTTCCGGGCGCAAATCTGGACTTTTCCAGGTTCAGATTCCAGGTTCCGAACTTGAGCTTCAACCCCTCTTGAGCGAACGCCAGCCCGGCGAGCAGTGCCACAAGCAACATTGCAGATCGCTGCTTCATAGGGTTACTGATCTCATGATTCGCCGAGCGTTTTTGTAAGATTGCATTAATAGTACAATGTTGTCAAGTTTCGGCACGTCGGGGTGCTGGCAGTTCGAATGATAAGCGCAGACTCTCGAGGCAACGGTCTTTTCCGGTTGGGCGGCACGTGGATCGCTGCGGTGTTAGCAATTGGTGTCTGCACCATCATCCTGTTGATGCGGAGTGAGCCCGCTGCTGCGCAGGGATCGGCTGAGGTCGTTGCGCCAGCCGATCTGGTGCTCCTCGGCGGCCGTGTGATTACGCTCGACCCGGACGACCGCGTAGCGCAGGCCATCGCCGTCCGCGGCAATCGCATCATCGCGATCGGGTCCGACGCCGAGGTCGAGCGCCTGAGGGGGCCCAAGACGCGGGTGATCGAGTTGCACGGTCGGGGCGTGACGCCAGGCTTCATCGACTCGCATACCCACGCCGAGAGCACGGCTGAATTTCGCAACTTTTGGGTGGATCTGCATAGCCCGCCCTTGCCCGCGGAGCACTCCTCGCGAGCCATCCTCCAGAAGCTACGCGAGCGCGTTAACCAGGTGCCGCCGGGAACGTGGGTGGTGGGCGAGGGTCCGTTCGGCCCGCAGGCGCCGCCAACCGCCGCCGAATTGAGCAACGCGTTTCCCAATCATCCGGTGGTCGTAAAGTACGGCATGCATCAGTATGTCGCGAACCGGAAGGCGCTGGAGATGGCTCACATCACCAAGCTCACGCCCGATCCGCCTAGTGCCAAGATTGAAAGAGGCGACGATGGGGAACCGACCGGCATGCTGTACGAGTGCTTCGAGTTGTTTCCCATTACTTACCCGCGCGCCGAGCTAAAGCGCGCGCTCGAAACGACGCTCACGGAAGATTTCCTGAAGCAAGGCGTCACCACAGTCTACGAGCTGAGCGTAACCCAGCCGGCGAACGGCTTGTATCAGGAGCTGCACGATGAGGGAAGACTGCCTGTTCGCCTGCACATCGGCTACATGATTTATCCCGCCCTACAGCCGGTGATCGATCTTGAGTCGCTTCTCAAGATGGGGGTTCACAGCGGTTTTGGAGACGACTGGCTGCGGATCGGCCCTGCCAAGCTGTTTGTCAACGGCGCCGGCGCAGGCATTCCTCTCATCCGGCGCGATCAGGCGACGCTCAATAATGCGGCGCTGCGTTTGCATCACGCCGGCTGGCAGCTCTGGCTCCACGCGATCGGTGAACCGGCGCAGGACATGGCGCTGCAGGCGCTCGAATACGTCCTGAAAACCGATCCCAGACCCGACCCGCGCCACCGCATCGAGCACATCGGCGGAGTGCTCGACCAACCACGCTTCGATCGCATGAAGCAGCTGGGTATCATTCCAGTGCCGACCGAACCCGCCTTGCCGTACCCTCCGCAGCCGGGCGGAGGAGTGCGATATCCCTACCGAACGCTGCTGGCCATGGGATTCCAGCCGCCCGGCAACTCTGACACCGGTGGCTCGTATTCGTGGCAGATGAACGTCATCGCGCGGCTCGCAATGTTCGTCACGCGCGCCACCGAGGACGGAACCGCCGATCATCCCGAAGAAGCCGTGTCGGTCAGCCAGGCACTTCGGATTCTGTCAACCTACGGCGCCTACGCCGGCTTCGAGGAGAAGACCCGGGGCACGCTGGAGCTTGGAAAGCTGGCAGACCTGGCCGTGCTGTCAAACGATCCGCTGTCAATCGCTCCGGACCGGCTAAAGGATCTGAAGATCGACGCGACGATCATCGACGGCGTCGTGCGGTATGAGCGATCGATGTAATTCGACTAAGGGTTATAATAGTTTTCCCGCGCACATTAAAAGCAATCGTCGCAATTTGCGCGGCGAAGAGAGCGACTGAATGGTGCGCAAGAAGAACTCCAATCTAGTCCGAGCCAGGTTTCTTACCATCGGACAGACAGCCCGTATCGTAGGTGTCAGCTCGTCGACTCTGCGGCTTTGGGAAAACGTTGGCTTGATCAGCCCAGCACGCAACTCTGGGAAATACCGGCTTTATAGCCCCGAGGTGCTTGAAGTTTTGAAGCGCATCAAATACCTGCGCGACGTCAAGAGGCTGAACGTGCCGGGTATCAAGCAGGAACTGGATAATGGACATCGGCCAGCCAAGCCGAGTCAGGTAAGTAATAAAACGGACGTCGGTCCCAAGTTACGCCAGTTGCGCAAAGGTCTTGGACTCGGCCTGTTAAAAGCGGCCGAGCAAGCCAGCATCACGCCGGGTTTCCTGAGCGCAATAGAACTCTCGCGCGCCAATCCGTCCGTCGCCACTCTCCAGCGGCTGGCCGCAACTTACAATACGACGGTTCTGGAGTTCTTCGACATTCCCCATCACACGAGGCGCCTGATCCGCCCCCAGGAACGCCGCTCGCTCCGGACCGAGTCGGGCGTGGAGATGGAGCTGCTCTCCATTGGAACCAAAATGCTGGAGTGCATGTTGTTCCGAGTGCCGCCGAAATCTGGCAGCGACGGGACGTATTCGCACGTCGGTGAGGAATTCATCTATATGCTCAAGGGCAGCCTTGAGTTCTGGCTCGACGAACTGGAAGTTCATGAACTTCAAGAAGGCGACAGCTTTTGGTTCGAGAGCAATCTCGGACACCGCTGGTTTAACCCTAGCGACAAAGAAGCAGTATTGATTTGGGTCAATACTCCGCTGACATTCTAGCTCACCGGGCACCACTCGGTTGCGGACGGCCGAGCTTAAACTTGTTCAGTTCGTTCGGACTTGCAATCGTCGCACCAGCGGGCAACCCGTTCGACTGAAGAATGTAGGACACAACGCTAATAGCATCTTTTTCTGCAAGCGTCCCCGGCGCGTCAGGTGGCATGGTACTGATAATCCGTCCATACAGCGCGCGAGTGGTTTGCTGATCCCACTGAGCCCAGAAAGCATTGCCAGTGAGCGCGGGGGCGTGTGCTCCGCCCTCGAGTTTCATTCCGTGACAGCTCGCGCATTTGCTTTCAAACACCGTCTGTCCCTGTTGCGCCTGAGCTGGATTGAAACTCGCGGCGACCGTTGCGGCTGCGGTTGAAGTTACCGCGGGCGCTTCCTGGCCGGTGAGTCCGAGCGCCAGCCAGCCGGCTCCATAACCTTTACCTCCGATCGGAAGCACGATGAGTTGCTGGCCGTTGGCCATGTATGTCATCGGCCCGCCTGTCGTGCCGACGGGCAAATCCATCTGCCAAATCAATGCTCCTGTCGCTTTATCATAGGCGCGGAACTTGGCGGGGCCTCCGATACCGGCTCGGCCGAACAGCGCGTTGCTCGCGTCACCGACGAAGAGAAGCGTTTTCGTCACCAGTGCGACCGGCCGGCCAAGATTGCCCAGCGGAGGCAAATTGAGATCCTTCAACAGCGGATGATTGCGCGGGCCGTCGCCATTTGGGACCATCCACATCTTTTCGCCCGTATTCATGTTGATCGCCGTGATTCGCCCGTAGGGAGGTTTCATCAGGGGCAGGCCATCGACCTTGAGCGGGTCTGGTGGCTCCGGATAGTCGTCCGGCACCTCGCCCGGCAGTAACTCACGTTGTGGCCTAGCGGGCGGGGCCGGGGGACGCGCCTCATCTTCGCCAAATGGAACCCAATATTCCATAGTCGCTTTTGGATTGGTGGCTTTGGCCAAACCATAAGCGGTGGGTTGCGTCATGGAAACGGCATAATAAATTCCAGTCTCGGGATCTAAAGCGCCCGTGTTCCAGTTGCCCGCGCCCCACGCGCTCGGCATGGCCAGCGTGCCCTTCTTACCGTCGGCCATCAAGGACGGCGGGGTAAACAATGGCCCGAGCTTATACTGGCTCGCGATCGCAAGAGCTTTCTGATGGAGCTCCGGCGTGAAATCGATCAAATCGTCTTCGCTGAAGCCTTGCCGGTCGAAAGCTGGAGGTTTAGTCGGAAACGGCTGGGTCGGCGAGGTCTGTTCTCCAGGCGCCGTCGACTGCGGAACGGGCCGCTCCTCAATGGGCCAGACCGGTTTACCCGTGACCCGATCGAACACGTATAAGAACCCGGTCTTATTCGAGGCAATGACGGCTTTGATCTTCTTCCCATCCACCTTAATGTCGGCGAGAACCGGAGGAGTGGCCGAATCGTAATCCCAGAGATCGTGGTGCACCATCTGGAAGTACCACACCAGCTTGCCTGTCTTGGCGTTCAGAGCGACTAGTGAATCGGAATAGAGATTGTTGCCAGGCCGATGGGCGCCGTAATACGAAACGGTGGGAGCGCTCAAAGGCACGTAGACATACCCGAGCTGTTCATCAGCCGTCAGCGATGCCCAGGCTGCCATATTGCCCATGTATTCGGCCGATCCTTTGCCCCAGGTATCGTATCCGGGCTCGCCCTTGTGCGGCAGAACGTGGAAAGTCCAAAGCTGCTTGCCGGTGTGAATGTCATAACCCCGGATATCTTCGGGCTTGGCATGGGACTCGAAGCCATCGTCGCCATAGCCCTCGCCAGTCTTGCCTCCACCGTTGCCGCCTACGACGATAACGTCATTTACGATAAAGGCTCCCGGAAAACCGAAGTATCCGGCGTCGTCGGGCGTATGGCGACTCAACCAAACCCGGCCGTTTTCGCCAAAGTCACGACAAGGCTTTCCGGTCTTGGCGTCAATGGCGTACAAATAGTCGCGGCGAATGGAAACGAGGCGCTCATCGGCTCCCTTGGACCAGTAAGCCACGCCGCGAGTGCTTTGTCCGGCCGCTTCCTTGAGTGTCGGCTCTACCGGTTGCTGCACCCATTTGGTCCGTCCAGTGGCGGCGTCGAAGGCTTCCACCAGTCCCACGCCGTCCGGCGCGTAAAGGACCCCATTTACGATAATGGGCGTGCCGCGGAAGTAGTTCGACGAGACCAGGTCAGGAAACTTATCGGAAATTTGCGGGTCCAACGCAGGCTTGCGCCAGACAACGCGCAGATCTTTGACGTTGTCGCGATTAATCTGGTCCAGTGGAGAATATCTGGTGAAGCCCTTGTCGCCACCGTAAGAGCCCCACTCACGTGCCGGCTTTTGCTGCGCGAGCGCGCCGGCGATAACCGCCGCGGTGATCCCCGCGAGTCCGATGATGCTTTTAGTCCTCATGATGAATACTCAATGCTTTTTCTCCACTCGTATCACAACACCAGCCGCAGGGCCAACTGGCTAATTCGCTGATCCCACCGTCCTGGCTCAGATGGACGAATGTCTCGACCCTACATGAACAATATAGATAAGGTCTGAAGAGGAAATGGCCACCGATCGGTTCTGTGGACAGCCAATCGGCACGGAATTGGCGAAGGCGACCGCTGTTTGCAACCAAGCGCCCTTGTCACTCCGGGATTTGCGCTCCACGAAGTCGAGTTCACTACTAGGGAGGCGAAGGATTAGCGCTTCTTCGGTCAGGCTTGCCGCCAGCGTGCTGTCGCTCATTGAAGCCTTCGGATCTAACTTCAGCCGGATTCTTGTTCGTCCGCTTTAGACAAATACTTCGCAGCGATGAGAAGCTCGACATACTTCTCCGCCGTCAACTTGCAGTCAACGAACTCGCCAAACTGGGGGCTGGTCAGCTTTATTTGACGGGCCATGGCAGAACACAGACCCGTCGAAATTTCCGTCTCACCATGGCTGACCTTAGTATAGATATTTGACTTTTTTCCGTTGTGGTACAGGAAGTAGTACCAGTGGTCGCGCCGTTCTTCTTGAAAGCCTTTGGTTTGCAATGCACTTCGCACTTCGCGCGCTTTTCGCTGCACCCTTCTTACTCCGAAACCACCGCGTTGACCTGCTCTATCATCTTGTCCTTGATCTGCTTGGCTTGAGGGGTGAGGGAGCCATCTGGGCACTGCGCAATCGTATCCCAGAGCGCTGAAAAGTCTTCGCGGAACGATTCCACCGCCTCTTGTTCCGAACGTCCATAGGCGATAATCGAAAGCACTTTGGATTCGAGAAAGATATATCCATTCTCGGCGTACCGCGTCAGATAGATCGGCGTGTTTAAACGAAATATGCGGTCGTGGTGCTGCACTTCTAGCAAGACGGCAAACGTCGGCTGGATCATCACCGATGCAGTTTCCAGTTGGGCAGACGCCGCCGGAAGCAGAGTCCTGAGATAAGACTCCTCGGCCGTTTTCAATATGTCTGGCATCCTGTCTTACCCCTTTGGCTTAAGCGTTGAACTTTGAACAGCCACGACGGGCGTGGTGAGCACGAGATAGACAGGCGTACCGTCAGGATTAAACTGTCCTTCGATCCTCAGGATCGATGTGACAACGTTCCTGACCCGAAGGACAGAACCGTCCTCCAACTCATATATGTTCGGCAGCTCATTCATGGAAGCGATGGGCACGTCAGCCACATCGATCTCTTTTCCAAGAATGGTCATTGTACGCTTTTGCTCAGCCATTCTTTGTCTTTTCTGGCACGTTATCGACCGATGGGACCAACAAGAACATGGTACTCCTGGGTTATTCTACACCGAGCGTCCAGGCTTTGGTGGTGTGCGACGCTTGACAGTCCCCTGGCACCCTTGAAACAAAAATGTTTTTGAATGTGACTCACTCGCGCTAGCGCCACTATTTCTTAAACCACCGAAATCTTGGCGGCCCACACTGGTAACCGGTCCCCGTACAACCGGTTATGGCGGCTTCTGCCCGCGAATGATATTTTGGCCGACCAATGGAAAAGTTCGCCAAGTCTTGCCACCTCGAATATAGCCAGATTTGGGAAAGTGCGCAAGTCGTCTCTGGTACCTGGTACCCTGCGGTGCGCTCACTCACGAAGCATCGTGAGCCTCGGCTAGCCTTTCTTCGTGTTCTTTGCGGATGGTTGCAAACAGTCCAACAGTTCCGCAACCTTCCACGCCGGTATTACACCCGCCATTCCAGTGTTTTCGCTGACGTACCAACCATCAGGGTGTGGGTCTCCAGTTCCTTTTTCGAGCACTTTGCTGGTCTGTTGTAAGTGGCACCAGTCAATACCGAGGAGATAAGGACCCTTAGGCGCCATCTGTTCTGTAAGCAAAGCCATCTCTTCGCTGGTCAATTGTTTCTTGCCTATTGTACTTTGGGTCGATTTTCCGTGCCTTCTCGCGGACATGTCGTTCATGGCGCAAGGCGAGTAGAGGAACACGGCCGATCCGCTGTATCCCGGCAGTGAGCGTACTTCTACAAGGAAACTCTCCTGAGCTAATCCGTTCTCGGAAACTATCCGTTCCTTATTCATCATCGCTATATTTCCGAACCGAAGAGCCGGGGCGTTCTGTTGTCTACCTTCATGGCTTATGAATCTTCCAACCATGAATGTGTCGTCGCCGATTCCCACGTCTTCATCAACGACAAGTTGCGGCGTCAGAAATACTTGTATCGAAATCGCATTGAACTTGATCTGATCCCAGTTGAAGCCGATAGGCATGACTGCTATATCGTCGCCGTCCTCGTGTTGCTTCCAGTGTTGCAGTTCGGTAGTGATGCATTCGGTGGTTCCGTCGATTCTGTTCAGCCGAATGACGGGCGTCTTGGCTTTTCGGACGACATGGTGGTTGGTGACGGCGTATACGAAAGACCCATGATCCTTCCCAGCGACCACCAGCGGTACGCTTACCAGAAAACCACTACCGCCCTGCTTCTCGCCGTCGATTGCCTCTTGCGTGGACCGATAGATGTAAACTGCGCAGTCGGTGAAGAAATCCCTAATCCTCGGCATACGCGCTCTTTGGCCAAATCTGGCCGCGGCTACCTACCGTGAAGGTGACGTATTTAGCCGGCTGCTGACCCAGACCGCTATCCGTGACTTGCTCGGGGTGGTTTTGACTAGCCCGTAGCCGGGCTGCTGCTTGATCAGCTCGGTTCGCGCCTGGTGGCGGCGCATTAGGTCCTCGTACGAGAACGGGAGAAGCTTGACATTCGACTTCTTCATAACACCGATTCTAGCAGTTG
>Ga0206814_10352_pt1 | contig 10961 bp, 8 predicted proteins | sample Alteio_BWOrgCont_90_FD_152850 | JGI IMG/M metagenome (GOLD analysis project Ga0206814, IMG submission 152850) | Enriched cells from forest soil in Barre Woods Harvard Forest LTER site, Petersham, Massachusetts, United States -... | ecosystem: Environmental > Terrestrial > Soil > Temperate forest >...
TGGTGAAAGACACAAATAATCCGTGGCCGGGAAATAATATGCTCTTTACCGCGACATTTAAAAACTTAAGTGGCTGTGTGAATTGTTTTGTACCTACAGATTTGGTGCTTACTTTTATTGGTGACACCAATCCAAGTGATTCACCTCTTGAGTTAGATCCCAATCAATGCCAAGCGGTGGCTCAAGAGATCGCTCCACACGGTCCACCTGCTGTGGACTATGTCTGGACCTTTAAGACGAGTTTTGCATCTGGCGGGCTATATGTGGGAGTTGCAGTAGGTGTAGCCGTGAGGGTCACGGTGAATGTTGGACTGCTAGTGACCGTTAGGGTGAAGGTTTGCGTTGCCGTAGGGGTCCAAGTCGGCGTCGGGCTTGATGTCAACGTCGCAGTAAGCGTGGCGGTTGGAGTATCTGTTGGCGTCCAAGTCGGTGTGGCCGTTGGCGTCCAAGTCGGTGTGCCCGTTGGCGTCCAAGTCGGTGTGCCCGTTGGCGTCCAAGTCGGCGTCGCCGTTGGCGTCCAAGTCGGTGTGGCTGATTGCGTATTAGTAGGTGTGAAAGTTGAAGTAAACGCTACTCCGAAACCAAGGTTAACTAGATTCGAAGTGGACGACGCACCACACTCCAAACAGGAGAAGGAATATTGATTAGAAATACCAACCGTTTGGACTACCGTAGGAAGCGCCGTTTCGGCAATAGATAAACTAACCGTCACTGCTTGGCCCGCTGCTATATTTGGAAAGGTCCAAACATACATTTGGCCCACTTGTGAGCTTGGCGTTGGCGCGGAATTTAAATAAGTGGTATTGGAACTTATGGTATCCCAAATCGTGACATTGTCGGCATTGCCACTACCGTTATTCGAGCTTACCAAGGAGTACGTCACAGTATCCCCCTGATTTACCAGAGGAACATTGGCAGACTTGAGAAGGTTCATTACTGGGAATGGTGTTCGCGTAGGAGTTGCGGTTGGCGTGAACGTCGGCGTTGGACTGTTTGTCATTGTGGCGCTTGGCGTCGCAGTGGGTGTCCAGGTCGGTGTCGCCGTAGGCGTCCACGTTGGCGTCGCCGTAGGACTAAAAGTTGGCGTAGCTGTTAGCGTCGGAGTTGCTGTCGGGAAACGATCAAAATATCCAGGGAAATTTAAAAAATTACTACTGCCGATTGAATTGATTCCGGGAATGCCACCTGCTGCAACTGCGTCCGAGGATTGCTCACCATAGGTTGCCGACGATTCTGTGTTGCCCCCACGATCTTGGACTGCAAAAGGTACGCTGAAATTCGCCGAATTCATGCCATTAAAGGAGGCATACAAACGAATTGCAAAGGCCCCAACTAAGATCGTCAGCCAAAATGCCAACGTATTTCGCTTCAAAAAGCGCATAGGTCCCTATTGACCTATGATGAGATATTGGTAAGTAAAATTTGAACTTCCGGTCAAATTCGGTGTAAATGTGATGATGGCCTGCCCGGGACTGAGTGAAGTTACCGCAGCCGTTGATGGCGTTGCCTCCTCTGGTGTCATAAAAATAAGACAATTTACAGTAATGAAACTGTTCGAAAATGTGTAGGGTGACGCAAACGCGCTTACAGGAACGACAAATGTTCCAGCTCCCGTGTTCGCATTAACTTTAATACGTCCATTTACATCTAGTGCCGCTCCTGCTGCTCCAGCCCCATTGGTCGCAAGTGTATTTGTAAACTGACCACCGTAACAGGTGTTGCAATCTTCTTCTGCCGAGACCCCAATTCCACCTGCGGGCGCAACGGCCCCCCCATAGTGAAAAAATCCGAAAGCAGGTTGATTGGTCCCATCGGAGTAGAAGTTACTTCCATTGCTCCCCGTCGCCGCTGACCATACCCCGTAATAACCTGTCGAATAAATTCCTATGCTCGTGGCATTATTTGAGTAATTGGCTGCAAATATTGCTGTATTGGGCCCATTGCTCGCCCCTTCGGCGACAAAATATCCAGCTGCGCTACTTGCGGCAGGGCTGGTACCAGCATAGGTGGACTGAGTGTCTGCATAGACACCGTAGCTAGGAAATGCTCCCCCTGCATTTGTCGATTCCGCCAAAATAGCGTCTTGAAAACTATTGGCATAAAGACCCACATTGTTTGGAACCCCATTTGGTAAAACGATGCCACCAGTTGTGTTAAATGCACATACGCCACAGAGTCCCCCCTGACCCCGGACTCCTACACCATTTATGGTGTTACCGATGCCTTCAACACCCGCTGTGGAGGTTAATTGGGTTGTCCAAGTTACTCCCTGGACTCCTACGACTCCAAATCCATCGGGCTGGTCCGTAAAACCTTCAGCCCCGACGGCACCGCTGGTGCTACTGACGGCACCATATATACCGATTCCACCGGTTCCACTGGTAATCCCTCCTCTTACCCCCACGCCACCTGTTCCACCAAGTGCCCTTCCAAAGATTGCGGTTCCGTTGGCCAGGTAATTATTACCCATGACGGCAAAATTGGCGCCCGTAGCAGTAAAGGAAACGTCCCCTTCGACCGCATGCCCGGCATTACCGATGCTCCATCCCTGAACTCCAATTGCACCCGACTGGGTTGGTGAAGCGAGACCGACTACTCCATAAAAACCGGTCCCATAGACTCCAACTCCTGCCGTGGCATTGCCTAAATTACTTCCCCAGATTCCATAATCCGTCGCACTTGGAGAAAATGTCGAACCATAAATACCTGTCGACGCACTCGCCGTAGAGGATACCCCGTAGATGCCGGAGGCATTCACGTTCACAAAAACACCCGCATTATTTCCGTGGTCAGCCAGGTTAACCGTCTTGTCACCTGACACTGTAGAAACCATCACACCAGCGTTATTTGAAGCACTCGTATTCACGAGAAACTTGGCTGGGAATGCTCCGGCAGAAAAGAGGGACGGACTCGTCGTTGACTGACTTGTGGTAGAGATACCAATGCCGTTGCTGGACTGAACCAAAAGTCCCATCCCATTGCTCGAACTTGCGCGAAGGCCAACGGCTGTCGCATTGTCGGTGGGGGAGGTCTGTCCCCAAATCCCGTAGCCCGAAGGGTCCGTCGCTTGCGAAAAGACTCCAATGGGGGCACTTACAATCAGGCCCTGAGCCGTCGAAAGATTTGTGGTATTGCTCACATTCAAAGCAAAACTTGTTGAGGCCCCCGACAAAACCAGTGGAAGTGACAAACTGCCGTTCTGGACAAGACCGGCAGGAATCTTCCCACTTCCGTCCAACTCCACCAAATTAGTAGCTGCAGTCCCTGGAACTAATCCAAGCAGTGTTTGGGAATTTTCGGCGTAAGCCGCTTGAAGCAACTGCTGGCGCGGAGTCATTTCTGCATCCGTACCTACCTTGACGCCAAGCCATAAGTCGTTTGAAAAGCTGCCAGGTGTGATCGTGGCAAGCGACGTTACCGAACCGAGAACTGCATTGAACAACCCTTTCGTCACCTGGACTGTTTGAGTTTCTTGCCAGACCTGGGTTCCTGCGGTCGCGGCCGTATAAAGTGTAAATACGATCGTGTAAGGGCCATCGGTCACTGCGTTACCAGCAGCAGTATTCAAATGTCCCTGATAGTTCAAGAGGGTAGGCCAGGTCGCTCCAGCTCGAAGACCACGTGGTGGTCCAAGCACTAGGGCGCTTAGAAACACAAACGTTGAGAGCTGACGAAGTAGATTGGACTTCATGAATCAATCCTCCTGGGCAACATAAAATTCCCGGCAAAAAAATGGTTTTTGCCAATTGGACCAGCGCCGATATATGCCTATGAGTACAGGATATTTTCGACTGTTCCTATAATCTTGACTTGAATAATTGCTGAAATATCGTAGCACACGTAACGAAATCTCTCCAGAATATCACCCAATAATTAAAAGTTTTCGGGAATATTTATTCCACAATACCAAGCCATCATTTGAATCGGAGTCCAAAGTTCTAATCCACAAGGCCTTCAAAATGAAACTGTGTGCCACCTTTGGAAATTTATAGATCTTCCTATTTTCCATTACCCTTCAATGCGGCCGCCGACAAGTTCCAGCATACGTTTAGATTCTTAGATAAGGATAATTTTGAGCTAAGGATTCATTCGAAAATGCTTTCGAAATGAATCCTTCAATTCAATGAGAAATTTAGAACAGCTCCAAGATATTGGAACCCTAGAGCTAAATAAAATTTCAAAAAATTAAAAAGCACCCCGGAAAGCTTATTCGGAAATCCGTCGACCCAGCCATTGTGATTCATCAAAAGCAGATCTAAATGACTTGAACAAATTGCAACTTCAATAAATCGAGATCGGATCCGAATCGTATGTTTCCAAAATACAATCTTCGAAACTAAGAGTCTTAAGGAATTACTGTCGGCGGTCATTGTCTCGACACTCCTCTTCCCACTTACGGGTCAAGCGCCACACAGCAATGCAACTAGGCTCTTAAACGCCTTTATCCAGGGCCTATAACAACAATTTCGAATTTAAGATGAGAGGGAAATTGCACGAAATTTCCAAATCCGAACACGGATGATTGAAATACACTATATTCGCAGTTACTGGATCGCGGTTTTTGAATGCCAAGGGATCGAATCTAGTTAAATTTGAAATGAGCGAATGAAGTCAGCAGTTAGGAAGTCGATGAAGTGCTCACGCTATTTATTGCTGGTATCGGCAATCAGCGGGAAGATCGCGGAGTATAATGAAAACATTTCAATTCAAACATTCAAGGTCGTAACGCACTCTCGAGATCTTCTTTGATCCCGCAGGCAAAACTGCCCTTTAGATTTTGCCATCTCCCCGGGACCAAGGTCTCCCTTGGCCCAGGGTCGATGTCATCATGTTTGAAAAGCCTTGACCCATCCACCCGAAGGCCAACAGGGAAAAAGCTACTCAAACAGGAAAGAGGGTAGCAAATGCAAAATTTGGGGTCAAGATGTTTCTGGGAAAATAGAGAAAAAACCGAAAAAAGCTTTTAAAATAAGGAAAAAAAATAAATTTCACTAGAAAAAATTGAAAACGCCTTAGAAATGAATCCTTCCCTCTCCACGGGTTTGGTTGACTCCCTCTAGCTCTCGAAGCCTCAAAGGCATTTATAGCCTAACTAGGGGCATCTTAAAGAACGAAAACGTCTTGATGGTCATCGTTATATCGATGTAAAGACGTGTATCGAATTATCGGTATTTCGATAGGCGGTTCTCACAAAGTATCAATTTAACGGATAAGTACGAGACAAAACTCAATTTATCTTGCAGCTTAATGAAATGAATGGGAATCCCTACCTTAAAGACAAAAAAAAGGGAGGCTCCGAAGAGCCTCCCTTTTTTCTAAACAACGCTTAAATTAGAAAGCGTAGGTCGCTGCGTAGGTCAGAGTGTTCTGGGTCGTGCTCATAGAAGCGTTAACCCCAGTCGAGTAAATCTTGTTTGCATTGTTGTCGTCGCGGAATTCCAAGTAGTGGGTGATTGGGCCCATCGCATACTTGGCCGTGATCGTGTACTCATCGATCTGGTTGCCGGCATCAGGCTGGAACCATTGTTCAAAGCGGGGATCGATCTTCAAGTTTGCAATCGGGGTCTGGTAATCAAGATACAACGCATAACCCTGCATCTTGGTGCTCAGGTTCAAGGTCTGCGAAGCATCGCTAGGAACCGGATTATCAATATAGAGGTATTCCCCGACAACGGCCAAGTTCGCCATAGCCTGGTAGCTACCCACAAAATTCAACATTTCCTGGTTCGTGGAGAACGCACCCACTTGCGTGGTGCTGATAGCATAGTTAGGAGCGGCTGGAGCAGGAGCTGACGTGACATAGTAGGTTCCAGTCAGGCTCAGGTTCTTCACTCCGGTATAAACTAACTGCAGACCGAAGTCAGGGTGATCCGGATTTCCGCTATCAACGCTGTTGCCGTCGCCCATGTAGCCCATCGCCGAAAAGGTGCTCGTGATGGCATAGGTGGCTTCGAGACCCGTGTTGTAGAAGGGTTCGTTACCGAACAAAAGGCTGCGGCTGTAGTTGAAGTTACCGGTCGTATCGGTTACTTCGTTACCAACGAAGGTACCGTACTTGCCCAACTTGAAGGTCACCGGTCCAAAAACCTGCGTCAAAAAGGCCTGTTCAATCGCCAAGGACGCCACATACCCAACGTTTTTCGCTGGTCCAGTAACCGTCGCCAAGCCATTGGCATTGTAAGCTGCTGCCATCGGACCGTAGAGCAGATCAATTTCTCCGGAGGTAGCAGTGGTCGTGTCAGAGTTAGCAATCGCCAACTTTGCACCGTTTACCGTAAACATCTGGGCCGTGGTGTCAAAAACACGTCCCACCGGCTGCTGGCCGTTAAAGTTATCCTGATAGTTTGCATCCACATAACCGTGCACCGTGGTATTTGCGTACCAAGCCGGCGCGTCAGCTTTGATGACGCCTCCGACCATCACAAGTCCCAGCGCCATAGCTGCTGCTGATTTGAACTTCATCCTGCCCTCCAAGGGTTTTTAGGTTGCTATCCGAGGTCACCCACACTACAGCCACGCAACCGACAGTGACTCGATGGGTATTACAATGCAAATCAAATGCCAATATCGCCAGCCAACTTTGTAATTGAAAACAAAGGCCTTTTCAAGGAGATTCGACAAAAAGGATCAAAAATAATGGGTAATAAATTACAATTTTGTTATTCAACTGTAACACTTTTCGCTAAATTACGTGGTTGATCGACATCACAGCCCCTGAGTACCGCAATATGATACGCGAGTAACTGTAATGGAATAAGTGTTAGGATTGGACTGACAGCCTCATCACAGTCTGGGACGCTAATCAGATAGTCTGCCTTGGACGCCAAATCTTTGTCCCCTTCCGTTACTACGGCAATCACGGTCGCTTCCCGTGCTTTCGCCTCTTCAATATTGCTTAAAATTTTGTCATAGACCTTGCTCCTGGGAGCAATCGCCACAACCGGCATTTGATCATCGATTAATGCGATGGGCCCATGCTTCATTTCCCCAGCGGGATATCCTTCGGCATGGATATAGGAAATTTCTTTAAGTTTCAGAGCCCCTTCAAGGGCGATGGGATAATTAATCCCACGCCCGAGATAGAGAAAGTCCGTCCGCGCCGAAAATTTCTTGGCAATCAGCTTTACCGCCGCCTCATGTTTCAAAACCTGTTCAATCTGGCGCGGCAATCCACGCAGATTTTCCAACATTTGGCTCCCCTGGGCATCATTTAGCTTTCCACTGCGACGTCCAAAATAAATCGCCATCAATTCCAAGCCGATAATTTGGGACGTAAAGGCCTTTGTCGATGCGACTCCAATCTCAGGACCCGCATGCGTATAAAGGGTCCCTTCGCATTCGCGCGTCATGGTCGATCCCACCACGTTGCAGATGGCCAGAACTCTGGCCCCCTTGGATTTTGCCGTTCGTAGGGCGGCGAGGGTATCCGCCGTTTCTCCCGATTGAGAAATTCCGATTACCAAATCCTGATCACCGACCAAAGGATTGCGATAGCGAAACTCGGATCCAATATCGACTTCCACGGGAATACCCGCGAACTCTTCAATCAAAAATTTCCCAACCAGGGCCGCGTGCCAGGAGGTCCCGCAGGCAATCAAAAATATTTTTCTAAATTTTTTGACTTCAGCATCGCTGAAGCTGATCTGTTCCAGAAAGACGTCTCCCTCAGCCGGAAGCATGCGCCCGCGTAAGGTGTCTTCAATCACGCGCGGTTGTTCAAAAATTTCTTTGAGCATGAAATGCTTGTACCCGGATTTCTCGGCCTGCTGTGGATCCCAGGTAATGCGGGTAACCGGTTTGACGCGGGGATGGCCCTGAAGATCGGTCACGGAATAGGAGTCCCGTTTAATGACCGCTACTTCTCCTTCATCCAAAAATACCACATCACGCGTGTGCTCAAGAACGGCCGGTACATCGGAGGCCAGGAAATTCCTGCCCTGACCCAGTCCAATGACAAGGGGGCTTCCCTGCCTTGCCGCAACTACTTCATCGGGCGCATCCAGACAGACGACCGCAAGCGCATAGGATCCGTCAATTTTCTTAAGGGTGCGCTGCACCGCGCCTACGAGATCGGAAGAGCCCTTCATCTCAATTTCAATCATGTGCGCTAAGACTTCAGAATCGGTTTCGCTCTTGAATTCAACGCCCTTGGCCTTGAGCTCATCCCGAAGTTTCAGGTAATTTTCAATAATCCCGTTATGCACGACCGCTAAACGCCCGCCACTGGAGACATGGGGATGGGCATTGATTTCGTTGGGCCGGCCATGCGTTGCCCAGCGTGTGTGCCCAATCCCCACCATCGCCTTCAGAGGCGCATCCTCGATGGCTTTGCTCAGCTTGGCAAGCTTGCCCGCAGCGCGTCGTATTTCAAGTTTTCCGTCTGCGAGACAGGCCACTCCCGCCGAGTCATAACCCCGATACTCCAAGCGTCGCAAACCATTAATAAGAATCGGCACCGCATCTTCATCGCCCACAAATCCAACAATTCCACACATAAAAACCTCAGTTAGCGAGTGCGTTGGCAAGCTTAGCAAAATCGTTCAAACTCATCGTCTCAGGTCGTCGGCTGGGATCAATTCCTGCACTGAGGAAAGCCGCTTCGAGATCCGCCGATTCAAGTCCGGGATCTCCTGACATCTTTAGGCCATTGCGAAGGGTCTTACGACGTTTCCCAAAAGAGGAACGTACCACTTTGAAAAATAGTTTCCGGTCTTTTACATCAACTCTGGGTTTCGCAAAGCGTTCAAAGAGCATAAGACCCGAATCGACGGTCGGTGGTGGAGTAAAGGCCCCGGGCTGGACCTTCCTCAATATTTTTACTCCGCACCAGAACTGAACCAGGACTGAAATCGCAGCGTAGGTCTTACTCCCCGGAAGCGCGCAAAGGCGTTCCGCAACCTCCCACTGGGTGAGCGCCACCATGCGTTCGAAGGGGACTTCTTCCTCGAGGAGTTTGGCGATCACCGGAGTGGTGATGTAATACGGCAGATTGGCCGCAATGCAGATCCGGTCTAAATGACGTTCGCTGAGCAGCGCCACCAAGTCAAGTTTCAAAATATCAGCCTGGATCAGTTCGAAATTCTGAAACTCTTTGAAGCGTTCCCTCAAAACCTCACAGGCTTTCGGATCCACTTCAATGCCGATGACCGGAACCTTGGACAAGAGGAGAGATTCGGTCAGTGCACCGAGTCCAGGCCCGATCTCCAGGATTGCCGTTGCTTCCTCGGGCCGCAGTGACTTGAGACCCAATTCCACAACGCTGGCATCGCGCAGAAGATGTTGCCCCAGGTGTTTCTTCGTCCAGAAGCCGGCTTTCTCGGCAGCATCCCGGTCGATAGGAATTCGTTTAGATCCTGGCAAGTTCAACCGCCAGTCGAATCGCTTCTTTCATACTTTCCGGACTGGCTTTATCCATTCCCGCAATATCGTAAGCTGTCCCGTGATCCGGTGAGGTACGTACAAAGGGCAATCCAAGCGTCACATTGACCCCCGTATCAAAGGCCAATAATTTCAGGGGAATCAAACCTTGATCGTGATAGAGACAAACCACCGCATCAAAGTCCCCCGCGACGGCTTTAACAAAGACCGTGTCTGCCGGAAAGGGTCCGCTGAGTTTGAAGCGTTTATCCGACTGGAGGCTTTTCACCAGGGGTCTCAGAATGTTAATTTCTTGAGTCCCAAAGGCACCCGCCTCCCCTGCATGCGGATTGAGGGCTGCCAGGGCCAAACGTGGGCGCTTCATGCCATAGGCCTTCGCCATGCCGCTACCACAAATGCGAATCGCTTTGCGAAGATGGACGGCATCCGTGACGCGGATGGCCTCTTCCAGGGAAACATGACGGCTTGCCAAAAAAACCCGCAAACCTCCCCCCACCAATAACATCCCAACCTCGTCCGACTTTTTAGCTGCCATTTGCGCCAAAAGTTCGGTGTGCCCTGCATAGTGCGCGCCGGCCAAATGCAGGGCTTCCTTAGAAATAGGCGCCGTCACCAGGGCATTGGCTTGGCCCTGCATCACCGCCTGAGCGGCATTTCGTACGTTAGAAAGAGCCACAGCGCCGGAAGCCGCACTCGGACGCGCCTTGGGGCCCTGAAAGGGCTCCGCAAAGACCATAAAATCCGCAAGGCGTCGCAGGCCTGGATCGGCCATAGCTTTCGCTGCGACCTCAGGACCGATTCCGGCCGGATCGCCCACGGAAATGGCCAAGCGTATTTTAGCTGGTTTTTTCTTCTTCAATGAGTTGCTCTGCCGCACGCTTGATCTCCTCAGCGCTTTCACTCAAGGTGCCATCGTAGTAACCGCGAATCTTACCGTTTCCATCGACCAGGACTAATTTTGTCGAATGCATAATTTCATTGTCGTCACTGCGAAGTCCGGGTTCCGCAACCAACCTGAATCCATTGTTGATCAAATCTTTAATATAGGATTTCTTCCCCGTCAAGAAGACCCAGCGTGAGTCGGAAACTCCCAACTGCCGGGCGTATTCCGCCAGGCGCTGAGGCGTGTCCGTTTCTGGATCAACCGAAACTGACACGAGTCCAAAGCTAGCGCCCTCAGGCATGGCCGTATAAAGGCGCTTCATCTGGGCTCCCAGCATCGGGCAGGAACTCTTGCAGGTGGAATAGACAAACGAAGCCACCCAGACCTTTCCTTTGAGGGCCGAACTATCAAAAAGTTTTCCATCCTGGGCGGTTAGGCTAAAGCCTGGGGCATCTCCATAGTCCGGTAAATCAACTGTCGCGGGACGTGTAAAGACGTAGAGGCCCGTTGCCAATAGAAGCAAGGCGCTGAGGGACGCTGCAATTTTTAAAATACGTTCTTGATTCATTTTAAAATACAAAAACCCTGTCCAAGTAAGAACAGGGCTTCCTGAATTCCGAAACAGCTGAGACTACACTGTCGGTGGAGGTACCGCCGGTCCTTTACGCGCTTCCCTGACAATTTTAACAATCAAGACGGC
>Ga0206814_10268_pt1 | contig 10930 bp, 8 predicted proteins | sample Alteio_BWOrgCont_90_FD_152850 | JGI IMG/M metagenome (GOLD analysis project Ga0206814, IMG submission 152850) | Enriched cells from forest soil in Barre Woods Harvard Forest LTER site, Petersham, Massachusetts, United States -... | ecosystem: Environmental > Terrestrial > Soil > Temperate forest >...
ATTCCGGCGGGGCCTGTTCGGCGATTCGCGCTCGCAGTTCTTCGGTGATGCGGATTTGCCACGGCGCTCCGGGAGTGACCTGTTCACCGGCGATAAAGCCTTCGGCGAGCCAGCGATGGATGGTAGAAGTGTTCATGCCGAAAATTTGCGCGGCCTTGCGGATGGGGACGACTTCTCCCACGGGAGACTGCGCTGGTGGCTGAAAACGCGGGATACCGCGATAACGTCGCAGACTGCCGACCTGATTGGCAGTGAAGCGTTCCCCAGTCGCTGTCTTGTGTCCCTGGCGATTCAGGATACCTGCGATGACTTCGTCGGGATAGAGCGCTGCCAGACGGGGTAACAACGAGATGATGTCTTCGTTGGTGCGCAGTCCGCGTGGCTGGAAGCGCGGCACAGGAAGATCGATGTCGGTAAGCTCGCCACCGCGCCAACGCAGCGTCAGATGCGCCCGATATTCGACGCGATCGACAGCCACGATCACTTCTTCCAGCAGCGCGCGTAAGAGTTCTTTGCGATCGCGATCGGTGGTGGTGGGCGCGGTCCAGACTTTGCGCAGATCGGAACCGAGAGCACGGATCCTGGTTTTCTCTTCAGGGCTGAGTGTGCGAGGACGCAGTTGCTGCCGGCGCTCGAGTTCTGCTTCGGCCGCCGTGAGATCACGTAGCCGCTTCTCCCATTCAGTTTCCAACCCGCGCGCTACCAGCCTGTTTTCCGGTTCGACCGCACGATACTGGCGTTCGGCACGTTCGGCCTCGTAGCTGGCACGTTCTACCGCCAGGAGCCACTGCCCGAGGGCCGCATCGTGATCCGCTTCCAGTTGTCGCATTGCCTGTTCGGTAGCTTCCACCGCAGCGGGCGTCAACGCTCTCAGAAACGCATCCGTCACTGCCTTATCGATCTGGACGCCGCCGATGTTGAGGCAGTAGACGCCTCGCCCATGAACAATGTCTTTGCCGGAGCAGTGATAGCCGGGAGACGCGTTTCGACCGCTATAGTGAGTATGCAAATGGCGGCCACACTTGCCGCAAGTAGCCAGACCTTGCAGCAGTGCGGCGCCTTCTCTCACAGCGCCGCCTGCCTGGTGAGGTTCGGGATGAACGTTGGAGTCGATGCGCGCCTGGTTCGCCTGGTACGTCGCCCAGTCGATGAAACCCGGATGATGATCGGGAAGAAGCACCGCCCACTCGGCCTGAGGCAGATGCCGCGTGCGTTTGCGGAACCTGCCCTGTTCATCGACGTAACGCTCATGGCGGCACTTTCCGTAAGCATATGCGCCAGCATACACCGGGTTGGTGAGCACATGATGGATGGCGGTATACGTTGGAGCAACCCAGCGGATCGGGCTGTACATGCTTTGGCGCGACGGAAAGGACAGTCCTTCGGAATGGAGCCAGAGCCAGACCTTGCGCACCGATCCCAGTTCCGTGAACTTCGAGAACACCGTGCCAATAGCGCCGACCACAGCTTCATCGGGATGGAAACGAACTTCGCCGTCTTCTTCGCCCCACACAAAACCTACGGGCAACCCGCGGCGCAGCTCGCCGCGCGCGGCCTTGTTGCGGATTCCGCCATCCAGCCGGGCGCGCAGGATATGAAGCTCCGCTTCCGACATAGTGCCTTTTAATCCGAGGATCAAGCGATCGTTAAAAACAGCCGGATGATAAATCCCGTCGCTGTCCCCGATCAGTGTATCCGTCATGCCGCATAAATCGAGCAGACGATACCAGTCGGCGTTGTTGCGCGCTAAGCGCGAGACCTCGAGTCCAAGCACGATGCCGACGTGTCCTAGAGCCACTTCCGCCGTCATGCGGGCGAACCCGGAACGCTGCACTGAGCCGGAACCTGACAGGCCCAGGTCTTCGTCAACGACGATCACTTGTTCCTTGGCCCACCCCAGTTCGCAGGCCCTTTCTACCAAGGCGTACTGCCTCGCCGTGGACTCTCGGTTGTATTCCACCTGCTGAGGGCTGGACTGACGGATGTAGACAACGGCCGTGCGCCGCGTGTGAGTGAGCTTAACCTTGCCAGAGTCATTCATCGCCCTTCTCCTTGTCTTGGGGCACGGTGGCGTTGGCGATCAGCCGCGCCAGGATGTCGATGGCCAGAAGCTGCTGCTCAGCCTCCAGCGTTTCCCAGGGACTGCTTTCGTCGAGAAGCAGATCGAGAAGATTTCTTTGGTTTTCCCGCACTGTGGCTCTCCTCCTCAGCCGCCTCGCGTGTAATGGCCGTAAGGCGGTTGAGGAGAGCGTCTGTGATCGCGCGTGTGTGAAGCAAGTCTTCTATGCAGCCCAGCGTGGCTGTGGCCTGCACGGTGAGATCTTGTCGAGGCCCAGTCACAGAGAAAAAATCTGTCCAGTCCGCTGGGATCAGAGACTTACTGCCATCGGGTAGGATCAGGATGAGATACAATCGCCCTCTGCGATGCATCGTTCGAAGAAACTCGAGCGATCTTCCCTCAAACGGATGACGCGGGCGGATGATTGTGACTCGTTCGGGAAGGTCCTGATGATGGGTAGTGTGTCGTAGCTTCCTTTGACAATGTGCAGCATTCGCTGCTTCTGGACAAAGTAGCACTCCGGGTTCGAGACAACGATGTGATGCACTTGGTAAACATGACGCTGAAGGCAACCGGCAAGAAGGGCGTTCCCCAAGGCGGGGTAATTTCACCCCTTTTAAGTAATCTGTATCTCACGGAAGTGGATCGGATGCTGGAACGGGCGATAGAAACCACGCGTTCGGGGAGATACACTGCCATACAATACGCACGTTTTGCGGATGACCTGGTGGTGTTAATCGACGCCCGCCCGTGCCATAGCTGGCTGGTGAGGGCAGTAGACAAGCGACTGCGCGAGGAGTTGGCAAAGCTACAAGTTGAGATTAATGAGGACAAGAGCCAGACTGTCGATCTGCGAAAGGGGGAAAGCTTCGCTTTCCTCGGCTTTGAGTTTCGTCGTGTTCTCAGCCGTAAAGGGAAATGGCGGCCCCAGTACATACCGCGCGGGAAAAAGCGCACGGCCCTACTGGGTAAGCTCAAGGAAGTCTTTCGACGATTTGTCAGTCAACCTGTGGAAAAGGTGATTGAGTTAATCAACCCAATTCTCCGGGGGTGGGTGAACTACTTTGCGGTAGGAAACTCAAGTCGGGTCTTCTCGTTTGTCAGAGACTGGGTAGAGAGGAAGGTTAGGCGGCATCTGATGCGAAGTAGGAATCGCAAAGGCTACGGCTGGAAGCGGTGGACTAAGGAAGGGCTCTACAAAACACTCGGGCTGTTTGATAACTACCGAGTAAAGTACTGGGAGCCACTACCGAAAGCTGCCCCGGCACGATAGGTCACATAACCCTTGACATGAAGCAAGCAGGTGAGCGTAGTGCGAGAAATTCGCCCGCTGCGTTCGATGAGGCGGGGGCTGGAAACGGGTTTACGGTTCAGATATTGAGGCACTCCCAGAGGAAACGGGGAGCAATGGCTAGGCTGAACCTGCGGAACACCGCGCCTGCCCTCGACCCTACCAGTAGGTATCTCCAGATATACACAAGCCTCGCGAATGAACACGCGACTGAAACTCAAAGTGTTCTGCCATCTTCTGCAGGCCTCTTCATCGGAACATCACAGTTGCAGGGGGCGAATTCCTCAGCTAGCGCGTGATCATCCGGTTAACGACTAGGATGAGTATTCAATCTCACTTTCACGACGCTGAATTGAAGTTCCATTCCTCTCTTTCGATGATGGCAAGGCGTACCAGGTGGACCGCCCGGCGCCACGGCGTACCAACAGGCCCCTTTCAACCAGCGACGTGAACCTGACCTTAACGGTGTTAGGGCTTGCGCCGTATTCGCGCACCATATCGCGCGTCGTGACGCGGCCCTGATCGCGCACATAGTCGAGGATTTTGACAGCGAGCTCTGGCAGGGCCGAGAGCGCATTCTTTTCGCGCTCCACCTTTACCGCGAGGTGGCGTTTTTGCTGCTGCAAGGCGTGCATGAAAAAGAGCAGCCAGGGCTGCCAGTTCGGCGCATCGGTTCGGATGGTGTTTTGTGTCTGGCGCAAGGCCAGGTAGTAGCCTTCCTTGCTGTTTTCGATGACGCTTTCAAGCGACGAATACGGAACATACGCATACCCAGCCTGCAGTAAGAGCAGGGAAGTCAGAATGCGGCTCAGTCGTCCGTTGCCGTCCTGGAAGGGATGAATGGCGAGGAAGACGACGATGAACAGGGCAACGATCAAAAGAGGATGCAGGCGGCGAAGGTCGCGCGCCTGTTCAAGCCAGGCCATCAACTCAGTCATCCGGCGCGGTGTATCGAGTGGCGTTGCAGTCTCGAACACAATACCAATCATCTTGCCGTTGGCGTCAAAGGCACCTACATCGCTACGAAGGGTCTTGTACTCGCCGCGATGACGTTCATTCTTGTCGCGGTATCGGAGCAGATCTCGGTGAAGCTGCTTAATGTAGTTTTCGGTAACAGGGATGTCTGACCAGGCCCGGAAGACGGTTTCCATAACATCGGCATATCCGGCAACTTCCTGCTCGTCCCGGGTGCTGAACCGTCTGATCCCCAGGTTGCCGAGCCGGCGTTCCACCTCCCGATCGGTCAACTTGCTGCCCTCGATGCGAGTGGATGATCCGATGCTCTCGATGGTCGCAACGCGGCGAAGGGCGTTTAACCGCTCCGGCGCAATGGTGCCGAGGGAGCGCCAGGCTCCCTTGAATTCGTCGATCTCGGACAGGAGGGCCAGCAACTCCTGAGTGACCAGGATGGTATCGGTGTTGAGCATACCCGGAACTACGCCGGATTATATCGGATTGTCGATCGAAAAAATTACCAGATTGCACCCGATTCAGAGTCACTGTCTAGTCTTCCAGCACCAGCTCCGACACCGGGAAACGGATATAACGGGTGAAATTGGATCTGTTCATCATCCCCTGCCCCCTTCCGGTCGTTTCTCTCCGCGGCTGCGGCGGCATTCTGGGCGGTAAAGAGTGGATAGCCCCTTTCATTCAGACGGGACTCGTTCGGCTGCCTTTTCACTGGACTTCCTGCAGCTTGGCGGCGATATCCTCGATGCTCCATCTCCAGTCCATGACGAGGCAGGCACCAGTTCTGATCGGCTATGCTGCGGCCGGAATCATAAAGAAGGGAAGGATTCGCCGGATTACCATGTCCGGCATGCCCAAGCGGTACAGTCTGCTTCTGAATCCCGGCAGGCGGCGTGCCAACCCTGCCACTCGGGAATCCGACTGTCTCGGCTGAAAGGGTGAGTTGCCTTCTGATGCGTCGCTTGTGGGTTTCCGCAGTGCTCACAGACGTTCAGAGACGGCAGGAGGACGCGGGCAAGAGCGGTTTATCCACCGGATTCATCGCTGTCGTCTGAATCGTCTGGCGCAGGGCTGTCGGATGGGTTGGCCTCAGTTGGAGGCATAGGTGTGACCAGGGAGATGCCGGCTTTTTGCATATTTGCGTTGTAGGCAGGCACGGCATCTGCGTCGATGGCCTTGAGCGCCGACTCCACGGCGTGAAGCTGGCCGTCCAGCAGGTTGAAAACCTGTTTTTCGGAGTCGGTTGGCGCGAAATCAGAGTTGCCCGCCACGTCGCCGCCACCGGTGCCTACTTCGGCTCCCAGCCATACGAATTTGAGATAGAGGCCGAGGGGGCCGCGAAAGGATTTCTCATCACCCTCGGCTATGGTGGGATGAAGCAGTTGGTTTTCCTGCTCCTGATATTTGTTGTCAAGCTCTTCTGTGGCATTCAGCAGCGACTTTTCGGCTTTGCGCGCGGTTAGCAGGGTGCGAGTTTCTTCCAGCTGCTTGCGACTCCATTCGATCTGGTTGATGAGCTCCACGGAGAGGTTGGTGTCTTCGTAGATTCTGTAGGAGAGCTTCGATGCAGCGATGGCATCCTCGACAGAGGCTGGCGTTCGCGGGTCTTTAACCACGACGATCTGTTCGCTTTGCGACTTGCCTTCGGCGGTGAGCTTCACGGTATATGTTCCCGGCGGCACAAGCGGACCGTCAGTCGATTCGCCGCCTACTCCGTAATAGAAGACACGTCGCGTGCTCTTGCCAACAAACCGCTTCTCACTCCAAATATGCGGATTGCCCGGAGGCGTAGTGCGCAGCTGCACCGTGAGCGTAGGCTTATAGCGCAGATCCCACCACACGCGATCGATGCCCTCTTGAGGCTTCGTATGGAGCTTCTGCACCGGCTTGCCCTCGCTATCGAAAACCTCCAGGGTCACCTTCGTATCTTTTGACTTGAGGAAGTAATTCACCGGCACCCCGTAGGGAGATCCCTGGCCCACCGACGCTCCCGATGGAGCCATGTCTCGCTTCGATCCAGCACGCAGCCGATATGCCTTGCGCACGGGATAAAGGCGTGCGGCGCCTTCTTCCTTTTCCGACTTGAAGTTCTCGAGCGGAGTGATGTCGTCGAGGATCCAGAACCCGCGGCCATAGGTGCCTACCACCAGATCGTTGAACTCCGGTTGAATCGTAAGCCAGTACACCGGCGCGTGAGGCAGGTTCTGCTGGAATGTTCTCCAATGCGCTCCGTCGTCAAAAGATAGATAGAGTCCATTTTCGGTTCCGGCGTAGAGCAGGCCCTTGCGCACCGGGTCTTCGCGAATGACATGCGTATAGCTCAACTGAGACAGAGGAATGCCGTCCGTGATCTTCGTCCAGGTTTTGCCAAAGTCCGTCGTCTTGTAAAGATGAGGATCGCGAATATCAACCTGGTGTCCATCGAAGGCAACGTAGCATGTTCCCATTGCATACTTCGATGGCTCAATGCTGTCGATAGTCATCTTCGCCGGAAGCCCCTTGATGTTCGCAGTCAGATTCGTCCAATGCTCGCCGCCGTCGCGAGTCATCTGCACCTGACCATCATTGCTGCCGGCCCATATCTGGCCTTTCTCCACGGGCGACTCCGCCAGCGCATAGACCACGCCGGCATATTCCACGCTCAGGTTATCGATTGTCAGGCCGCCTGAGTCACCGTGCATCGAAGCATCGTTCAGCGTCAGATCAGGGCTGATCTGCTGCCATGTCTGGCCGCCGTCCGTCGTGCGATGAACATACTGGCTGCCCACATACACGGTGTTGTGATCGTGCGGCGAAATCGCAATCGGATACGTCCAGTTCATCCGTATTTTGACTTCACCCGCATTCGCGCCCATGGTGCGGTCCGGCCAAACGCTCACCGAGTGCGAGAATCCAGACTTGCCATCGAATCGCTCCGTGACACCCGCATAGCAGCCGCCCCACACAATGTTGTTGTCCACCGGATCGGGTACCTGCCATCCGGTCTCGCAGCCGGCTCCTGTCGTCCATTCACTGGCGCTGATACGTCCCTCGCCCGGCACATTGCTCGGGCCATGCAGCGGCGAACCATCCTGCATCTGGCCATACACCATATAGGGCACCCGATTGTCTGTGGCCACGTGATACATCTGCGCAATCGGCAGCCGGGTATCCGTCCACGAACGCCCGCGCTCCGTGCTGATCATCACGCCCCCATCGGAGCCAATCATCATGCGGCTGGGATTGACAGGATCGGCCCACATATCGTGGTTGTCTCCGCCACAGTTGCCTTCGCGACGAACCGCATCTGCTTCCGTCGCAGGATTATCGCCGGGGCAATGCATGTGATCGGCAGTGTCTCCGCCATCAAAGGTCACGCTGATGCCGTTGGACGGGAAATAAATTTCGTTCTCGTTATCCGGCATCACCAGCATGCGCGTGTAGTAATGCGGCCGCTCGTTCAACAGCCGGCTCGAATTTACCAGAGTCCAATCCGTGCCGCCGCTATCCGATCGCCACAACGTGCCGCCCTGCCCGGTCTCAATGAGGGCATACACGCGTCGCTGATCGCTGGGCGCAAAGCTTACGGCAATCTTGCCCATGGGAGTAGAGGGCAATCCATGCCCCGAAATTCTTTTCCAGTTCTCGCCATCGGTCGTCATAAACAAGCCGCTGCCCGGCCCGCCGCTCTGCCTGCCCCATGTCTTGATGTCGATCTGCCACGAAGCTGCAATCAGCTTGCTCGAGTCGGCAGGGTCCATTGTCAGGTCGTAGATGCCCGTGTTCTGATCGACGAACAGCACCTGCTTCCATGTCTTGCCGCCGTCGGTAGTGCGGTAGACGCCTCGCTCCTGCTGCGGTCCATAACATGTGCCAAGCGCGGCGGCGTAAACAATATCCGGATTACGCGGATCGATGACAATGCGCCCAATGCGGCCCGTCTTCTCCAGGCCCATGTGCTGCCAGCTTCTGCCGCCGTCAATCGACTTATAGATACCATCGCCCAGCGAGACATTGCTGCGAATGAAAGGCTCGCCCGTGCCCACCCAGAGAATGCTGTGATTCGAAGGCGCAATGGCAATCGAACCGATCGACTGCGCGCTTTCCTTATCGAAGATCGGATACCAGTGTTGTCCCGCGTCAAAGGACTTCCACACGCCGCCCGAGGCCGCACCGGCGTAATACACATTCATATCGCCGGGAACGCCAACCACCGAGGTGACGCGATTGCCCGGAGGCCCGATGAAGCGATAGTGCAGCGCACCAAAGGGATCGCCGGGAGCCGGCGCCTCAGGAGCGGGCGATTGCGCGAAGGCGAAAACCGGTAGCAACAAAGAAAGCAGTAAGCCAGTTGAGGCATCAAGCGAGCGGAGACGTCTGCAGGTCAACAGGTTCCTCCAGAGATGTATCGGCTGCCCAAGCAACAGCATTCGCTGCTCCGCGGCCGTCAAAAATAAGGTGAGCAAAGTGTAACAGCGAATCCTCGATTCCGAATTCGCTCCTCACTTGGGTTTAGTTCTCGAGACGGGCCGAGATACTGGCCGCAGCTACGCGATTCCTCGCCGGCCGCAGCCCCCCTGCCTCGCAAGCGAAGGCGCACCGTGATTGCGCCAAGGCAAATCAGAGCCAAAATCTCCAAAAAGACCTTGCCTCCATCAAGCAGGTCAGGATGCCCATCCTTCAGGTCCGGGTCGGTGAGGATGCTGTGCAGGAACAAGAGCACCGCTGCGGGAAAGACCAGGTAATGAAGCCGCCGCCAAAGCGGCCGTCCGATGCGCGCCCGCAGCAGCGACGTGACAAAAACCAGCAGCAGAAGATACATGGCTCCCGCGCCGGCCAGATTGAGCTTAGGCTGCAGCGGCGATTCGACAGGCAGCAGAATATCGAAGACGCGAAAATGCGGCTTGTCCAGAAACAGTAGCACTACCGGATGGCTGAGCATCAGCGCAACCGTCGCATACGCAGTCCACTGGTGGAAGGCGAAGAGATTCACCTTGTGGTGCGGCCAATGCCGTACTGGGCTATAGCGCAAGGAAATCAATAATCCCAGCAAAAGATTGAGAGCCGCACCGCCCGCCGCGCCCAGGCCAAGATAAGAACAGAGATCCAGAAGAGTCATGCTTGACCTTGAGAGGCGCGTTAGCCGAGATGCAGGATAGATTCCGCAGCCTGATGAAGCCATGGCGCGGCCGCAGCGAGAAGCGAACAGGCCAATGCCAGCAGCACTCCCGCAAGCGCGAGAAGCACGGGGAATCGACTGCTTGCCTTAGGTTGCTGGGAATCATTCAAGCCGATGAGCCGTTCGATGCGCGCCTTAAGCTCGACTTCATGAGTGGCCAGTCCGGTGAAGAGATAGCCCGGCTCCTTCGCAGGAATCGACTTTGCGCACGCCACCAGGCTTTCAGCAAGCATCAGCGCGCGAGGATAATCGCCACCTACAGCATCGTCATCCGCAGCCCAGTCATTGTGGCGCCGCCATAGCTGCAGGCAGGTCGGGCGCATCTTCGTATGTAGTCTGAGGCCGGGAAGACAAGCCAGCGCAAAGAGCTTCCAGTTATCGCGATGCCGAAGGTGAGCCAGTTCGTGATCGAGGGCAATCGCCAGAGCCTCTGCACTCAGCATTGCAGGGTCCAGCATACTCTTCGAGATAAGGATGCGAGGCCGCAGCAGGCCCACAACAGCCAGCGGCGGGCACGGCTGGGCCAGGCTCATCAGCGGATGATTCGTCCCGCAAGCGCCCTCAACCGGTTCCGAGCTGTTAGAGAGGCGAAGCATCCATATCGTTCTCGCCCACATGTTCACGCCATGCAGCAGCGCGCGCAGATAGCGGCAAAGCACCAGCGCAGCTGCTGCGGCGCTCAGCCATCCCACCTGCTCCGCGTCCAGATTGGTTTCTGCGGCCACATACCGGGGGACCACGAAGTCAACCGTCAGCAGCAGCGCCAGCACATGCGTCGTCAGCTGCCCCCAGAAGAGAATCTGCTCCTGCCGCCGTGCCCCACTGCCGGCCAGCATCTTCAGAAGGCTGGGTGATGCCACCCAGAGAGCCAACTCGGCAACAACCTGCACGCAGCCAATCCCCAGCAGAGCCACGCACAGCAGCCGGAAAGAATAGGAGAGAAGCATGATCAGCGATCCTCCTGCTTAGCCGTTGAAACATTCAGCGCCTGTTTCTTGGCCGACCTGATCTTTTCTTCCAGGTGAGCCAGCAGTCCGACGTCGTAATTCTGCACCGCATCCACAAAGCACGAAAGCAGAACATCTTGGCTGGCAACCGAACCTGCGAAAAACTGCCGTACCAGATCCTTGGTCCTGTCCAACTCCAGGGTAGAGGCCGTCACCGCGGCCGAGTAGACAAAGGCCCGTTGCTGCTTTTCGCGTAAAACAAGCCGCTTCTTGAAGAGCCGGTCGAGGATGGTCATCACGGTCGTGTATGCCAGCGGCGCGGTCAGGCGATCCGCGACCTGCTGCACGGTCGCGTCGCCCTGAACCCACAGGGCTTCGAGCACCTCGCGTTCCCGTTCTCCCAGCCGGCTCACCGTCGGGCTACCGGCTGGATAGTCTCTTCCCTGCAAATGTTCCTCCTGTTTCTTCCCTGCGTTCACGATGGATCGTGGCCTGTTGCGATCTGA
>Ga0206814_10356_pt1 | contig 10816 bp, 8 predicted proteins | sample Alteio_BWOrgCont_90_FD_152850 | JGI IMG/M metagenome (GOLD analysis project Ga0206814, IMG submission 152850) | Enriched cells from forest soil in Barre Woods Harvard Forest LTER site, Petersham, Massachusetts, United States -... | ecosystem: Environmental > Terrestrial > Soil > Temperate forest >...
TGCAAATGTTACCAGCCATTGGACCAAAGCACCATCAGATGATTCTAAAATCAGCGTAACCAGTTACTTGGATTATACCTCAAGAAACCAGGAATATATAAAAGACAATAGGGCAACTTATGATTTTGATGCACAATATGAATTGCCGGAATGGAATATCAATAAGTTTATCATTGGAGGCAAATACCGTTTTAGTAATGATGAGTTAGGTATAACTCCGGGAGCTATAATTACCTTTCCTGAGTCCCAACAAATTACTCAAACTTTCAGCGGTTTTTTACAAGATAAAATAACCTTGCAGCCAGACAAATGGTTTTTAACCCTTGGCTCAAAACTTGAGCATAATGATTACACTGGCTTTGAAGTCGAACCTAGCGCAAGGCTCCAATGGCAGGCTACTCAAACACAAATGGTCTGGAGTTCAATATCACGCGCAGTACGTACACCAAGCCGATTGGAAGATAATTTGAACATTATTCAGGCTGCAGCAGCGATTGGTCCAACGCCATTGACTATTAATACAGTACCTAACCCTAACCTTGATAGTGAAGAATTAGTTGCTTATGAACTGGGTTATCGTAACCAGATAACAAAAGATGTACTTCTGGATACTACTGCTTTTTATAATGATTATAGCAAACTGGTAACTTTTACTCAGCAAGGATTAATTTTACCACCACCAAGCTACGTTATTCCTCTGCAACCACTTAATAATGAACCTGCTAGAACTTATGGTGCTGAAGCAGTAATAAACTGGCGTCCAACCAATGTCTTGAAGCTATCAGCTGCCTATAGCGTGTTGAAAATGGATGTTGATGGACCTAGCGCCTCAGCTTCGCTCGCTACCGAAAAAGAATCTCCAGAGAACCAGTTTAATGTCCGGGCCTTATGGGACATAACGCCAAAGCTTTCTTATGATACCACGGTTTATTATGTAAGCGCATTACCTACATATAGTGTTAATGCCTATACAAGGCTTGATATGCGTTTAGCCTATCATATTTCTGATGGTGTAGAATGTAGTTTGGTTGGCCAGAACTTACTTGATAAACAGCATCAAGAATTTACTTCACCTACAGATACACAAAATTTTGCTACTGAAATTCAACGTAGTGTATATGGCAATGTAACATGGCGTTTCTAAATTATTTTTATAATTGGTTATGTCGCCTACTATTGATACTAATTATAGTTATTTATGCATCTTTCTATGCAAACACAGGATTTGCTAAGGAAGATTTGCAATTATATGAGCAGGAAATCAAGGCCGGTTTGTTATATAATTTTCTTAAATATACTAACTGGCTGCCTGCAAGCCTGGAAAATTCCAATAGCATTAATGTCTGTATTTTTCGGTGGCGATCCATTCGGAGGTTATCTGCAACCTATGTCAGGCCGCAGCGTTAACCAGAGAACAATTTCAATACTAAATGTCCATTCCATAAATGATATAAATATCTGCCATATGTTATTTATTAATGCTGATGAAAAGGCCAGTTGGCAAAAACTACATAGCTCTTTATTGGGCAAAAATATTCTTACAGTAAGCGATATACATGGTTTTACCAGTTCTGGAGGCATGATAGAATTTAGCCGAAAAAATGATCGCATAACTGTCCTCCTCAATCAAGATGCTATAAATGCAGCAAAGTTATCTGTTCAGAGTCGTTTATTAAAATTAGTTACTGTAGTTCGGGGAGGTTAGTAAAATGAAAATGCAGCCTCTATCTATACGTACTGTACTAATCCTGACCATAAGCTGCTTAACCATGTTAATTGCGTTTTTATCTTTTAAAGAGACCTATCAGGAAACGACCAGGATAATCAAAATACAATCTTTACAAAACGCTGCCTCTACCAGTGATAAATTATTTGAAGTAAGCGCAAATTTATCAGAGCTACGTAATATAACTTATTTTATGTTATATAGTGATCAGGATATGTTAAATACTCTGAAACCAAGACTTACGGAAAGCAGAAAAATTTCTGATAAAACTCTAGAAGAGGCTATAAATTCATTAAGCCAATACCATTTCCCTGGACTCTTTGCTGATATAGAAGCAACTAAAGTATCCTTATCAAAATTAAACCACTTACGCACTGACATCGACCATGAAATGACCTTGCCTGTAGAAAGACGCGACAAGGCTAAAATAGAGTCCTGGTATAAGCAGCATACTGGTTTAATTTTACAAACACATACCGTGTGGATAGAGTTCATAAAATATTTTAGCAATATTGATCCAATAGTAGCCTTACATTTCCGTTTTAAACATATGCTTGCTATCCTTATGGAATATGGTGACCGCGAACGTTCTGTTATTGGGCGTCTAATAGTAGAAAATGCGGCGCCAACACCGGAAGAGCAGGCAACTCTGTTAGAATGGCACGGCGCCACAGAAATGGGCTGGGATAGAATTACCACCCTATCCGAGCAGGGGAATCTGAGTGCCTCAGTAGGACCCTATATTAAAGATACTGAGAGCCACTTTACTAATGTCCACGACATGGTAAAAGATATGTTTTATATACCCGGAGCCAAATATCATACTCCCTACCCTATAGGTATAGATCTATGGCTTGAAATATCAACTCAGGTATCAGACTCGAGTGAAGAATTGAAAAATGCTGTATTAAAGGAAACTAGTGCCTACCTGACACATTTGGTGTATAAGGCAAAAAAAGGCAATAGTAATCAATATTGTCATTATTTTATTGTCATTAAGCCTATGTTTATACAGTTTTTGGGTCATTAGCTTTCGCGTCTTAAGGCCCATTGACAATATGGTTAAAGCGTTAGTTAATGCAACACTTGGTAATCAAGTCGTCCTAGCTAAAATTGATAAAAACAGACAAGATGAAATTGGTAAACTCGCCAGGGTATTATATGTCTTTCAGCAAAACGCTGAAGAGATTAAACTCACTGCTGAGAAATTAAAGACCTATACCTTAGCGCTTGAACGCAGCAATAAAGAATTGGATGATTTTGCCTATATCGCCTCTCATGATCTAAAAGAGCCATTACGCGGCATCCATAATTATTCAAGATTCCTGCTTGAAGATAATGCCGAAAAACTTGACCAGGAAAGTGTAGGAAGGCTGGAAAGGCTTACTTATTTAAGCCAGCGTATGGAAAAGCTGGTTAACGATTTATTATATTTTTCCCGCCTTGGCCGTCAGGATCTGGCTATACAAAAAACTAATGTAAATGAAATTATAAAAGATATAGAAAACACACTTGATATCTTCCTGAAAGATCATAACGCACGAATTGGCATCCCAAAAATATTGCCAACAGTAACTTGTGATAAACCCCGTATTACTGAAGCTTTTCGTAATCTGATTACTAATGCCATAAAATATAATGATAAGCCGGTTAAAAATGTTGAGATAGGTTTTCTAGAAAATTATACCGAAAGTAATGGTTTCATAATCAATAATGTATTCTATGTAAAAGATGATGGTAACGGTATCCCTGAAGAATTTTATCAGGAAATATTTAGAATATTTAAACGCCTGCATAGCCCAAAAAACAAGGAAGAAGAAGGCACTGGCGTTGGTTTGACTTTCGTCAAAAAAATTATTGAACGTCATGGCGGGAAAATATGGCTTGAATCAAAAGTACAACAAGGAACAACATTTTATTTTACACTAGAGGGAGCAAATCATGATAGCAATACATAAATCACAACCAATCCTTATTGTTGAAGATAGTGAGGATGATTTTTATGCAACTAAACGTGCATTTTCCCGAGCAAATCTGCTTAACCAGATTGAACATGCAATCTCTGGTGAACAGGCTCTTGAATATTTAAATAATCAAAGTAATGCAAAACCAGGCTTGATTCTTCTGGACTTGAATATGCCTGGCATGGATGGCCGTAGAACACTTGAACTAATCAAACAAAATAATCTTTTAAAAAAAAATTCCTGTAGTAATACTCACCACTTCTGATGATGAACGCGATGTAAAAGTCTGCTACGAACTTGGTGCCAATACCTATATCCAAAAACCAGTTGATTTTGATGGCCTGATTTCTGCAATTAAACAGCTTAAAGAATACTGGTTCGAAATCGCATTGCTTCCTAAGGAGCCTAAAAATTAGGGTCTGTGCATATCTAATAATTTACACTATGCCTATGAACGCAGAATATTTCTGGAAGCTGAAGGTAATGAAGAAGCTAAACCTTGTGTAACCGTAATATTTTGTGAAGTGGCATTAGCTCTTATATTTTCCTTTTGTAAAGATTCTGTGATTTGGGCTTTTACTATAGAAATGTCAGAAACTGCTTGTATAGGAGGCTGTATAGTTAGAGCATTTATTTGTTTTGTAACCTCAGTACTTATATTTAATTCAGTTGATTGTGAGCTTGGACAATATTGGTTACCCAACGCTGGAATAAAATTAGGATTTGATGACAGCAAAGCTGAAGAGCTAAAATTATTTGTCAAAGGAGTACTACATGCACTAATTGACGTACTTAATGGACTACTTGGCAATATTCCACAAGTTGAAGATATTAATTGGTCTAATTCAGAATTTAAATTTATGGTTGAACTACTACTTGCTTAGGTACTTAATAGATAACCTGTCTAATTCTTGCTTATCCTTATCCAGATCCTTTTTTGTTGGCAGCTTACTACTATCCAAATCTACAGGAAACTGCCATTTAGCAGGAATAGTAACCTCACCATTAGCTTTATAGAGTATCTGGTTTGTTCGAAATCAGCAAATTTACCGTTGGAACTCCTATCTTCACCTAAAATTTCACTTACTTTAATACCTTTTTTATCTACACTTAAATAACCAACATAGCCGCTAGTACTAGAATTACTAAATCCGCGTGCATGCAGATATTGCCAAAACCTTCCTACATAACTTTCTTCCATTATATATTTAGTTATTTGTTTTTTTTCCTCCTCCTGTAGGTCACCTTTATTTTTTACATCAAGAATAGTAATATTTTTAGAAATGGTATTAGGAATAAATTATATTTCCTTTATACCTGGCTTACCTGTTGTGGTTTGATTATATTTACCTGTTACCCAACTTTTTGGGGCCTGATCTTTTGATTCTATTTTACCTGGGTTAAATGATGGTTTTATTTTTGCCATTGCTTGCATTTTTTGTGAAATAGCAAGATCAAAAACACAACTAACTGTCTCTCTTATATTAGCAGGTTCCCTACTTAAACCAGAATGTTGTTTATGCTCTACGTGTATTGGTTCTTTGGAAACCACATTACGTTCTTGCATAATTTGTTGCGACAATTCAATAACTATCTCTCTATGTCTTAATGCTAACTGGCTAGGATTATAATCATGCATAAGTCTTCTTTGAATTTTTGCAACCCTTTCAGGCTCTGGTGCCTGACCTAAAGTTTTAACTATTTCCCGTGACATCGATTTGGTAAGGTCCTCTTTCACCTGAACATATGATGCGGCTTGCTTAGTTTCTGGATCATATAGCGCCAAACTTGAAATACATCCAGGAATAGTGCCATCATGTCCAAATAAGATTTGACCTTCAGCTGTTTTAAAAGTTTCGAAACCAAGACCATATTGGGTACCATCAGCTCGGCCAGTACCTACTAAATTTTCTGGGTTTTTTAATTGCTTCACTAATTTTCCCACCTTCTTTAAACATGTTACCACTAAGGAATTGCTGGGTAAATTTATTTATATCTTGCGGAGTTGATAAAATACCTCCAGCAGGACCTGTAAAATTATGGGCATTACCTGGCTGTAGGCCCTTTTCTGTAACTGTGTAACCAAGCGCTGCTCTCCTGATTTCTTGAATTTGCTTTGGTGACATATTTTTATTGCTGGGGTTCCGCGCTTCCTCAGGCGTATATGTATGTTGTAAACCCAATGGATTTATCACCAGTTCTCTAACCATATCACCATAATCTTTGCCACTGACTGCACCAATTATGGCCCCAAGAATATAATAGCCATTATTGCTATAGGAATGTTTGCCAAAATCACCTGGCTTTTTATCTTCATCTACATCATCTATATAAGCTTGATTAAGAAATTCTCCATATGACCAGATATGAGTAGTGTCTTTGGATAAATCTGCTCTAAATGTTGGACTTGCAGGGTTATTACCAATAGCTGCGGTATGCTGCAGTAAATGCTTCATGGTAATATTTTCATAGTTCTTTATTTTTTCAATATTTGCAATAAAACTACTATCTGGAATTGTCTTCTTCAGCACTTGGGTAAAATCAGATAATTTTGTATTAATCCCAGCAGGAAATTTTTCCTCATAAAGTGGATCTTCCATCATCTTGAGAATTGTAGCCGCAGTAAACATCTTAGATACGCTTGCAATGCTTACAACAGTCTCAGTAGACATCTTTTCTTCTGTCAGAAAATCAGTTCTACCATTAGTAATATTGGCATTAGGTTGTGTTGAAGCCGCAGTATAACCATATATTTCTGGTGCAGACGGAGTAAGTTCCTCTGCTTTTTGCTTCTCGCCTTGTATAAGTCTAGATACTATTTCTGTCCCTCTGTGACGTTCTACAAAATTGGTCCTGGTTTTATTGTAATCATTTACTAATTGATGGGGAGGGTATTGTTCCAAGATTTCATCTTGCAGATTAATAAGCGCATTTACGGACAAGTCTTTAGTAAGGCCGAAGTCTTTATTAAGGCTGTTTGCCATACATAATGAAGCCTCCTGGCTTAAATAGCAAACAAAGGCACATTTATCCCTTACTGGATCATACACAACGCGAGGTCTGGAAGTTGGAGTCTGCCCATCATGACCAATCAGACCTCCTGAATCTTGGAATCTACCAAACCCAAGGCCATAAGCTTCATAAGGGAATTCAGTGGGCTGGGGAACCGGAGCCATTTTCTGCATCTCATCCAGGGTTTCCTGGCTTTCAAAAAGAGAATGTTCTAAGTTTTTAGTTAACAATGCCCTACCAAGTGTACTCATATCAGTTGCTGATGAACGGGCACCCCAGGCACCTAAAGCTGATTCGTAGCCCTTATCTTCAATGACATTATCATTCCTAACCATATATCCATGAACTGTACTAACTCTATCTAGCTGGGCAATTTCATCGTACATTTTTGTGTTTTTTAACTTAAGGGGGGTTATAACCAAATTTCTAGCCATTTCAGCAAATCGCTCACCAGAAACTGCTTCTATAATAAGCGCGGTTAAATCTGTTCCTGTCTTACTATAAACATGGGTACCAAATTTGGCCGAGTTAGATAATTGATCCTCCTTATCTTTTCCAGTATATTTTTTTGAGCTTATTACATTACAATCTCCCATTCCATGAGTATGCTGCAATAAGTCCCTAAGGCTAATCTGCTCATATTGAGGGTATAATTCAATATTTTTAATAAATTCACTTTTAGGATATCTTTCTTTTAATTTAGGAAAAAATGTAGATAATTTAGTATTAATGCCACCTGGAAACTTAGCTTTATCTAATTCAGTCATTCTTAGAATTGTAGCCGCAGTAATCATCTTTGTACAACTGGCTATCTCGAAAGTGGTTTCCTCAGTTACTTTATCTTCAGTTAAAAAATCAGATCTTCCACTAACAAATGTTTGGGTCTTTGGCTCAGGTTGAGAAAAATCTGTAACCGCAGCAGAACAGCCAAATACATTCGCTGTTGTACCTTTAAATATTTTTGCTTCATCCTTGGATTCTGGATCCTTGGATTCTGGATCCTTGAGTTTTGGAGCCAGTTTTAATAAATAATCAATATCTTTTGCTTTTTGTTTTCCTGGAGCATCAAAAAGTATAAGGTCTAAATTGGTAGGTTTTGTCACAGATACAGACCCAACCACTTTGCCAGATTCTTGAAGTTGCTGGGCAAAGTAACTTACATACTCAGCTTCTTTTATTAGTGTTTTTAGTGGGTTATTATTACCAGAAACTTTAAATTTGACAGACTTGGCACCATCAAACACACCTGCATTTTGTATACTTTGTAGGTAAATAAATGGATTTCCACGAACGAAACAGCTTTCATCCCCTGATAAATCTATAACTAAATTTTTTCCTGCAAAATTAAAATTTTGGCCTAAATCTCCTTTGTGATCGAATAAATATCTTAATCCATATGCTACAGTATTACTGGATCGGTCTAATGAGCCACTTCCAATTTCTTGCTGTTTATGTTCTGTTTTATCCTGCGATTTATCAGATTTTGGAATTTCTATAAGGCCGTCTATTTTTGTGTTACCAATAAATAAGCTACCACCATCCAGTATTGCCGGAGTATCACTAATAAGTGGTGTGAAATCTTTATAAGCCAGAAACTCTTTACCTTTAGAAGATTTGAAATGACCAAAAGTTTTATCTTTAGGTAAAACATAAAATGGTATGTCAAAATCTTGGGCTTTAGCTTTTATTTGAGCTAATTTTATGTCATATTCATCTTGCGGTTCAGGTACAACACCAAAAACAATTGCTTTAACATTCTTTAAGGCACCAGCTCTTTTCAATGAATCTAATTCGTCTATAAGTCGAGACTCAGGGCTACCCATAATCTCCAGCATTAGAAGTGAAGGCTCTTGCAATTCTAATTGCCAGTCAGTACCAAGGCTACTTGCTACAATAGTTGTGGTTGAAGTAAAAATTTTTCCACTAATTTTATTACCGGTCTGAATTATAGGTTCTTGAATATTTTCCTTTAACGCAGCAAATGCACCCAACGTAGGCTCTAATGCTTTTCCTCCATTTTCTAATATATACTGCCTAAACCACGGATCTTCTAACAACCTTGTGCTATCTGTTGTTCTGAATAAATCTTTGGTTCTTTCAAAAATCTTGTCTTGTTCTGAGCTTATAGGATGCGGCTCAGGATGAGCAGCAAGTAAACAGGGTGCGTAAATAGAAGGAAATCCATATTTTTTCATTACTACTTGAATATGCCCAACATCACTATGTCCAGTAATAGCAGCTTTCTTTTGTAACGCTTCAAATCCTCCTTCTGCGCCCACTCCATATTGAATTGGTTGGCCTGTCACAGGATCTTTAGAATATTTTTCAATATACCCTTTAGGATCCTTTCCATATTCATCAAGGAGCTGTGCAGCTGAAGCCGCGTACTGTCCCCCATCAATTGCCCATAAAACATCAGGTTGATCTTCATGAAGCATTCTAATTATTTCTGCTGCGGCAGCATAATGGGATTGTGGACAACGAAATAAATCTGCCTTAGGAGTTATTAGTGGATATTTTTCAATCGGAACCACATCGTAACCTCTTGCTTGCAAGTTGGCTGATGCCATTTTCCTAAAATAATCGATTCCATTATCTGTATTCCAATTAAAAGATGGTATAAAAATACCAATTTTTGATTTAGGCTGTTGTGCTTGTTCTTGAGATTCATCTAATATATTTGTCATTTTCTTGACCTTAACTATACTTCAAGCCGTTTTATTACACCTCTGCATCCCCTGAGGTTATGTTACTTTTGTTATTTGATATTCTTAAATAATTTAGTCTTTATTATATCACACAAATACTAATGATCTATTAAAAATATAACAAATACTAAGTCCAATAAGAACCTGTTAACCGAATAATAGATCAGGAAAGGAAGTAAGGTAAATCCCGATATAACTTGAGTTTGCCTGGAAGTGCATTTGTATATTGACTTATAGGGGCGCCAATATTAAGGTAATCATTATGATCAAAAGTATAAACTACTAAATCTATCTTAGCTTCTTAAAGGATTAAAGCTGTCATTGAAATGCAACATAATTGCTGTAACAAATTCGTATTCCGTATCTTCCGCACGAAACACGCATTTTCTAAAAAATGCATATTTAAGCATGATAAAAGTGATATGAACCAGAATCGCTTTCATTTAACTTATCTTATCCATTATTCGCCTTGCTAATATTCTGAATTTTAAATTGCTCTTATCGATCTAAAAAGGTTGCAATATATCTCATATTATTCTACTTATGGGAGTGCAGCTTGTTTGGCATTGGCATTAGTGTCATTGGTGACCTTTAAGTAGTACTGCAACACTAGGATACTGTGCATTGCGTTTGTTAATATATTGAGTTGTACTCATGCCACCAATAAAAAGGCCACTTTTGCAATATATACCTGTGGCTTCTAGTATAGGTATTATTTTACTGGCCATTGCGGTAATGTTTGGCTGGTATACCCATAATATTGTCCTGGTACAGGTTTTGCCTAAATATACACCAATGCAATATAGTACCTCTTTATGTTTTTTATTTAGTGGCATAGGCCTCATAGGACTATGCCAAAAACAAAATCAAATTGCTATAATTTTTTCTATAATTTGCCTAATTATTTCAACCCTTACATTATTTGAATATGCAACAAATATATCAATTAGCATCAATACATTTTTTGTAAAACCATTTACAACCATAAAAGTTTTACAGAATGGCAGAATGGCGCCAAATGCTGCGATATCATTTTTATGCTGTAGTATAGCATTAATATTCTTATCTACCAGTAGCTGCAATCCTATTAACACAAAACCAACACTGCAGTTAATTACTGTGTTATTATGCCTGGCAACACTGGTTCTTGCTGGTTCATCCCTAATTAGTTATATTATTGGTATCGATAATCCGTATAAATGGCAAAGCTTAGGTAGTTTTGCCCGGATAGCTTTAAATACTTCAATTGGTTTTATGATACTGGGCAGCGGCATTTGTTATTATATCTGGCAACAGGCTGGGTCTCCCAAACTTGCTACCATACCAATCATAGTACCCATAGCTTTTGCAGGTTTTGTACTTATAATCGATCTCCTTACGCCGCCTGCTATTTCTGTAAGCTTACT
>Ga0206814_10357_pt1 | contig 10805 bp, 10 predicted proteins | sample Alteio_BWOrgCont_90_FD_152850 | JGI IMG/M metagenome (GOLD analysis project Ga0206814, IMG submission 152850) | Enriched cells from forest soil in Barre Woods Harvard Forest LTER site, Petersham, Massachusetts, United States -... | ecosystem: Environmental > Terrestrial > Soil > Temperate forest >...
AAAATTTCAAGTAGTTATTGTTGCTGCAGTTTTAGCAGTAATGCTTTGGGTTTCTTACTCAACAGGTAAATATTTTGCCTATGAAACTATAATTTCCCGTAAAGACAGAGAAATCTGGTCAACTAATGTAACTAATGAAAAACTCCAGTATCAAGTAACTGACCTACACCAAAATCTGAAGGAGCTTAATAAATATTTTGAAAGTATCCGTACATATGATCAACTTAGCAAAGAGCAAGTAGCAGCACTGAGCAAGGATGATATGGCAAATTCAGATAATTCAATAACAAGTATTGAAAAAAGTACTGATGAATTAGAGGGTGCTCAACGTATTCTTTATAATATAAGGAATAAAGTTGCAGAAAGGATAAGTAGCCTTGAGGCAATAATCAGAATGACAGGTCTTAATATTGATGAGATAGCAACCAATAACCCTGATTTAAGAAATTCACTTATAGATATTGAAAAACCAGGTGGTAAAGGTGGTCCGTTTATTCCTCTGAATGAAGTAAAAGATCCACAACAATTAGTATTTGATAAAGATAATTTTAATAATGAAGTTAATTATCTTTTGCATTTAGAAAAAACGATTAATTCAATGCCTCTAGCTCAGCCAATTAGAGATTATTTCATGACAAGTGGTTTTGGAGGACGGGTCGATCCTATGCGCGGTCAGCTTGCTATGCATAGTGGTATAGATTTAGCAGGTAAATTCCGTTCTAAGATATATGCTAGTGCGCCTGGTATTATTACGTATGCCAAGGCTTATGGCGCTTATGGAAAATTTGTAGAGATATATCATTCATCTGGATTGTCAACTCGCTATGGACATTTGGATAAAATATTTGTAAAAAAGGGTGATAGGGTAAAAAGAGGTGATGTTATTGGCCTGCAGGGTAGTAGCGGGAGAAGCACTGGGACACACCTCCATTATGAAGTACGTTATAATAATAAGCCACTTGACCCCAAAAACTTTTTAAAAGCAGGTAAATATGTTTTCTAAACAAAGTCATAAATCAGATAAAAGTCTATCACCCCAGTCCGGAGGGGCTGATGTACCATCAATAATTGCAGCTGACCTTAAGATAGTTGGTAACCTTATCTGTAGTGGCGCTCTTGAAATTGAGGGCGAAATTGAAGGTAATGTAACATGCGGCAGGGTAACTGTTAGACGTACAGGTTCAGTAAAAGGTGATGTGACTGCAGATGCAGTTCAGGTAGATGGTGAAATTAATGGCTTAGTTAAAGGCAAAGACATTAACCTTTCAGAAAGTGGCCGTGTTACTGGTGTAATAATGTATGAATCTTTATCAGTAAAAGATGGCGCTTATATAGATGGCCAGTGCAAAAGTACTGATAAATTCAGAGGTGCAGTAGAAGAAATCAAAATGAAAGAATTAGGTCATAGCACCGATGAGGCGATTACACTTGTGACAAGCAATGTTAATGAACGAAAAAGAGAAAAGGTTGAAGCTTAAATAAGTATTTTTGTATTTGTTAGAAGCTCCCAATATTATTAATTGGGAGCTTTTTTTTTGAAAATATTATACTAAGGTCTTTATACTGCGTTGCAAAAAACACTAGCTAAATAACTGAACCTTGTATAATTTCATTATTGATATCCGTATGGATATGCCAGGAAATAATTTATTGAGGTGGGAAATGTCAAAAAGTAAAAAAACAGTTAAAGCAGGTTCGGTTAAAGCCAAGCCAGTAGTTAAAGCCAAGCCAGAATGTATAAATATAAGTGGGGTTGATTTCCCCGTTATGCATGGTAGTGAAGAACCTAAGGTGGTTGATGTAACAAACCTCTATAAAGATTTAGGGGTGTTTACCTATGATCCAGGTTTTATGTCGACCGCTTCTTGCGAATCAAAAATTACATTTATTGATGGCGATAAAGGTATATTGCGCTACCGTGGCTATGATATAGCCGACCTGGCTGAAAATAGTACTTTTATTGAAGTATGTTACTTACTTTTGCATGGTGAATTACCTGATAAAAAAGAATTTACTGGTTTTGAAAAAAATATCAGGTTGCATACTTTAGTGCATGAACAATTACAATTTCTTTATCGAGGTTTTCCAAGACGCGCCCACCCAATGGCAATAATGGCTGGAGCTTTTGCATCACTTTCAGCTTTCTATCACGATTCATTGGATATAAGAAATCAAGAAGAGCGTGAATTAGCATCGTATAGAATGATCGCAAAAGTTGCTACTCTGGCTGCTTGGGCTTATAAATATTCTGTTGGCCATCCTTTTGTTTATCCACGTAACGATTTGGATTATTCTTCAAATTTTCTCCACATGATGTTCTCAGTACCATCAGAAGAGTATAAAGTGAGTAAAGTCGTATCGAAAGCGATTGACAAAATTTTTATCTTACATGCAGACCATGAACAAAATGCTTCAACATCTACAGTCAGATTGGCTGGGTCAACAGGTGCTAACCCTTTTGCCTGCATTAGTGCAGGCATTGCATCATTATGGGGACCTGCCCATGGTGGTGCTAATGAAGCTGTAATCCATATGCTTCAACAAATTGGCGATAAAAAAAATATTCCTCAGTTTATTAAACGGGCAAAAGATAAAAATGATGAGTTTCGCTTAATGGGTTTTGGTCATAGGGTGTATAAGAATTATGATCCAAGAGCAGCTGTTTTGCGTAAAGCCTGTTATGAGGTTTTTGAAGATTTAGGCGTAAAGAATGATAAGTTGCTGGATATTGCAATTGAACTTGAGCGTATTGCTCTGCAAGATGAGTATTTTATAGAAAGGAAACTTTATCCTAATGTTGATTTCTATTCAGGCATAATATACAAGGCAATGAATATACCAACCCAACTTTATACAGTGTTATTTGCTTTAGCAAGAACAGCTGGATGGGTTGCACAGTGGCGTGAAATGATAGAAGATCCTAAACAGAAAATTGGCCGGCCTCGTCAGTTATATACTGGTAGTAAACAGAGAAAATATATGCCAATGAGTAAAAGGTAATTCCATAAATGCAAATGGAAAATTAATGGAAAGAAAATTTTTTGGCACTGATGGTATTAGAGGAACGGCGAATGTTGATCCTATGACACCAGAAATGGCGCTTCGTGTTGGTATGGCAGCCGGCTCTTACTTTACTAAAGGATCCCACCGCCATCGAGTACTTATTGGTAAAGATACTAGATTATCTGGCTATATGATTGAGCCCGCTTTAACCTCTGGCTTTGTATCGGTAGGGATGGATGTGATATTGGTTGGGCCGATTCCTACTCCCGCAATTGGGTTACTTACTAATTCTTTGCGTGCAGACCTTGGTGTAATGATATCAGCCTCCCATAACCCTTACCATGATAATGGTATAAAATTATTTGATCGGCGTGGATTAAAGTTATCAGACCTGGTTGAAACACAAATTGAAAATAGAATTTGCGGAGAAATCCCTATTACTTTAGCTAAGCCAGATATGTTTGGTCGTGCGAAGCGGTTAGAAGATGCCCAGGGTCGTTATATTGAGTATGTAAAACATACATTTCCACGGGGTAAGAATCTTTCTGGTCTTAAAATTGTTTTAGATTGCGCGAATGGTTCTGGTTATAAAATAGGCCCTACGATTTTGTGGGAGTTGGAAGCTGAAGTAATTAGCTTGGGCGTTAACCCTAATGGCTTTAATATAAATGCAGGTTGTGGCTCTACATCTCCTCAATTGATGTGTGAAGAAGTGGTTAAACAAGGTGCTGATATAGGTATAGCATTAGATGGTGATGCGGACAGGCTGGTTGTTTGTGATGAAAAAGGTAAGTTAATCGATGGTGATCAGGTTATGGCACTGATTGCTGGACATCAAAAAGATTTAGGTACCCTGCAAGGTGGTGGTATTGTAGCTACTACCATGTCCAATATGGGATTGGAGCAGTATTTATCATCAATTGGTTTGCATTTAAAGCGTACCGAAGTTGGTGACCGTTACGTATCTGAATATATGCGTAAGCATGGCTATAATTTAGGTGGTGAGCAAAGTGGCCATATAATTCTTAGGGATTATTCTACAACTGGTGATGGCCTGATTGCTGCATTGCAGGTTTTATCAGTGTTAGTTCAATCCGATAAACGGGCGAGTGAAGTATGTAGTGTTTTTAAACCATTTCCACAAATTATGAAAAATATACGTTATAGTAAAAAAAACCCATTAGAAAAAGATTCAGTAAAAAAAATGATCAAAAAAGTAGAGGACAAGATAAAACCATCAGGTCGCCTGGTGATAAGAAAATCAGGTACAGAACCTCTGATCCGCATAATGGGTGAAGGTAAAGATAATAAAATGATATCAGCGGCAGTTGATGAAGTAGTAAGTCTTATTGAAAAAGCAGTATGATTAATCTATTCCACATCTTTGTAAGTGCCATAACTTTATGCATATAAAATCCGACCAGATAAAAGGCATATCTTCGATGGTAGTGCATTGCTTTATACTTTCATCTATGACTGTTATAGCGCGTCTATTATCAGAGCAATTCAGCAGTTTTTTTATTGTTCTGGCCTATAATATAGTAACAGTTATAGGGCTGATATTATGGTCTTTAGCTACTGATAAACCAATATTACCCCATACTGACAAAGTAAAACTATATTTACTGCGGGCATTTATTGGTGGTATCTCTATGGTTTCATTTTTTTATGGGATAAAATTTATACCATTAACTGAATCAGTCGCGATTACCTTAACCAACCCATTATTATCAGCTTTTATGGCAGTAATAATTTTTAAAGAGAAAATTGGCATTAGACGAATAAGCGCATTAATTATAGGTCTGATTGGCGGCCTAATAGTAGTACGGCCAGGGTTTAGTAGCTTTAGTCTGGCAATATTATTTTTACTGGTTTCTGTAATTACGTCATCTATGTGCGATATGCTGATAAAGATTATGTCACAGACAGATAAGTCTATGACCCAGCTGTTTTATGTCAGTAGTTTTATGGCATTATTTTGCCTACCATTTACTTTATCTAATTGGCCTTCATCTATTACTACACCTTATATTTTAGAGTTTCTGAGCTTAGGTCTGCTTTCTTGCTTAAATATGGTTGCTATGTACTGGGCGTTTAAATTAGCGGACATAGCTTTAATCATGACATTTGGTTTTAGCGGATTGGTATTTACCGCTATAATATCATATTTTGTCTTTGGGGAGATTATGGATATTTGGACTTTGACAGGTTCTATAACTATTGTCGCTAGTTCGGTATATGTGGCGTATAGGGAGTCAATTGTAAACCTAAAAAGAGTAGTTGGAACGTAGTGAGATGATCAGAAGTACTGAAGATACAAGGCTTTATGTAAATTTTTTGCCGATGGCGTACTCAATGTACGGTGAGATAAAAATTTACATAAAGCCTTGTAGATTCTGTGCTTATGATCATCGTAATAGTTCCAACTGCTCTTTTTAGGTTAAATATAAGGAACATTTAGTATGAAGTTGGCTAAAGTGCTTACAATTGCTGGTTCAGATTCTGGTGGTGGAGCAGGTATACAGGCTGATATAAAGACAATAACAGCGCTTGGTGGTTATGCTACAACTGTAGTGACAGCTATTACTGCGCAAAATACCAATGGTGTATTTGGTATCCATGAAGTACCAACAGGGTTTATTGCAGAGCAGCTTGATCTGGTCCTGTCTGATATTGGTGCAGACATTATAAAAACTGGTATGTTATTTAGTGCCCAGATCATTGAGACTATCTGTTATATATTAGAAAATTATCCTGCGATACCTATAGTGGTTGACCCGGTAATGCTGGCTAAAGGCGGCAGGACATTACTCCAAGATGAAGCCCAGGATGCCTTACAAAAACTATTATTACCAAGGACTTTTCTACTAACTCCTAATATTCAGGAAGCTGAAATATTAGCTAATATAAAGATAACAAATATTTATGATATGAAAAATGCTGGGAGTAAAATCCAATCAATGGGGCCTAACGCTGTGCTGATAAAAGGTGGACATCTAGATGGTGGCAATCTGGTATGTGATGTTCTGGCTTTTGGTGATAATTTTGAAGTTTTTGAATCACCGCGCATTGATACAAAAAATACTCATGGTACTGGTTGTACACTTTCTTCAGCCATAGCGTGTAATCTTGCTAAAGGTTTATCATTAATAGAAAGTATAAGACAAGCCAGGCTATATGTTTTAGGTGCCATAAAAAATGCGTTAGAAATTGGTCATGGTCATGGTCCGCTGAACCATATGTGGAATATGGGTACTCACAAAATTGATTAAATTATCTTTTGCCATAAGAATGCAATATTGAGCTGTTGTTTTTCAGCCATTTTCTATGTTTTTTATAATCTGGGCATATTTTTTCAACCTTTTGCCAGAATTGCTTACTATGGTTCATATGGGCAAGGTGAACAATTTCGTGACAAATAACATAATTTACTACTGGCAGTGGGGCAAACACCAGGCGCCAGCAAAGCGAAATATTGCCATTGGATGAGCAACTACCCCATCTGGTATTAGTATCGCGTATAGTAATTTTATTATATTTTAATCCCAGTAACTCGCTACTATTAATGGCAAGTTTTGTTGCCAGTTGACTGATTTGTTCTCTAAGGAAGGTCTCTACTTTCCGGCTGGTAAATTCAATAGGACCATTAACTACCAGTTTGCTATCTTCTATTATGGTAACCCCACGTAAATTGCCGCTATGGGTAATTTTATAGTTAGTGCCCAATATAGGTATAATATTGCCATCAATAAACTCTGTATTGTTATACTTATGACTTATTACCAGCTTGTTTCTAATCCAGGTCTCATTATCATTAAGAAATTTCAAGGCTTTTTTAAGTGGCATCCGGCTAGGTACTATCAGTTCAACTTCAAAGCGGTTGTTTACTTTTATACTCACGCGCTTTGCTTTGAGGCTTAACCTAGGTTTTACCTTGATTTGATAGTCGCCTTGACCTAATGTATACATAGAAATCACTCAAAAACTGGTGCCTAAATGGAAGACACGAACCTTATATATATTACAGTATCAAATATAGATGAAGCTAGAAAAATAGCCCGAATATTAGTAGAAGAAAAACTGGTTGCATGCGCCAATATTATCAATAATGTTACATCGATATATTGGTGGGAAGAAAAGTTACAGGAAGACCAGGAAGTATCAATTATTGCTAAAACAGTAAAAAAGCTGGTCGATACTGTTATAAAAAGGGTTAAACAAACCCATAGTTATCAATGTCCTTGCGTAGTAAGCGTAAAAATTGATGATGGCAATAAAGATTTTCTTAAATGGGTTGCAAGTTCAGTTAAATTACATTATTAGTGCATGCTGTTTTTTGTAGAGGAGATCTCTACAAATTCCTTTATATTGGGGCGTAGCCAAGCGGTACGGCAGCGGTTTTTGGTACCGCCATCCTAGGTTCGAATCCTAGCGCCCCAGCCATTTCTTGTTTTTGGATATATCAAGGGTCTCAATGTTTCAATGGCAGAATACCATTATCTTTTTCTTGACCAAAATAATTCTTATATGATATTACGAATCATTCTCAACATTGAGCAAAGAAATTTATACGGTTTACATCTATAGAGCTATGGCTTTTTACCATTTTTATCCTGATGCCCATAACTTCTGAAAATCTGTATATTGAGCATTAATCATCCAACTTTATTTGAGCTAGTAATGAAAAAATCACTTATTTACTCTCTGGTATTTTCTGCCATCATGTTCTGTGGGACAACAGTTCATGCTGAGGATTACGTAATCACTATAAAGAATAACCAGTTTTCGCCTAATGAACTGAGTATTCCGGCAGGTCAGAAAATCAAGATCATTGTAAAGAACCAAGATGCGACGCCAGCGGAGTTCGAAAGCTATGAATTAAACCGCGAGAAAGTGGTCACCGCTAACAGCGAGATTACTGTTTATATTGGCCCGCTCAATCCAGGAATTTATGGCTATTTCGATGATTTTCACCGCGATACCACTAAAGGCACTATTATTGTAAAATAGGGATTGGGAGCATGATAAAGAATAAAAATATTATAGCATTATAGGCTATACCTTCACTGACTGATGGAAAGCAGAATTATATTTCGCAGAATTTGAGCGTGGTCTAGGCAACCCAGAGGATTTTACCGCTAATGAATTCGAAAGTGTTTTTCAGTTCTGGCCGCAAGGCAAATACAGGCTAGATGCTGGAATGCTAGCCAGCTATCGTCTTGCCGCTAAAAAATATGATGCCGACAGCATTGAACTTAAGCTGCTATTGCAGAAAGATATTGGTCGCTTTCTGGAATACGAAATGTTCTTCTAATCAGCAAGTTGTCTTTCTACGTTGGGATTTGTTATATTATACCAAGTATATGACAGATGAAAACTCATTAACTGATATTTTCTTAAAATATTTATGTAATCAGGCATTGGAGATAATAAAAAATTAACTATTTATCTTTAATATCAGTTTTGTTGACATGAAGTATAATATTTAAGTACATTTAAATTAGTAAATCAGGTAGTTTAGTTTAAGAGATTTTAATAATAGAGAGTAAAGGTGCTAATAAAACGCTGGGCCATTTTAAAAAATAAACTTTTCAAGAATGCCAAGTATTATTACAATCTAGGTAAAAAATTAGTTTCATTTATAAAACAATGTCTATGTAATAAAAAAATAATAATAATATCTGATAGAGAGATTTTTAGCCTTCCTGTAAATTCCAAGTTTCAAATAGTTATAGTTGCTGCGATTTTGTTTATTATGCTTTGGGTGTCATATTCGACGGGGAAATATTTTACTTATGAGTCAGTGATTTCTCGTAAGGACAGAGAAATTTGGTCGACCAGTGTAACTAATGAAAAACTTCAGTATCAAGTAACGGATTTACATCAAAACCTTAAGGAACTTAACAAATATTTTGATACTATTAATACATACAATCATGACATGATATCGGGTGAACAACTCTCTGAAATTGATAATGAAGATAACATTGAAAAGAAAAGTGATAATATATTAGAAGGTAAACAACGTACCATTTATAATATAAGAAATAAGATTGCAGAAAGTATAAGTAGTATTGGCGCCATTATAAAAACAGCAAGTCTTAACATTTATGATATAGCAATTAATAACCCTGATTTAAGGGATTCAGTTATAGATATTGAAAAACCAGGTGGTAAAGGCGGTCCATTTATCCCTGCCACAATAAAAGTTCCACAAAATAACCAGTAAAAATATACAGTAGTGTAAAAAAGATGCTCAGTAAGCAAAATTTTGCACTACTTGTACTAGGATTGTGTGTTTGTATAGCTAATATATAATTACCATTGTATATTATAAAAGTCTGTTGAATAATCAAGGTTACTTCTAAAATATTCTAAATAGTTAGGGTAAAAGCTTATGGCTGATGAAAAGGATAAAGAAGAAAATGAAGAGTCCACAAAAGATGGTGATAAAGAAGGAGAAGGTGCTGAGGGGGGCGCAGAAGGTGAAAAATCTGGTAAGAAAAAGAAAGGTGGAAAAGCAAAATTAATTATCATTATTCTAGCGGTGGTTATAATTATTACTATACCAACAGTACTTATATTCACTGGTGTGATAAAAATTCCTGCTCACAAAAAATCTGCCAATATTGAAGGTCAAGAAGGTGCTACAGGCGGTGATGCTATCCATGAACAAATAGTTTATTATGATCTTGAAGAATTTGTGGTGAACTTGAATGTTGGTAGTAAGTCACCCAGCTTCCTAAAAATGACAGTGTCTTTAGAATTGCCTGGTGAGTCGTACATACCGTCAATTGAATCAAAATTACCCAGAATCAGAGATAGTTTCCAAATTTACCTTAGAGAACTAAGAAGAGAAGATTTGCAAGGTTCATCAGGTATGTTTAGGTTAAGAGAAGAGCTACTTTTAAGGGTAAATAAAATTGTCTATCCAAGTCGGGTTAATGATATTCTATTTAAAGAAATATTAGTACAATAGATAAATATTAACAGAATATAGGTTCTTGGAACACATAGGTTATAAAAAAAATGGCTGAGAAAGAAGAAAGCACAACTGATGAGCAACTGGCAGCTGACTGGGATGCAGGGGTAACCCCTCCAACTGGTGAAGATGGTAAAGCTTTATCACAAGATGAAATAGATAATTTGCTGGGGTTTAACAATGCCAAACAAGAACAGGCAAAAACTGGCATAGAAGCAATGCTCGATAAGACTTTGATGTCTTATGAACACTTGCCAATGTTAGAAGTCGTATTTGATCGCTTTGTCCGGATGTTGTCAACTTCACTTCGAAATTTTACATCAGACAACGTTGATGTAGATATCCACTCAATTACTTCTCTTAGGTTTGGTGATTATGTTAATTCTATACCCATGCCAGCAATTTTGGCCGTGTTTAAGGCAATTGAATGGGAGAATTTTGGTATTATTACTTTTAATGGCTCATTAGTATATTCAATGGTAGATATTTTATTTGGTGGCAGAAAATCTAATAAGCCAATCCGTATTGAGGGACGTCCATACACTGCAATAGAACAAGGCATAGTAAAACATGTAACAGAAGTAATTCTAGTTGATATGGGAGCGGCGTTTGATCCGCTGAGTCCGGCCACTTTCCAATTTGAACGTATGGAAACTAATCCACGCTTTGCAACTATTGCACATCCTGCGGATACTGTTATATTGTTGCAATTAAGAGTTGATATGGAAGAGCGTGGAGGTAACGTAGAAATTATGTTTCCTGCGGTAACTTTGGAACCAATAAAAGACCTGTTATCTCAGTCATTTATGGGTGAAAAATT
>Ga0206814_10358_pt1 | contig 10791 bp, 6 predicted proteins | sample Alteio_BWOrgCont_90_FD_152850 | JGI IMG/M metagenome (GOLD analysis project Ga0206814, IMG submission 152850) | Enriched cells from forest soil in Barre Woods Harvard Forest LTER site, Petersham, Massachusetts, United States -... | ecosystem: Environmental > Terrestrial > Soil > Temperate forest >...
GCGGCTGACAAACAGCAGGAATTAGATTTGAAGGATGCAGGGGTAGAAACCGCGCGTCTGCAGGACAACAGCCTGCAGGTGACCCTAGCGAGCAACGCACTTAAATTCCAGACCATGAGCTTCAATTTACGCGTTTCCGATAAAGCCATTCTTGCTAAACTTGCTGCCATCTTGAAACGAAATCCACAAAACCGTATTGATATCGAAGGGCATACGGACAACAAAGGCGATGACAGTTACAATAACAGGCTTTCTCTGCGCCGGGCCCGTTCGGTCCGAGACGCCTTACTTGACGCCGGTCTGCCGATCGAATGCATCCGCTCAGTTAAAGGCTATGGGAGTGAATTGCCGGTCGATACGAATCGAACGGAGGCGGGTCGTGCGAGAAATCGCCGCGTCGTTCTGGGGATTCATATGGCGCCGGGCACGGCTCAGCCAGAAAATCCATTGCCGGATAAAGCTCCCTTTTGAAAACTTGAATCAAATTGAATTTGAAAATGGGGCCTGGGTTTTTCTAAGGACATCTTAAAGTTTAGCCAATTTGAATTCTTCTCTTGGCCAATACCCTTTCACGCTAGTGCACTCTGCTCGGATTCCTGATGCTCGACTCAAAACTTAAAGCTTTCTTAGGTCTAGCCATTGTATAAAATCTTTATAATTAAAGGATTTTCAGACAAAAAGTTATTTCTTGGGCAGGGAATAAAACTGAGATGCGGGGGACTATACCATTGTAAAGAGGGTATTTGTATTTAAGATGCCTTCACTGATTTGGAGAATAGATAATTAATTATTCAATGATTATTAAAATGCTTGATTTTTTAAGAATAGGAAGGTATTAATTAAACAATGATCAGAATAATCTCGATAGTGGGCCTTTTGCTAGTGGCGAGTGCCCCGCTCAAATCCTCAAGCCTGCCGCTTTTTCAAAGTGGCGCGGCATCGCCCCAATTTTCAAGGGAAGGAGCAAGTCCATTTGATCGAGACTCCCAGTCTCGACGCATTGACTTTTCAAACCAGTTATCAGAAGTCCGTTTTAAGTTCAGCCCCGATGCACGAGTCATCAATTTACTTCAAGGTTCCCCCTCGCGAAGACTTTCGCTTTCCGTTCGCGCCGCTTCCCCAGGCCAACGCTTTAATTTCTGCTTGGAGGGCACCCAGCCGGAAGGCGGTGCCTGCTTTAACTGGATTGCTCCCGATTCAAAATGGCACGAGTTGAATTTGACTTTGTCCGAGGCTCACGATACGGATGCCTTGAAGCTTCGAAATGGAAGCGAAAAGGGAAGCATCGTTTCCGCGACCGGATTTTCGGTTAGTTCGGTCAGTCAAAAATCGACGCTTTGGTTGGCGGATCTCCGTTTGGATCCTCCGTCGACGTCGCATTCTTTAGAAACGGTTGCAAACGCGATGCAGGTGAGTCTATCGACTGCCGCCGCTGCGCGAGCCCTCAACTTGGATGAACATTTGAGCTGGATCATCATGCGTCTGACGCTCCATTGCAGCTGTTCTCCCGCTGACATCATGCAAAAGCGAAAACACATGAGCTGGGGCGAGATTTGTCAAAGCGTCGGATGGAATTGGAGCGCCGCAATTCAGGATGTTCAATCCCATGCCAATGCCGCGGGATTAAAAGCGGATGCCGCAACTGGGGATCAACTCATGCGCAGCGCCTCGAACAGTCCGGATGATTTAGTAGAGCCCCAGGACATCGCGCGATGAGGGTCCTGTGCTTGAACGCGATGCTTCTATGCCTCTTGGCTCCCGGCCTGAAGGCAGAGATCTATCCCATGGAGGCCGGAACTTTGGACCGCCAGAATCAACCCCTGCAGCCCTCAAGCTTTCAGAGTTTGCCCGTATTGTCGTGGTCTACTCAGGCGAGCGAGGCTCTTTACCTGGGACAAGCGATTCAAGGTCCTATCGTGACGGAAACCAGTGTCATTCAAACCTTCGCAAATGCCCTGGTTTGCTTTAACCGTACGACGGGAGTTCAAGAGTGGCAAAATTTTCAACTGGGACCATACTGGAATGAACCCTTTTATGACTCCACGAGCGGCACCCTCTACGCCCTCGATGAATCGGGTACACTCGCTGCGATTGATCCGACGACTGGAACGGTCCTTTGGATTCACAGTGAAACTCAGGTTGGGAATAACCCCTGTCACGGGTCGGTGGTCTTGACGGGCGGTCAGCTCATTTATGGAGGACCGGGAAATGGACTGGTATCTATAAGCGCGGCAACCCATAACGTATTGTGGCGCTGTGCAATACCCAGCGCTCAAACTCTCTGTAGTCCCGCCGTTGATGAAGCGGCGGGGCTTCTCTACGTGTCTGGACAGGGGGGCTGGTTGGCTTGCATCCACCTCAGTGACGGTAGCATTGTCTGGCAAACACAGAGCACGAATCCATTTATCAGTTCTATATGCCTCGCCCCCTCTTCTTTTTTTGTAATGGATACCAACGGGGTCGCCCACTGCTATCGCCGGAGTGATGGCGCGAATCTCTGGAACTATGCTACGCAAAGCTGGAGTTGCTCCAATTTGTCCATTTGTGGCGACTTGGTGATTGCGTCCAGCGATGACCGTCATGTTTATGCGCTTTCCCAGGCAACGGGCCAGGTCATTTGGAGTCGCTCCTTTACTGGCAATTTTGCGCGCTGTGCGCCTTTTTTACTTTGTGGGACCATTTATATCTCGGGTTGTGCCGGGCAATACTACGGGTTAAATGGAGCAACGGGAGCCCTGATCTGGTCGTATAACGCCCAGGTGCAGAATTCATTCGTGGATTGGGCGGAGGCCGATGGTCAGCTTTATGTCTGTAATGAAAGCGGAAAGCTCTTTTGCTTCCATCCGCAAACTCCAGGAAATCCGGCGAATTGTGTTTGTAACCTGAAAGATGCCACCTTTACTCCGACGCCGACTCTCTCACCGACACGGACTAATAGTTTCACGCATACACCCACTTTTAGTCACACGCCGACATCGAGCCCCACCTCCACCCCAAGCCCTACGGATACAGCAACGCCGTCGATTAGCCCCACGTCGACCGCGAGTCCCAGCGAAAGCGCGAGTCCTAGTTCGACTGAAACCGCGACACCGAGCGTTAGCCCCAGTGCAACGGAAACCGCTACCCTGAGTGTAACCCCAAGCAATACCGCCAGCGACACTGCAACGCTCAGCTCCACGCCCACCAGCACCCCGCGTTTGAGCGCGACTGCGACAGCGAGCGCAACGCCAAGTCCAAGTCCCGGGTTCAGCTTTAGTCCGAGTCCCACCTATGCACCCAAAAACGTTTTTCTGCCGACAAGTACCCCGGATGGAATCAACGGGTGCTCCGTGAGGATTTTAAACGTGAAAATTAGTCCCTGCCCTCAGACCAACAATTCCGACCGCAAAGTTGCGATCAATCTTCTCTGCGGGTGCGACAACATCACGTGTACGATTTATACTCGTTCCTGTGTTGCTGTGGCCCAGTGGCAAGATCAAGAGACGCATAGCGCTGCCTCGAGTTGGGTCGACGAAAGTTTTCCTGCGGGTTTACGACTCTGCAATGGGACCTATTACGTGAAGGTTTCGGCCCTGCATTTGGGGGGTTCGTTCGACTTGCACCACAAGTTTTACAGTTCTAAATTGAGTTAGAGAATTTCGAGCTTGGGATTGGGAATCTAAAAGCGGGAAGGCAAACGAAGGCGGCGGCTCTTAAAAAGTCGATTTCGTTAACAAATTTAGGTCTTTTTAAGTTTTAAATGATGAAATTCAAAGAATATTTGAGATTTTTCTAATCATTTGGGGCTGTTCGCCAGCATTCTAAGTCTTGAGATCCTAACAAAAAACCGCCAAAATCTAGGAATTACAGAGCTTGCTCCTTCTATGACACTTTACTCAAGTATTGGTGCTGAATATTGAATTGGGTAGCCCACCTAGGACGGATGCGCTCTGATAAACTATGGGCGCTTGGAATTTTAGCTGGGCCTTAGCAAGTATTGTCGCAATGTCATCTGAGGCATGTGATAAATATCGGCTTTCGTGGCATCTCTAATATATCAAGCATTTTGATTGATCCGATTGAAAACGACGTCTAATTTTTCCGTTTTTGGACAAAAGATTAGATTTGTTTGAAGGCATGCTGCTTGATGCGAAAAGCCTTTCGGTGATTTCAAATTGCATCGGTCTGCAGATTCGGGGAGCCGTTTCGTGGTTGATAGTAGTCCTACATTGATCGGGCAAAAAAAAGGCCGCCTTCCAAGAAACGGCAGAAAAAGGCCGCTGGATTCAATTTGTCCTTTTTTTAATCAGCATCATCCTTCTTGGGCCAGTTTATGCTTGGTCCGCCGCGCCTTCGGTCGATGGGACTCCTTATACGATTACTCAAGATGCCATCAATAATCCCAGTTACACTCTGACAGCTCCGGCCAATAGCAACGACGTACTTGTCGTTCGGGTTTTGTCCACTCTCAGCTCAGGCGGAATCATCGGTATCAGTTATGGAGGAGTGGCACTTCATCCCTATTACTTTACCAATGTTTCTGCTTCGGCCAATCCGTCGGATTTTGAAACTTGGTATTTGTTAGGGCCGACGACTGCGACAGCCCAAAGCCTGAGTTTCAACTGGGGATCAAGTTTTCCAAATTTCGTAATTTCCGCTATTTTCTACTCCAACGTGAATCAAAGCAACCCGCTCGGGAGTCACGCCAGCAATCCTAATCTGGGCTCCGTGAATTCATATGCCAGCTATATCACCACTACCGCCGCAAACAGCCTGATTAGCGATACCTTGATGGCGGGAGCAAATAATTGTGGTGCAGGAGTTAGTATTCCTGGCGGCCAGAATCAAGAATATGCCTTGGTCGCTGGAGATCCAAATAATACTTACGGCGATAACGAAACTACCTCCGCGGCCGGACTTTACAGTTTAAATTACACCGTCGCCGCCAACGCCTGCCTATATTGGAATTCTCAAACCCTAGAGATTGAGGCGCCTGGAACTCCCTCTCCAACGCCAACCATAAGCCCAACACCAAGTCCAACTGTAAGTCCGAGCCCGTTACCGACATACAGTTTAAATTGTCAGGTGTACCAAGTGGCACCCGGCACTATTTTTTATACCACCTTTGATGGCAATGCCAACGACCTTTCGGGTCACGGAAATAATCTGATCGCTAATGGGACGGTGTCGTACTCCGCCACCAATCCTCCTGGATTTGAAATGGCCGCACGAGGATTCACAAATAGCGCGTACTTTAGTGCGCCCCCCGCGCTCAATAGTTTGGTAGCCGCGCTACCGAGTTTTAGCGTTCAATTCTATGTGCGTGCGACGGGTGCCGTCATCTGCGGCAACACCATACTCTTTGGGACGGACTCCAATAACTATTGGAGCGCCAGTCCATGCATCCCCGCCAGTCCGAATTTTTATTTTGGAATCGAACAAGGGGGAAGCTTGATTGGGCAAGCCAATAGTACCTCCAGTAGTAATTTCGTCGCTGGAACTTGGTACTTTTTCTCCGCAAGTTACGATGCGCCCTCGCAAACGATCAGTAATTATGTCAACGGAGCATTCGAGGGCAGCCAAACAGGGGTTGTTTTCAATGGATTTGGGGGGAGTCCAGCCTTTACGATTGGAGCGGGGCTGGGCTTACAAAGCGCAAATAATGAGCGAATTTCCCAGGTAAGGATACTGGATCATTCACTTAATAATGGAAATCAGGTCGTCGACACAGTAATTTCGGGTACGGCATGTACGGCCAGTCCTACCCCTACCGTGACCTCGACCTCAAGTCCAACAGCCTCTCCCACCGCCAGCCCGACGAGCACTCAAACGTGGACTCCAACTTTGAGCCCGACCCAAAGCCCAAGTATGAGCTCCACTCGGACGGCAACCTTGAGTTCGACCTTGAGTCCGAGTATGACGTCAACCTGGACTCCGACTTTGAGCCCGACCCAAAGCCCAAGTATGACGTCAACCTGGACTCCAACCTTGAGCCCGACCCAAAGCCCAAGTGTGACACCAACTTGGACTGCAACTTTGAGTTCGACCTTGAGTCCAAGTATGACGTTAACCTGGACTCCGACCTTGAGCCCAACCTTGAATCCGACTTTGAGTTCGAGCGCGACGTCTACCTGGACGGCAACCTTGAGTTCGACCTTGAGTCCGAGTATGACCTCGACTTTAAGCTCCAGTGTTACCTCGACTTGGACTCCGACTTTGAGTCCTACCCTGAGCCCGACTTTAAGTTCCAGTGCTACGCCAAGCTGGACGGTAACCTTGAGTTCGACGTTAAGTCCGAGCGTCACCTCAAGTCGGACTCCCAGTGGTACAGAAACTGCGACCCCGACATTGATAGCTACGCTGTCCTTCACCCCGACGGCAAGTCCCAGCAAGACTAAGACACCGTCACCAAGCGATACGCCGACGCTCGTCTCTAGCTTGAGCCCAACGCCATCGAAGAGTCCGACACTAAGTAGGACTCCATCTTTGAGTCCCACGCCTTCGGCTACCGCAAGCCCCAAGTTAAGTGTGACACGTTCATCAACTCCGACTGTCACGAGAACCCCAACCACCCGTCCGAGTGCCACCGAGTCACCTACGCCGGGGACTCCCACTCCAGTTGCTTCGGTCGCCGTGAGCTTAAAAATTTATGACGCGAGTGCCGTGTTGATGAATCAGATTAGCGGACTTTCTAGCGATCATCTGATTCAGAGTGCGACACTCAGTCCCGGAACGCTTGATCCATTGATTCAGGCCATGAAGATTAATTCGGGAAATTGGAACTTTAATTACAACGGGAAGGATGCGCAGGGAAACATCATTGCTAACGGGTCTTATATTTTAGAAATCGATAGTAGCCAAGGCGGTAGCAAGGTTACGCTCAGATATGCATTTACAGTTTTAGATCAACCGTTGCCCCAACTATCAGCAATTGTGGCCCCCAACCCTGTCGGGCCAGAAGCGAATTTCGTAATTTTTAATTGGACTCCGAGTCAGCCAGTTGAATTTCAAATTTATGATAGTTCAGGTGGGCTGGTGCGAAAATTTGAAGCAGGATTCTCCTCTCCTCTTCGATGGGATTTGAGAACAAGTTCGGGACATTTGATCTCAGATGGTTTTTATCTAGTAGTGGTCCGTGAACCCGGTCAACGGAGCGTAAAGGTGTTGAAGCTGGCGGTGATGCGTTAGCGAAATGCGCGCAAATTGTGATAGATTGGGAATAATAGTATCGAAGGATTTATTTCATAATTTTAATGAAAACCATTTAATTTAAATAGTATTTCTCTATTATAAATTCTTAAAAATTGACAAATAATTGCCAATTAAATTGTAATATAGATGAAACGTTTGCCTGGAGTTTTCAACTGATGAAATTTCGTTAAGCATGTTTAGGAATTTTTTGCAAAGAACACTGTCACTGAGTGTGTGCTTCCTCCTTTTATCTCGAGTTGGCTGGTCAAGTACGCCGACACCGACGCCGTTTGCAACAGCTACATTTTCTGCAAGTCCAACTCTAAGTCCTACGTTTACTAACGTACCTACGCCCTGTGGAGCAGTTCCCATCATCAATACCATTGGCGGCAATGGAAGCACTGGCTATAGCGGAGACGGTGGTCAAGCCACAACGGAAAGCATTTACAATCCAATTGGCGTGGCCGTCGATCCCTCGGGAAACCTCTATATCGCGGATATGCATAATAATCGAATTCGAAAAATCACCAGCGGAGGAATTATATCCACGATCGCTGGCAATGGCACGGCCGGCAACATTGGGGATGGGAGTGCCGCAACCTCAGCTGAGATGAATACTCCCTATGATGTGGCCGTAGACTCCGCAGGAAATATTTACTTTTCGGACGCTAACAATAATCGAATTCGAGAGATAAGCACTGGAGGAATTGTTAGTAATTTTGCGGGCAGTTCCGCCGGTACGTCGGGGAATACAGGTGACGGAGGCCCAGCGACATCGGCGCTCCTCAATAAACCTTCTGGATTGGCTTTTGACAACGCGGGGAACCTTTATATCGTCGATATTAATAACAGTAGGGTAAGAAAAGTAAGTGGGGGCGTTATCACTAATTTTGCGGGTAGCTCCGCTGGTACTGGAGGGGACACTGGTGACGGAGGCCAGGCCACTTCGGCGCTCTTGCAATGGCCCTATCAAATCGTTTTTGACAGTGCCAACAATGCCTATATTTCAGATTTTCAAAATAGTCGGGTACGAAAAGTTAACACGGCTGGTGTCATCAGCAATTTTGCCGGAAGTCCCGTGGGTACGGGAGGCTACTCGGGAGATGGCGGTCCGGCTACCTCTGCATTGTTAACCAATCCAGTCGGAGTTGCGGTTGATGCTTATGGAAATCTTTTTATCGGGGACTCTGGCAACAATGTCGTCCGAATGGTCAATTCTAGTGGAGTGATCAACACGGCTGTAGGAACAGGTGTGGCTAACTTTTTCGGAGATGGAGGACCTGCCGCGACGTCAATGCTCAATGACCCATGGGGAATTGCATTGGATGATAACGGGAGTCTTTACATTTGCGACAACAGTAACTATCGAGTGCGCAAAGTAGGCTGTCCAAGCGGCACGACCCCCACTCCGGCACCGACTAAAACATCAACTGCAACTATTTCTCAAACCTTCACTCCAAACTTGACACCGACGCGGACACCGAGTATCAGTCCGACCTTTACTGCGTCTCCGAGCATAAGTCCAACTTTTACGGAATCACCGAGTATCAGTCCGACTTTTACTGCATCTCCGACTATTAGTCCAACTTTTACTGAATCGGGGACAGTGAGTCCAACTTTTACTGAATCTGGGACAGTGAGTCCAACCTTTACTGAATCTGGGACAGTGAGTCCAACCTTTACTGAATCCGGGACAGTGAGTCCAACCTTTACCGAATCGGGGACAGTGAGTCCAACCTTTACCGAATCGGGGACAGTGAGTCCAACCTTTACCGAATCTGGGACAGTGAGTCCAACCTTTACCGAATCGGGGACAGTGAGTCCAACCTTTACCGAATCGGGGACAGTGAGTCCAACCTTTACCGAATCGGGGACAGTGAGTCCAAGCATCAGTCCGACGAGGAGCTTTACACTAAGTCAAACGCCAAGTATTAGCCCCACGGATACTCCGACGCTTTCACCTACTAAATCGCCTACCCCCACGTTTAGCTTTAGTCACACAAAATCGCCGTCGCCGTCGCCCATCGATACAAAATCTGCGACGGTGTCTGTCACCCCAAGTCATTCGAAAACCTCTACTTCAACCTCGACAACCTTAGCAACGCCAATAAATACTGAAACCATAACTCCAATCGCTACGGCAAAGCCGAATTGGACGCATACGTCAACGCCGACAATTACCACGACACCCTTACCGACCGCTACAGTTGTGGTGCCGGTTGTCACCAACAGAAATGTGTTTCATCCTACGCAAGGAGATTCGTTCACCATTTCAATTAAGGCTCCCCAAAACGGTGAACTCACAGTCAAAGTATTTAGTATTTCGGGTGAGTTAGTACGAATCGCATATGATTCTGTTGCTCGGGCCGGAATTTGGAACGTGGTTGGATGGGACGGGAAAAATAGCGACGGGACGGTTGTCGCAAGTGGGATTTATTTTGTCAGTGTTCGTGGAGGCGGAATTCGAAGCATTAAAAAAGTTATTGTATTGAGATAATCGGTTCGAATGCCCTGGATTTTAGGATTTAGTTGCGCTTTCAGATCCATTTAATTCTCAGCTCAGCTACATTTTGGGACTGCCAAACTCACGGCAGCTAGATTGGCCATCTTAGATCTGTTAGGATCTCTTAGTTTCAATCCGCTTTGGAGCAAACTTATGGTACCGAGTCTTTTCGTCCTGGGAATATTGGTGGTTTTTGCTTTGGTGGTCGTCGCCAAGAGTGTGGTGACAGTGGACCAAGGATCAGAGGTTATGTTGGAACGATTCGGTAAATATGTGGCCACCTTGAAGCCAGGTTTACAGTTCGTAACCCCCTTTGCCTACCGAGTGGGGCGGCGATTAAACATGATGGAACATGCCATTGATATTCCGAGTCAGGAAGTGATCACCAAAGATAACGCAACGGTGACCGTGGACGCCATTGTCTTCCTCGTCATCGTCGATGCCTACAAGGCTGCATATAATGTTTCCGATTATGTCTCAACTTGCCAACAGCTTACCTTGGCCAATGTTCGTTCGGTCATTGGGGTACGGGAATTCGATCTGGTTTTGGCAGAACGAATTAAAATGAACGAGGAGATTCTTAAGGAAATTGATTCCGCCTGTCAGACTTGGGGAATTAAAGTCACACGCGTAGAAATCCGTGATATCAGGCCTCCGGCTGACTTATTGGCAGCCATGGGAGATCAAAAGAAAGCAGATCAGGAAAAGCGTGCCAAGATCCTTACAGCGGAAGGGGATCAGCAATCCCAGATTAAGGTGGCCGAAGGGAAGCGCCAAGCCGCAATTTTGGAGAGTCAGGGTAGATTGGAAGCCGCCAAGAATGAAGCTGAGGGAATCAAAATTACTGCCCAGGCTCAGGCCGATGCTACCAAATCAGTGGCTTTGGCTATCACAGGCGGCGGTGAAGCTGCCGTAAATTATTTCTTGGGTCAAAAATACATTGAAGCGATGGCTAAGATAAATCCGAATGCCAATATCATTATGATTCCCGCCGATTTCGGCACCGGAGTCGCCAGCATTGGCGGAATCGCGGCGCTTCTGAATGGGGATGGAAAATCTGGAAAAAGCGGGGGCAAGTAAGATGGATCTGAAAGCGCAACTAAATCCTAAAATCCAGG